>ENA-ORCS01000580-ORCS01000580.1-marine-metagenome-genome-assembly--contig:-NODE-580-length-22968-cov-5.195099_pt1 | contig 22968 bp, 22 predicted proteins | sample MGYA00237781_ERZ508513 | MGnify/ENA primary metagenome ERZ508513 (study PRJEB26184, sample SAMN06268793) | marine metagenome | isolation source: Eden Landing Ponds, San Francisco, CA, USA | place...
GAGCCGCTCGCCGCGACGATCGAGGAGGACGAGGAACGTACCGTCCGGACCGCCGCGGCGTGGGCGCTCCGACAGATCGGCACCGAGGCGGCGCTCGAAGCCGTCGCCGAGTACGAGGACGCCCGCGAGTACACGCTGCAGGCCGAGGCCGAGAAAGCCCGCGAGACGCTCGAGGCCGACGACGCGGCGGCCGTCGAGGCCTGATCGGCGCCGTACGGCGATCACTGCCGGGGAAGCGATCTATTAAGACCCCTACCCGCGAGGAGAACGTGTGAACGATCGGTACCAGGGATTCGTCCGACTCGTCGAGGAGCAGGCCGGTGAGAACTTCCGCTCGGCGTTTCGCTACGACGAGGACGACTGGAGCGCGCTGTACGTCCGGGATGATCTCGCGACGGCCGACCTCCAGCAGGTGGTACCGGGGCTCGCACGGCGCGCACGCGAGGCCGAACCGCTCGTCCGCGAACAGGATTACGAAGGGCTGGGTCCCCAGCGCGCGTCGATTTCGCTCCACTCGGAGGCGGTGCTGATCCACTTCCGCGAGGGCGAAGCCGGCGGCGTCATCGTCACCCTCGATAAGGACGTGGCCCGGAACCTCGCCGACTTCGTCGCACGCTGTGAGGATATCCTCGAAGCGTCGGCGGACTGATTCTCAGGACGGCGGTGCAAGCAGGTTCCAGTACTGGAGTAGCCAGCAGAGCCCCGCGAGTGACGCCGCGACCAGCGTGTAGTGGATTCTCGCGAGTCGGCTGCCGTCGCCCGCGAGCCACAGTCGGCCCGCGTAGCCGAGGCTGCCCACCGCGCCGACGAGCCCCAGCATCGGCCCCGCAAACAGCGCTCGGAACGTGACGGGCGGATCCGAGAGGACGCGGTACGGCGTCACCCCGAGGTGGACGATCACCAGCGCCATCCCGCCCAGCGCCGCGACGAACCCACCGCCCGCGACCAGTTTTGTCCGATTCATTCGTGAGCCGAGGAGCGTCTCCCAGCTTACGTCGGCGATCTCGCCCGCCCGCTCGGCCCGGAGCCGCCGGGAGAGCGCGCCGGCGGGCCAGCCCCCGACCGAGGAGAGCGCCCCGAACATCGTGACGAGCGCGAGGATTCCGTGCAGTTGGAGCCGATCGACGCCCTCGACCCGGCCGAACGCGGTCGGACTGCCGCCGCTGAACAGGTACTGGATCTCCCCGCCGTCCTCGCCGAACGCGATCCGGCGGCCGTCCGACTCGTGTTGGAACACCAGCGGGTCGATCTCGACCCAGCGGTTCGTGCTGTCGCCGCGTTCCGTGACGAGCGCGCCGTCGTCGGCGACGCGGACGGCGATCGTGGGCGCGTTCAGCACCGACGTGGCGCGGTCGTGCCACGTGTGTGACTGCTGGAGTGCGCGATAGGTCCCGGGCAGTTCGTCGGCGCGCGTCGGCTCCCCGTCGGGCGAGCGCGAGCGCGGGTCGGTGTCGGGCAGGAGTTCGTCCAGCACGCCGTCGACCACGTCGGTCGCGGCGCTCCCGTTCGCGGCGTTGACCCCGACGAACAGCCCGAAGTCGTACTCGGGGACGAGCACGAGGTGGCTGTAGAACGACAGCGTCGCGCCGTTGTGCCAGAGCGTCCGAACGTCGCCGTGGAACTCCTCGAACAGTCCGAACCCCATCCCGGCGAGCTGCTCGTGGTGGGTCGCCCACTGCTCGTGCATCGCGTCGATCGTGCCCGGTTCGAGCACCTGCTCGCCGTCGACGCGCCCGCCGTGGAGGTGGAGTTCGAGAAAGCGCGCCACGTCGTCGGCCGTCGCCGACAGCGACCCCGCGGGCCGGAGGCCGAGCAGGGGGAACTCGCCGTTCCGGTACGGACCCGTTCCACCGTGGCCGGTCGCGTGGCTCTCGGCGATCGAGTCGGGGAGCGGCTGTTCGAAGCTGCTCCCGTTCATGCCGGCCGGATCGAAGAGCACGTCGTCGATCGCGCGGTGGAACGGGTCGTCGGCCGCCGCCGCCAGCACCTGCCCGGCCAGCGCGTAGCCGAAGTTCGAGTAGGAGCCGACGGTGCCGGGATCGCGCACCTGCTTCTGTGGCTCCGTTTCGAGCAGCGTCGCGAGCGGCCGGAGACTCCCAGCGTCGGGGTACCACATCCCGCGGTTGGACGCCTCGAACCCGCCGCGGTGGGTGATTAACTCCGCCAGCGTGACTGGCCGTTCGGGGGCGACTCCGGCCTCGACGTACTCCGAGACGGGCTCGGCGGGGTCGATATCGCCGCGCTGGATCGAGTCCATCAGCGCGGTCGCAGTGACCGACTTCGAGACGGAACCCAGCCGGAACGCGGTCTCGGCCGGATCGACGTCCCCACCTCGTTCCCGGTCGGCGACGCCGTACCCCTTCGTGAGGGTGCTGTCGCCGTCCACCACAGCGACGGTGGCGCCGGGCACGTCGTGCTCGTCGAGGCTCGCCGCGACCAGCTCGTCGAGCGTGCCTTCGATCTCGGACTGGGCGGGTGTGCCCGCAGGTGACGCCGACGCGCTCGCCGTTGGGGGACCGACTGCGGCCGCGGCACAGCTGGCGCCGACGCCGGCGAGGAACCGGCGCCGGGAGAGGGCTGACTCCATGGAACGCGCTGTCTCCCCCCGGAGAGAAATAGCTCCCGCCCGAACCCGGCCGTCACCGCCGCCAGTAGAGGGTCGGCCCGAGGACGAGGTACGCGAGCGCGACGTACAGCAGGCCGAACGCGAAGCCGCGGCCGTACAGCCCCGGCAGGAGGACGGCGCCGGCCTGCACGACGCCCATCACCAGCGCGTCCTGTGCGTGGAGGTCGGGGTAGATCACGTCACAGAGCATCAGCGGGGTCAGGGCCGCTGCGAGGGCGAGCAGGAAGCCGGCGTCGTGAAAGCCCATCAGGACGGTCCCTGCACCGCGGTAGCCCGTGAGCACGATTGCGCCGAAGATCGTCGCCGCGAGCGTCGTCGGCACGCCGACGGTCTCGTCGCTGTCGGTGTCGTAGGCGGTGTAGAGGCCGAGCCTGGTGACCGCAGCGGCGACGTACAGCGCGGGCACGACGACGCCGGCCAGCGCGAGCAGCCCTTCCGTCGAGACGCCCGAGAGCAGCGCGGTCGGCGTTCCCCACTCCCGGCGCGTGACGACGGCGACGAGGAACGCGGGAGCGACGCCGAACGTGGCGACGTCGGCCAGCGAGTCGAGGTACGGGCCGGCCTCGGTGCCGCCGTACTTCCGGGCGACGACGCCGTCGAGCCCGTCGGCGATCGCACCCAACAACACGAGCCGGGCCGCGAGACCGACGTCGACGGTGGCGGCGACGGCCGCGAGAAACCCCAGCGCGGCGTTCCCGACGGTGACGGCGTCGGCTGGACCGAGACGGCCGAGCGACCGCAAGCGCATGGGCGACCGGAAACACGGCGGCGGTTTACGTGTTTACCTTCGGGGTGACGGAATCACGGCGCCTAAATCGCTCGACCTCCAAGGCCGAGATATGGACCGCCGACGCTACCTTGCCGCCGCCGGGGCTGCCGCCGCGGCGAGTCTCGGGGGCTGTCTCGGGCTGACGCGGGGCGAGAACACCGCGTTCGACGTGGGGATGCGACCGAGTTCGTTCGACCCGCCGACGGTCACCGTCGCCGTCGGCGAGGAAGTCGTCTGGGAGAACACGGGCACCCGCGACCACACGGTCACCGCCTACGAGGCGTCGCTCCCTGACGGCGCCGAGTTCTTCGCGACCGGCGGCTACGAGAGCGAGGACGCCGCCCGGCAGGCCTGGAGCAACGGGACGCAGGGCGCGCTGAGCAACGGTGACCAGTTCACCCACACGTTCGAGATCCCCGGCGAGTACGACTACTTCTGTATCCCCCACGAGAGCGGCGGGATGGTGGGGAGAGTGATCGTCGAGGACCGAACGCCGACGGCGAGCGAGTAGCTCTCGACGCCCCCGATCGGCGACGGTCGGGCGCGTGGCCGGCGACGCCGCTCGCGACCGGTGAAAAAGCGAAAAAGCGCGTGAATCCGCCGAAACGAGGACTACTCCTCGACGTCTTCCTCGTCCACGTCCACAGAGGCTTCCTCCTCGGCCGCGACCTCCTCCGGTCGGGCTTCGAGGGTGAGCTTCTGGACCTCGACGCGGCGCAGCGGGTAGATCTCCTTGGCCTCGCCGTAGATGGCCGAGGACACTCGGCCCTCGACGACGCTGTCGACGAGCTGCTCGAACGTGCGTTCCTCGGCGGCCTCCTCGACGATGTCGGTCATCACCGAGCGGATGGCCTGCTCCTGCGAGCGGTCGGCCTTCTGGGTCGTCAGCGCCACGGGCTGAATCTTGACGCGGTAGTCGTCAGTCGTCAGCAGCGTGACGGTGGCGGCGACCTTCGAGGCGCCGCGGCGCACCAGCGAGCGCAGGTAGTCCCGCGTGAGCTCGTACTTGATGAACTCGGTGTAGGCGGCGTCGCTGCCCACGTCGTCGATCTTGAACGTGAGCTTGCTGTTGTTCTGTCCCTGGTCGCCCTCCATCTCGCCCAGCGTGGTCTCGATGGTTCGGCCGACGACCTGGTTCGGTTCCTCCGCGACGGTCTCACCGATCTCGGCCCGGTCGAACTGCTCGGGCGCGAGCACGGTGTACCATCGTTTGCCTTCGATCTTGGTGGATGTCTCGCTCATGGTTGAGTGGTGTCCCGAGCCGTCTCGCAGACGGCGTCGGCGACGGTGAGGTTGACGACGTAGTCGTCGACGGAGGCGGCCAGCCCGCCGGCGTCCTCGCGGACGATGGCGGTCCGGACCGTGTCGCCGTCGACGGTCGTCGTCATCGCATCGGTGTTGTCGGGAGCGAGCGCGGCCGCCACCGTCCCCGCCTCGTCGTGGGTGGTGGCGATCGTCGCCTCGTGGCGATCCCCGCTCATAGCGCCTCCCGGAACGCGTCCGTGAACTGTTCGGTGTCGCTGTCGAAGCGCGCCCAGCCGGTCGTGTCCGTGCCGTGGCCCGTGCCGTCGACCGCGCTCGTGGCGGCCGCGACGGCGCTCTCGATCCCCGAGTCACCCGCGGCGGCCGCGGCGCCGTCCGTGACGGCGAGCGCGACCGGCTCCGGCGAACGGAACGCCCGCGCGAGGCGGGCGACCGCCGGCAGGATCGTGGGGTCGGCGTCCCCGAGATCGAGGAGCCAGACGCCGTGGTGCCGGCGGGTCGTCGCCGATCGCAGGCCGTCGTGGACCGCCGCGCCGTACTTGCGCCACGCCGCGAGTGCGGCGTCGGTCGCGTCGTCGGACCCTTGGCCCAGCACCAGCGGGATGCCGGCGGCCGGGGCGGTCCGCGCGACCGCGTCCAGCACGTCGGCGTAGCCGCCGAGCGTGCGGAACGGCGCGTCGGGCGTCAGATAGGGCCGGAGCGCGCGCTCGACTTCCGTCGCAGCGCGCTCGGTGGCCCCCTCGGCGGTCACCGTATCGACGGCGACCAGCGAGGCCAGCCGGCGGTCGAACGGCTCGTCGCTGTCGGCATTGTCGCCGGCAGCGTGTGAGTCCGTCGTGTCGTTCCCGGCGTCGAGTTCGGCGACCAGCGCGGCCGCCGCGTCCTCGTCGCCCGAGAACGGACCGTGCAGCAGCGTCGACGCCGCGAGCCCGGTCGGCACGTCGTCGGTCGGCAGCGCCAGTCCGGGCCGTCGGTCGATCAGCGCCGACTCGCGTGCGAGTTCGAGCGCCGCGTCGGCCGACTGGACGGGCTCGCCCGCGGCGATCGTGCCGGCGAGGGCGAGGATCGGGTCCGGATCGGTACCGAGGCGGCGAGCCAGCTCGAACGCGGTCGGGCTCGCCGGTCGGTCGAGCGTCGCGTCGCCGTCGACGGCGGTCGGTCCGACCGTGACGGTGACGGCGTTCTCGGTGTCCGGCGCGTCGTCGAGGCGGAGCTGGAACGGGGTGTCGGTCCCGGCACACGCCCGGGCGAGGAGGCCGGCAGCCGCGAGGCTGTCGCCGTCGCTGGCGGCGGCGACCCGGACGAAGGGTGCCGCCGACAGGGTTTCGGCGAGTGGCTCCTCGACTGGGCGCGCGCTCGACATCTATCCTTCGAGGATCTCTTCGGCCGTCTCGTAGTCGTACTCGAAGTCGGCGTCGAGCTGGTCGCCCTGGTAGTAGTTGACCAGACGACGGATCTTGGACTCGGTGTTCTGCAGGGCGCGCTTGTTCTGGGCGTCCTGCGGGTTCCGGTCCATGTGCTTGCGCAGGCGGACTGCGCGCTCCATCAGGTTCCGCAGATCCTCGGGGAGGTCGGAATCGGCGTCGTTCTCCGCCAGGATCTCGGTGACTTTCTTCCCGGTCGCCAGCTTGACGTCCGGGATGGGCGTGCCCTTCACGCCCTCGTCGCGCAGCTTCAGGCCGATCTGACTGGGGTCGTGGCCCTGCTCTGCGAGTTCGACGACGCGGGATTCGATCTCCTCGGCGTCGACGTCGCTCCACTCCGGCGGCTCGTCTGCCACGGGGGCGTCCGAACCGGACGACCCGCGGCGGCGTGTGTGCATTCGTGCCATTGTCTGAGTTGGAACGGCACTGACCGCGAAAAGACCGACTACACGTCGGTACACTTCCGCAATCCCAAGCTCGGTCGGTCCGAGCGAGTCAGATTTGCGGCCGTGCTGTTCCCACTGGAAGGTGGCCGTCGAGGGGCTTAATGGCTTTCCATCCCGGCCGGCGTCGATGTGACTCCGGCACACGCTGTCGCCGCATCGAAGCCCTTAATAACTGGACGGCGGTACGGTTGAGTGCGACGAGGGCTCGTAGATCAGTGGTAGATCATCCCCCTGGCACGGGGAAGGCCCGGGGTTCAAATCCCCGCGAGTCCACTCCTTTCGTTCCTTCGCTTCGCTCAGTCACTTCAGTCGTGGACTCGCGTGGTCTCACTCGCTCACTGCGTTCGCTCGCGAGACCCCCGCGAGTCCACGAGCGTCGCGAGTCGCGGTTCGTATACGTCTACCCACACGCAGCTGTAGCCCTCCGCTTCCTCAACCGATTTGTCCGTTCGGCCACAAGGGTCGCTATGGAGTTCGACTTCACCCGCTCGGTGGCGCCGCTCGTCGTGATCGTCGCGGTCGCGACGGTCGCGCTCACGTCGATGATGACCCCCTCGACGGTGTTCATGATGGTGCTCCCGTCGATGATCGTCTTCTCGATCGTCGCGTTCTTCCTGGGGCTGAAACACGGCGAGTTCCGGGCCTAACGCCCCGGCGTCGCCGTCGAGAGCCGAGTTCCGCCGATCTCGTCCGAGCGTCGACCACCCGTCGGCGTACCGAACGTAGTTCTGACATCTTTTAGGCCCTCCACCACCCAGCGCCCACCCATGGACGACCGTATCCAGCGACACGCGGAGATCCTCGTCGAACACTGTACCGACGTTTCCGCCGGCGAGAACGTCGCCGTCAGCGGCCCGCCGGTGGCCGAGGAGCTGCTGATCGCCGTCGCCGAGAAGCTCGGCGAGGTCGGCGCGAACGCGTCGACTCGGCTGGGCAGCCAGCGCGCGAGCCGGGCGTACCGGCGGGCGATCGACCCCGACGACGTGGGGCTCTCCGAGCACGTGCTCGCGATGGCCGAGGAGACCGACGTGATGATCAACGTTGGCGGCGCGACCAACACCCACGAGACCGGCGATATCGACCCCGAGACGAACGCCGCCTTCGCCGCCGCCAACAAGCCCGTTCAGGAGGCCCGCATGGACAGTCGCTGGGTCGCGACCGCGTTCCCCGCCCCCGGCAACGCACAGGACGCGGAGATGTCGACGCCGGCCTACGAGGAGTTCGTCTGGTCGGCCATCGACAAGGACTGGGAAGCCCAACGGGAGTTCCAGGCCCAGATGGTCGAGATCCTCGACGACGCCAGCGAGGTCCGGATCGTCTCCGGCGACACGACCGACGTGACGATGCGCGTCGACGGGATGCTCCCCCAGAACGACTACGGCGAGAAGAACATGCCCGGCGGCGAGGTGTACACCGCCCCGATCAAGGACAGCGTCGAGGGCGAGGTGCTGTTCGACAAGCCGCTGATGGCCCAGGGCCGCGAGGTCGAGGGCGTGCGACTCACCTTCGAGGACGGCAAGGTCGTCGACCACGCCGCCGAGAAGAACGAGTCGGTGCTGACGGAGATGCTGGACACCGACGAGGGCGCGCGCTACCTCGGCGAACTCGGCATCGGGATGAACCGCGACATCGACCAGTTCACGTACAACATGCTGTTCGACGAGAAGATGGGCGACACCGTCCACATGGCGATCGGCCGCGCCTACGAGTGGACCGTCCCCGAGGACCGCGAGCGCAACGACAGCGCGGTCCACATGGACATGATCGTCGACATGAGCGAGGACTCCCGCATCGAGGTCGACGGCGAAGTCGTGCAGGAAGACGGCACGTTCGTCTTCGAGGAGTGAGCCGCCGACGCTTCCCGCTTCAGACGCGTTCGGACTCGACGACGTTCGCGGAGTCGTCGACGACAACGGTGAGCGCTGCGCCGTCGATCTCGAACGTGAGCCGGAGTTCGAGCGGCTCGCGGCCGACGACGGCCGCCTCGGGATCCAGTAACGACTGGAGTTCCCACACGTACGTCGCTTGAAGATCGACGCCGGCGTCGTGGAGGAACGAGACGACGGCGGGGTGCTCCAACAGCACCGCCGCGACGTTCAGGCGCGGTTCGGAGCCGCACTCGCGACACTCGAACCGAACGTCGAGCTCGGGCCGGTAGGTCACCGACTCCGCGTCCGTGTCGACGGTCAGCGACGCGTCGACCCGGCCGCCACAGAGCGTACAGAACCCGCGGCTCAGGCGTTGGGTCCGCGTCAGGACGTGCTTGCTCACGACCGACGGGAGCCGCTCGGGCGCGGTCGACGCGACGACGACCGGCGGCGTCGACATCCTGACGACCAGCTCCTCACACGCCGGACACTCGACGGCGAACAGCCCGTCCTCGTACGTCGCGTCGGTGGTCTCGCCGCAGTGCATACAGTCGCCGGCTGGCACCGGACCGAGATCGGTGCGCTCGGCCGCACTGAACCGCCCGGAGACGATGCTCCCGACGGCCTGTCGGCCGGCGTAACACAGCCTGTAGCCGTCGTCTTTGGTCACGAACGCCGGCTGCAACTGGTCTAAGTGGTAGTTGAACGTCCCGGAGTCTGCGACGCCGACGCGCTCTCTGAGCTCGGCGAAGTCGAGAGGGTCGGGCGCAGCCTCCCAGAGCGCGCGGAGGATGTCGATCCGGATCTCGTTCGCGAGGAGCCCGAACACGTTCTCCGCGCCGTCCGGGGGACGGCGTTCGAGAGCCATGGCGTCGATCTGCTCTCTCGGTGACAATCAGTATTCTGGAACTGCGTCAGGGCACCGCACACGCGGAGTGACGCGGCGTTTCGGGAGCCACTCGTTCTGAGCAGCCTGTCTGTTCATGTCTCACAATACTAACATTCGGAACAGGAACTCGTTCCTGCGAGCGCTTACGGTCCCTCCGCTCGTACGAACTCGACGCGAGAAATCGCAGCAGGAACCCCGCTCGGCCCTCCACCCGCCGACGGTCCACGCTGGCGCACCGACCGACGCCGTCGAGCGACGGCGTTCGAACTGCCCACTCTCCACAGCGATGCCAGAGAACACACCGGACGATCGGACCGACGACGAGCCACGAACAGACGGCGCGGGGACGAACGTCGTCCCGCCGGACGACGACACGCCGACGTGGAGCGAACGCAAGCGTCGGCGGGCCGGCCTCCCCCGCCTCACCTACGAGTACTTCGAGCGAGCGCGCCGCGAGGATCAGGACCTCCGCGAGGAGTCCACCTACGTGGAACGCGACGTGCTGGCGTTCCCGACGTGGCCCCACGAGCTGATCCGAAACCTCGCGCTGACGAGCTTCTTCGTTGGCATGCTGCTGCTGCTGGCGGCGACGCTCCCGCCCCACATCGGCGACCCGGCGAACCGCAGCGTGACCCCGGCGATCATCCTGCCGGACTGGTACCTCTACTGGTCGTTCGGCCTGCTGAAGCTCGGCCCGCTGAACCCCGAACTCGCCGTTCTCGGCGGCGAGAAGGTGGTGAGCGACAAGACCTACGGCGTGTTAGCCAACGTCGTCGTGGTCGGCGTGATCGCGATGGTGCCGTTCCTCAACAAGGGCAGCGCCCGCCGCCCGGTCGAACAGCCGTTCTGGGCGGCGATCGGCGTCGGCGGCACCGTGTTCGCGTTCACGATCGCGGTGTACTCCGCGAAGAACCTCGTGCCGATGTCGCCGCCGCTGCTGTTCGATCTCACTTTCATCCTCCCCCCGATTGCGGCGGCGATCAGCTACGCGGTGCTGAAGACGATGCGCGAAGGGTACATGTACGACCTCAACCGTCGCTACTACCGGCTCCGGCCGCCGAAGTGACCGGTCGGCGTCGGTCAGCCGGTCAGGAACGCGTCCACTAACGCCGCTTCCGCTTTTCGGAGGTGGGCGCCCGCCGTCGACGACGAGCAGCCGAGTTCCTCGGCCACGTCCGCAACCGAACCCGTCCGCGGCACGTCGTAGTACCCGACCCGCCGGGCCGCCCGGAGCGCCTCGCGCTGGCGGTCTGTCAGGTCGACGCCCGCGAGTCGGCGCCCGCCGGTGTACGGGGCGAGCCGCTCGATCGTGGCGTCGATCGGGTCCGGAACTGATTCGAGCGCGCCACGAAGCTGATCCGGCGGCCCGACGACGCCGAAGGAGAGCCGGCCGCCGGACTCGTAGACGACCGGCGGCACCGAGAGGAACTCCGTGTCCGTGAACGCGCCGAGGAACGACGCAAGCGGCCCGCCGAGCCGCTCGTGCGCCTTGAGGTAGAACCCGTCGTCGCCGGACGCCGTCTCGAACTGGTCGATCGGGTCGATCTCTCGGAGCCGGTCGAGGTACGGCTCCCGCGGCGCGGTCACGCGGAACAGCGTCACCAGCGGCCCGCCGGGCAGCCGTCGCCACGTCAGGAGCTCCGAACGCCAGCCCTCGCCCTCGTCGAGATAGGCGTGCATCGGGTGGCGGACCTCGGGCGGGAACCGAAACTGAACGTGGACGTACTGCACGTGACTGCCGTGGGGGCCCACCGCCTTTACTTTTGAACACACGGATGGGTTCGTCCGAACAGTCAGCCGTCGCAGCCCCTAACTGCGCGTATGAGCGAGACAGCTCCCGACAGTGAGCGGGATCCCGGGACCGAGCGCCCGGCCGACGGCGATCGAGCGACCGGAAAGCCGCCGGGTCCGGACGGGCTCCCCGTGCTGGGTAACGTCCACTCGCTGGCCGACGACGCGCTCGCGTTCTACGAGCGCCAGTCGACCGAGTACGGCGGCGTCGCTCGGTACGACGTGTTCGGCACCGAATCGTACGTCGTCAGCGACCCGGCGGCGGTGAAGCGAATCCTCGTCGACGATCACGACCGCTACGTCAAGGGGCAGATGCCACAGGAACAGCTCGGCCGTCTGCTCGGGGAGGGGCTGTTTCTCTCGGAGGGCGAGCAGTGGCGCGAGCAGCGAACCGCGGTCCGGTCGGCGTTCTTCCGCGAGCGGATCGAGGCGTACGGCGACTCGATGGTCGAGCACGCGCGGTCGACCGCGGACGGCTGGAGCGACGGCGACGTGATCGACGCCCACGCGGCGGCGACGGACTACGCGCTCTCGGTGCTCGCCGAGAGCCTCCTCGGCGACGACATCGACGCCGAACGCGAAACGGTTCGTGCGGCCGCCGAGAGCATCACCGAACGGTTCGACACCTCGCGACTGGGCTCGTTCCTCCCCGAGTGGGTGCCGACGCCGACCCGACGGCGCTACCGCCGGCGCCTCGACGCGCTCCGGGCGACGATCCGCGATCTCGTCGCCGAGCGCCGCGCCGGCGGGCCGCCGTCGAACCCCGCGGCTGCCGACGACTTACTCGGAACGCTCGTCGCCGCCGCGGAGATCGGCGCGATCGACGACGAGGAGCTGGTGGACAACGCCGTCACCTTCCTGTTCGCCGGCCACGAGACGAGCGCGTTGGGGCTGACGTACACGCTCTACTGTCTCGCCGGCCGGCCCGAGATGCAGGAGCGGGTCCGCGAGGAGGTGGCCGCGTTCGACGGCGACCCGACGGCCGCCGAGATCCGTGACTGTCCCACGCTGACCGCGGCCGTCGACGAGGCGCTCCGGCGCTACCCTCCGGTCCACTCGTTCTTCCGCGAGCCGACCGAACCGGTCGAACTCGGCGGCTACCGGGTTCCCGAGGGCGTCGTGCTCACGCTTTCGCCGTGGACGGTCCACCGCGACGAGCAGTGGTGGGACGAGCCCGAGCGCTACCGCCCCGAGCGCTGGCTCCGCGAGGTCGACGGCGAGGTCGTCCACGGCGACGACACCGCCGGCCCCGCAGTCGGCGAGCGCCCGGAGTACGCGTACTTCCCGTTTGGTGGCGGCCCACGGCACTGCATCGGGATGCGGTTCGCCCGACAGGAGCTCCGGCTCGCGACTGCGACGCTGCTCCGGCGCTTCGAGTTCGAACGCGTCAGCGAAGCGCTGTCGCTACAGGCGAGTGCGAACACCCGGCCCGCCGGCCCCGTCCGCCTGCGCGTTCGGGAGCGGGCGCTCGACCCACGGTGAGTCGGCGGCTCAGTCGAACGCGTGCCAAGACCGCGAGGCGCCCGGGAGCCCCTTCACTCGGACCTCCCGGCCGTCTTCGGTCTCCCTGAGTTCGATCACGCAGTCGAACTCGCTGGTGACGGTGTTGGTCGTCTTGGCGCCGTGGGAGTCGCTGTCCATCGTGAACACACCCAGCCCGCCCGTATCCTCGATGCGGGAGGTGTAGATGTGGAGGAACTTGAACACCGTCTGGAGGTCGAGATACTGGATCAGCGTCGAGATCGACACCAGCCCGTGCCGAACGTCCGAGACGTTCTGTTTGGAGAACTGCTGGAGCAGTTTCGCGGTCCCGATGCTGATGCCCGTCAGATCGCCCGGCGAGGAGACGCGCTCGGTCGCGATCTCGCGAATCGTCTGCTGGCTGTCGCCCCCGGAGCAGTCGACGATGGCGACCCGGTCCCGATCCAGCGTGGGGACCTGCCGCTCGAACTCGTCGAGCATACTCGACGCCGATGCGCTGGTCGTCACACAGAGGACGCCTTCGCCCTCTTGGTGTCCGACCGCGAGCAGCTGGAACGCGAGCTCGCGTTTCCCCACCATCGGCGGCCCGGTGATCAGGACGTTCGTCCCGGCCGGCAGTTCCGTGATCGTTCCCTCCGGCAGCACCTCGTCGATGTTGTACGTACTCATTCAGCCTCTCCCTCGTCGTCCATGATCTCGCGGACGGCGCCGACGAACGCCGTGTCAGACGCCATGTCGCCAAGCTCCTCGTCGACGGCCTCCCGGGCGGCGTCGATCCGGTCGGTGAGCGCCGCGTACTCCTCGCTGTCGGCCAGCTCCGTCTCGCTCTTCTCGGTCTGGAGCGCGCTCTGTCGTGCGACCAGCGAGTAGTACTCCTGTAAGTCGCCGTCAAGCTCGGCCCGGTCGAGCAGGCGCTCGATCGTCTCGAACAGCTCCTCGCGTTCGGGCGGCTTGGTGAGGTAGGCGTCGAACCCCATCTCCACGATGTCGAAGTCGGGGTCGACCGCCGTCACCATCGCGACGCGGCAGTCCATCCCCCGGTCGCGGATCTCCCGAAGCACCGCCTCGCCCGACATCTCGGGCATCATCCGGTCCAGCAGCACCACGTCGACCGACTCGTCGATCTCGGCCATCGCCGCGGCGCCGTCGGCGGCCACGCGGACGTCGTACGTCGACTGCAGCCAGCGCCGATACGTCTCGGCGACGTCGGGCTCGTCCTCGACGACGAGGACGACGGGCGGGCCGGTGTCACGCATAGCGTCCTATCCCGGGGCCACGTGGATATACCTGCCCCTCGGGCACCGGCGGCGTTACGCCGTCGACTCCCCGTCGAGCGCGGTGAGCCGGACCACGAACGTCGCGCCGCCGGCGTCGTTGTCCTCGATCCGGATCCCGCCGCCGTACTCCGCGACCATCGTGTCCGCGAAGAAGAGGCCGAACCCGGAGCCGGTGGACTTGGCGTGACCGGTCTCCCCGCGCCGGAACACGCTCTCCTTGCTCTCGTCGGCGACGCTCGTACCGTTGTCGGCGATGCGGACGAACACGTCGTCGCCCGCCCGTTCCACGCTCACCGACACCCGGAGCCCCTCGGTGTCGTTGTGTTCGATGGCGTTCGTGACGATGTTGCCCAGCACGTCGCCCAAGAGGTCGTTCGCCAGCACCGGAACCCCTTGGGGGATCTCGGTCTCGAAGCTCACGTCCGGGTACGTCGACCGGACGCGGTCGACTTCGGCGCGGAGTTCGGCGCCGACGTCGACGGGTTCGAGCTGTGGGTCGCCCTCGCCGGTCAGCGTCTCCAACACGGTTCTGACGCGCTGGACGATGTCGGTCACGTCGTCGCTCCACCGGACGATCGTTTCGGCGTCCTGTAGCTGTTCGCCGTCGAGCTCGTCGACCAAAAACTCCGCGCGGGAGCGGATCACCGTCACGGCGTTGAGCACGTCGTGGCGCAGGATCGAGTTGAAGAACTCCATCTGGTCGGTCTGTCGTTCGAGGAGTCGCTCGTGCTCCCCGCGGCCGAGCGCGACCTGGGTGTTCGCGGCCAGCAGCTTCGCCAGCGCCACGTCGTTGTCGCTGAACGCCTCCGCCTCCCGGGCCACGATGCGCAACACGCCGTACTCCCCCAACGGGACGGCGAGCTCGCTCCGGGCGCCCGCGTCGGTGTGCTCACCGCCCGCCTCGGAACCGTCGACGATGACCGACTCCCCGTCGGTGTACGCCCGCCAGGCAGGGCTGTCTCCCGGCGTGAACGCCGGCAGTTCGCCGAACAACTCCGCGGCGGCGTCGGTGAACACCGCGGGGTCGAGCCGTTCGCCAGTGTCGTCCGCCAGCCAGATGCCGCTGATGGAGTGATCGAGCACGCTCTCTGCAGTCTCGACGGCGACCGCCGAAACTGCCTGCTCGTCGCCGGTCTGCACCATCTCCCGGGTCGCGTCGTGGAGCGCGGCGATCTGTCGCTCGTGCTCCTTGCGCTCAGTCACGTCCCGGCTGTTGATCACGAACCCGTCGACGACCGACTCCGCCGGGGGGGTGAGCCCGCGGGACTCCAGCCAGCGCCACGAGCCGTCGGCGTGGCGGAAGCGGTACTCGACGACCAGATCTTCCTCGGGGGTCGAGAGCGCCTGCTCGAACGCGACGACCACGTCCGCACGGTCGTCGGGATGGACGTACTCGAACGCGCTCTGTCCCACGAGCTCGTCGGGCTCGTACCCCAGAATCTGCTGTGCGGAGGGGCTCTGGTACTGGTAGATCCCGTTCGTGTCGAGCACGGTGAGGACGTCGTTGGACTGCTCGACGAACGCCCGGAACCGCTCCTCCTGCTCCTTGCGTTCGGTGATGTCGGTGATCGTCCCGAAGTGGTACGTGGTCCCGTCGATCTCCGCACAGGTCGTCACCGTCTCGACGGGCACCTCCCGCTCCTCGTAGCTGTACACCGACTCCGCGGTCCGTGTCTCCCCCTTCTCCAAGCTCTGCCAGTACTGTTCGAACCCCTCGCGGTCGAGGTCGGGTTTGAGCTCCCAGAGCCGCGTGCCGATCAGCGACTCCCTGTCCGTGTCGAGGATCTCCGCGAACGCCTCGTTCGCGTACACGAACTCCCCGTCGGCGCCGTGAGCAGCGACGCCGACGCCGATCGTGTCGACCATCGCTTCGAGGAACTCCAAGTTCCACTTGCGCTCCTTGCGGTCGGTGATGTCGCGAACGAACGCGAGCATCCGAACCTCGCCGCCGATGCGCGTCCGCTTGAGGCTCACTTCGGTCCAGAGCACGCTGCCGTCCGCCCGTTCGAGCGGCCAGTCGAACTGCTGTGCGCTCCCTTCGAGCACCTGCCGGATCCGCTCCATCGCCGCCGCCTGCCCGAACGACGGGTCGTCGGCGCTGATCACCTCGATCGACGTGCCCGGGAGCCGGTCGGGATCGGAGCCCAACATCTCGCCGTAGCGGTGGTTCACCTGCTCCAGCGTCCCGGTTTCGGGGTCGACGATCGCGATGCCGTCCTCGGCTTTGTCGAAGATGTCCCGGTACTCCGTCGGCGCGAGATCCCACTCGCCCATCCGGGCCTGCTCGGAGACGTCGCGGATGGTCCCGATCAGTCGGAGCTCCCCGTCCTGCTCGAACTCGCCGAACGACACCGACACCTGGACCGGCGAGCCGTCCTTCCGGCGCGCGGTGAACGAGAGGTTCGTCCACTCGGTCGTCCGCTCGCCGGTCTCGACGTACTCCTGAAGGGCTGTCAGATGTGACCCCTGTAGCTCCTCGGGCATGATCGTCGTCAGCGACTCACCTTCGAGTTCGGCGGGCGAGTAGCCGAACACGTCCTCGACCGCGGGGTTCGCGAACTGGACGCGGCTGTCGGCGTCGATCGTCACGATGGCGTCGGTGGAGTGTTCGGTGATCGCCCGGAACTGCGTCCGGGTCCGCTCGGCCTCGTGCTCCATTCGGTCGCTCTCGACGGCGTTCGCGACACGGTTTGCTAGCACCGCGTACTGGCCGGACCCCCCCTCCTTCTGGAGGTAGTCGGTGACGCCGGCGGAGATCGCCTCGCTCGCGATCTCCTCGGACCCTTTCCCGGTGAACAGGATGAAAGAGAGATTAGGGTAGCGGTCGCGAACAGCCTGGAGCAGCTCGATACCGTTCGTCTCCGGCATCTCGTAGTCCGAGACGACGCAGTCGAACGCCCCGTCGGCGAGTCGCTCCAGCGCCTCGTCGGCGCCGGTCGCCGTCTCGACGGCGAGTCGGTCGTCCTCCCGTTCGAGGAACGTCGCCACCAGATCCGAGAACTCCGGCTGGTCGTCGACGTGGAGAACCCGGATCGAGTCTGCGGAGTGCTGCATCGTGGAGTGCCTCGTTGTCCGAGAGTCTCCACGGACAGGGATAACCGTGTGGGCCGACAGAGAAGCAGCCGAACACCACGGAAAGTCCCGCTACGGCGACGAGATCGTATCTTCGGCGGCGGGCTCCGCTGCGAGATGGTCTCGGGCGGCCTCCCGGATCACCTCCTCGGGGCCGACCACACACTCCCGGCGTAGCTCCGGGAACTGACCGTCGAGCATGGCCGCTACTTCCCCTTCCATCTCCGCGGCCTCTTCGACGGTCCGCCCCTGCAAGTACTCGCTGATGAGGCTCGCGACCGCCCGACTCACCGCACAGCTCTCGCTCTCGAAGCCGACGGTCTCGATCGTGCCGTCCGGCGCCACGTCGACGTGGAACTCACCGTCGTCGCCGCAGGTGGTCTCCTCGGAGGACTTCACCAGCGACGGGTCCGCGAGGCCGCCGGTGTTCTGCGGGTCACGGTGGTGGTCGTACAGCCGGTCCGCGTAGCGATCTTGCAGGTGAGCGTCGACTTTTACTTCGGCGTCGTCGATCGCGTCCAGCAGTCGGTCGATCTCTTCGGTCGTGTTGTAGACGTAGAACGACGCCCGGACCGACCCCGGCACGTCGAGGCGGTCGTGCAGCGGCTGGGTGCAGTGATCGCCCGCCCGGACGGCGATCCCGCGCCCGTTCAGGATCGAGGAGAGGTCGTGGCCGTGGACGCCGTCGACGTTGAAGCTCACCAGTCCGGTGCGCTCCTCGCCGGGTCCGGGGCCGTACGTCTCCACATCGTCGCGCTCGCTGAGCCGTTCGAGCGCGTACTGCGCGAGGCGGTTCTCGTGGTCGCGGACCCACTCCATCCCGAGGTCGTCGAGGTACTCCACTGCGGCCGCGAGCGCGATCCCCTCCGCGATCGGCGGCGTACCGGCCTCGAACTTCCATGGCAGCCCGTTCCACGTCGAGCGGTCGAACGTGACGTGCTGGATCATCTCGCCGCCGTAGAGGAACGGCTCCATCCCTTCGAGCAGCTCTTTCCGGCCGTAGAGCCCGCCGATCCCGGTCGGACCGGCCATCTTGTGGCCCGAGAACGCGAAGAAGTCCGCGCCCATCGCCTCGACGTCGACGGGACGGGTCGGCGCCGACTGGGCGCCATCGACCACCAGCACCGCCCCGGCGTCGTGGGCCAAGTCGGCGAACGTCCGGACGGGGGTGATCGCCCCGAGCACGTTCGAGACGTGCGGGACCGACACCAGCGCCACGTCGTCGTCGATCAGCGACTTGGCGTGCGCAACGTCGACGTGGCCGTCGTCCGTGAGCCGGACGAACCGTAGCTCCGCACCCGTCCGCTTGGCGACCTGCTGCCACGTCACCAGCGAGGCGTGGTGCTCCATCTCGGTGGTGACGATCACGTCGCCGGGGCCGAACTCCGGGAGGGCGAGCCCGTGGGCGACGAGGTTGATGCTCTCGGTCGTGTTGCGGGTGAAGATCATCTCCTCGCGGCCGCCGCTGGCGCCGACGAACTCGGCCACCCGGTCGTGGGCGTCCTCGTACGCCAGCGACGCCTCGTGGCTGAGTTCGTGGATGCCGCGGTGGACGTTGGCGTTGTAGCCGGCGTAGAACTCCTCGAACACCTCGTACACCTGTCGGGGTGTGTGCGTGGTGGCAGCGTTGTCGAGGTAGGTCAGGGGATGGCCGTTGACCGATCGATCGAGAACGGGGAAATCCTCACGGACGGCGGCTACCTCGGGGGACATGCTCAGATCATACACACGTAGTCTGTTAAAGCTTCCCGGGGTGTGGGGGCCGACGGTTTAGCTCGTGCCGGAACTCACGAACCACAGCTGTTCTCTCCGATCGATACCCGTCAAGTACGAGGTGGTGTGGGATCGCCTTCGACTGAAAAACGAGAAACCGGTCGCACCGAGAAAGCGCTGGCGCTACTCGGCGACGGCTTCCGCGTCGTCGTCGCCGCGGCGGTCGAGCCGCTCCTTCATCGCGTCGACCGGTCCCATCTTCTCCGCGACGGTCGCCCCGATGAGGGCGCCGAAGCCGGCACCGGTGCTCGCGGCGTTTCGGCCGACTAGCCCACCGATACCGCCGCCGATGGCGGCGCCCGCGGCGGCGAACTGTGCGCGTCGGATCACGTGCTTAATTCGTTCTCTCATACCCAACAGTATTACCTCACGGAGTAAAAAGCCGTCGGCGGTTCGTCAGGACCCCGCAGGAACACCGTTCGCCCCGACCCGCGCCTTTTTGCTCCCCCTCGCCTACCGCCGGGTATGCGGACTGCACACATCACTCAGTACGGTGACTCGGACGAAGCACTCGACGTCGTCGACGTCGACGACCCCGAACCCGGCCCCGACGACGTGCGGGTGGCCGTCGAGGCCGTCTCGCTCAATCATCTGGACGTGTTCGCGCGCAAGGGCCACCCCGGGGACGAGGGCGACTTCCCCAAACGGACTGGCTGTGACATCGCCGGCGTCGTCGACGCCGTCGGCGAGAACGTCGACGAGTCGCGGGTCGGCGAGGAGGTGGTCGTCTACCCCGGCGTCTCCTGTGGGGAGTGTGAGTTCTGCATGGCCGGCGAGCACACGATGTGCCACGAGTACGAGATCATCGGCGAGGACCGCCCGGGTGGCCTCGCGGAGTACGTCGTCGTCCCCGAGTGGAACCTCGAGCCCAAGCCCGAGTCGCTCGATTTCGTCACGGCCGCCGCGATGCCCGTGACGTTCACCACCGCCTGGCGGATGGTCGTTACCGCCGGCGAACTCCGGCCCGCGGAGTCCGCGCTGATCCTCGGCGCCAGCGGCGGCGTCGGCAACGCCGCGCTCAAGATCGCCGATCGGCTCGGGGCGACCACCTACGCCACGACCTCGACCGCGGCGAAAGCCGACGTCGTCGGTGAGTACGCCGACGAGGTGATCGACTACACCGAGGTAGAGTTCGACGATGCCGTGATGGACCTCACCGACGGTCGCGGCGTCGACCTCGTCGCCGAACACGTCGGGCAGGCGACCTGGCAGCAGTCGATCAACGCGATGGCGATGGGCGGGCGAATGGTGGTCTGTGGCGCCACCTCCGGCGCCGACCCGGACATCGACATCCGGTCGCTCTACCAGCACCACCGGCAGATCCGCGGCGCGCCGATGGGGAACCGTCAGGACTTCCGAGACGTGCTCTCGCTGATCGCCGACGGCGAACTCGAACCGCACATCGACCGCGTGCTCCCCCTCGACCGCATCGCCGAGGGCCACGCCGCCATCGAGGACCGCGACGTCATCGGGAAGGTCGTGATCCGTCCCTGAGGTGGCCACCCGGACGAGACACAGTACCGACCTGCGGGAACATATATAATTTCGAGAAGGTGTTGGCTCTCACAGGTCGTCGCTTGCTTTTGGCGTAATACGCCCCCAGTCGGCTCTTCTGCCGAGGTGACGTAATAGACATTTAGAAAACACATATCCAAAATTACCACAATCTATTTACCATGAGAGCAGTATGCGACAGTGTACCGCACACCACCCGAAGATGGACTACCCACATTACGCATGAACGTACGAAACATTTGCAGAACACTACCTGGAAAGCGACTCGTGGTGGCGTTTCTCCTCGTGGGGCTGGTGCTCGGACCGAGCGCCGCCACCGCACAGGAAGCGTCACCGTCAGTCAACCTCGCCGGCACGTCGATCACCGTCGACGGCGGCGAGACGAGCACCGTAACTGCCGAGTACCAGTTCGAGGTCAGTGAGGCCGGCAGCGGCGACGCCGCCCTCTCCTCGATCAGCGGCACGATGTGGCAGTTTTCCGACCACGAGGTCGGTGACATCTCCGCGACGGTCAACGGCGAGAGCGTCGACGTCAGTGTGACCGAACAGTCCCAGCACTACGACGTCTCGGTGCCCGTCTCCGACGTCTCCGACGGCGACACCGTGACGGTGACCCTGGAGTACGATGTCGCCGGGCCGGCCAACGAGATCCGGACCCCGCTCTGGGTGCCGGAGTACTCGACGCCCGGGCAGGCCAACGTCGTCGACATCACGATGACGCTGCCCGAGGGCACGACGGTCTCGGCTGCCGCGTTCCCGAGCCCGACGTCGATCGACGGTAACACCGCGACGTACGAACTCCTGCACGTGCCGGGGTTCATCGGGGCGGAGTACAGCGAGTCGGGAATGGGAATCCTCACCACTGACACCCTCTACTCGATCGTCGGTGTCGTGGTGATCCTCGGCCTCGTCGTCGGCGGACTGGCGATCGATCGACGGACTGCATGAACACAAGACAATGGCATCACTAATCACCATGATCGCACCGTTCGTCGTCATCGGAATCATCTTCGTGACGGCGGCGTTGCTGTGGGCACGACACAAGGGCGGCGAGGTATCGGAGAAGGAAGTCGGCAGTGAGGATCTCGAACGCGGGGGTGGTGCCTGATGGCGGTCATCGGCACGGTCGGCTGGGGGTTCATCATCACCCTCGTCATTTACTTCCTCGCGATCTTCGGGATCGGGCTGTACGGCTACCTGACGACCAAAGACGAGGACGACTTCCTGGTCGCCAACCGGGAGATCGGTCCCGCGGTCGGCGCGGCGACGCTCTCGGCGACACAGATGAGTGCCGGGACGTTCGTGGGAACCATCGGGGTCCACTACCTCACGGGCGTGAGCTTCATTTACATCTGGGTCGGCCTCTGGATGGGGTGGCTGGTCTCGCTGGTGTTCGTCGCCCCGCAGATGCGACGGTTCGGCGAGATCACGGTGCCCGACTTCATCGCGGTCCGGTTCGGCGACGACGGCGCCGGCGGTGACCGCATGCGGGCGTTCTCGGCGGTGCTGATCGTCGTCGCCTACACGGTGTACATCAGCGCGCAGTACACCGGTGCTGGGCTGATCTTCCAGTCGATCTTCGGTGTCTCGAACACGGTAGGTATGGCCATCATGGTGGCGATCATCATCGCCTACACGGCGTTCGGCGGCATGCGTGCAAGCGCGCTGTCTGACTTCGTGCAGATCATCATCATGACCGTCGGCGCCATCATTGCGATCCCGATCCTGTTGGGCAACATCGGCGGCCTCGGCCAGATGGAGTCGATGCTCGTCTCGCTCAACCCGGCGTATATCGGCTGGGCGTTCACCCCACTCGAGGTCGGCACCATCGCGCTGGCGTTCGGCTTCGGGATGCTGGGCGCACCCTACGAGATCGTTCGTATCTACTCGATGCGTGACGAACAGACAGTGCGCTACGCGATCTCGGCGACGCTGATCTTCCAGGTCCTGATCGCGACCGGTGTCGCGATCATCGGAATGAGCATGCGCGTGCTCTACCCGCAGCTCACCACGCCCGACCTCGCGAGCGTGATCATGAGTATCGACGTATTGGGACCGATCCTCGGTGCACTCGTGATCGGCGCGGTGCTCTCGGCGATGCTGTCGACCGTCGACTCGATTATGATCGTCTCGGCCGGCGCCATCGCCCACGACATCTACTCCGAACTGATCAACCCCGAGGCGAGCGAGGGCCGCAAGCTCTGGGCGAACCGACTCGCGGTGATCTTCGTCGGTATCGTCCCGTTCTTCCTCGCGCTGTACGGTCAGGCGCTGGGCGGGCTGGTCCAGTTCATCGTGCTGCTCCAGTCGGCGATCATCGGGGCGACGTTCTCGATGCCGCTGTTGCTGGGCTTACACTGGGACCGCATCAACACGCCGGGGACGTTCGCCGGCATGTTGCTCGGCTTCGTCAGCGTGCTGATCTGGCACTTCTCGATCGACGGCGGCGTCATCACTGGCGTCCTCGCACAGATCGACCCGGTCGTCCCGGGCGTGATCATGTGTCTGATCGGGATGATCGTCGGCTCCTACCTCACCGCCGAACCGACGCGGGAGGCGCTGGCGCCGTTCTTCGACGTATAACCACCTCCCGCTCGGGAGGCCCTGCGGACCACTCTTTCCAATGCAGCCGATTACCACCATCGACGTCGAAACGCGGACGCTTCCGCTCGCGGAATCGTTCCCGACCAGCTACGGCGACCTCCCGACCGACCACTGCTACGTCCGCGTGCGTGACGGCGAGCACGTCGGCTACGGCGAGGGCGCCGCCCTG
>ENA-ORCS01000581-ORCS01000581.1-marine-metagenome-genome-assembly--contig:-NODE-581-length-22909-cov-4.079932_pt1 | contig 22909 bp, 18 predicted proteins | sample MGYA00237781_ERZ508513 | MGnify/ENA primary metagenome ERZ508513 (study PRJEB26184, sample SAMN06268793) | marine metagenome | isolation source: Eden Landing Ponds, San Francisco, CA, USA | place...
GAGTGAAAGTGGTCACACGGGGGTGTCGGATTCATCCCACGACTGAAGTCGCGGGCTTTCTCCTCGAACCACTGTAAGTACCACAGCTCGTGCTCGATTGCTCTCTGGAGCGGGATGTCCGGATCCTGTGCCGCACACTCAGACGAACCGGTCGACCAGGTACCCGCCGAGCGCACCGACTCCGACGTTGAACGCGAGCGCCACCAGTTCGCCGACGACGACGATGCCGACGAGGACGACGCCGTCCGCGAGCATGCCGACCGCATCGGCCCCGACGAGCAGTCCGACCGCGAAAAAGACCAGAAGCGGGGCAGTCAGCGCCCAGCCGACCAGCCCGGCCACTCCACCGATCCGCGCGCCGGAGTCGGTCTCCTGGATGTACGCCGCGAGGCCGCCGCCGACGATTCCCGCTCCGGGGACGAACGACACCAGTGCCGTCACGGCAGCTCCGTAGACGGCGCTGGCCCAGAACGTGGCAGTCGAGCCACCCTCACTGGCAACCCGGCGACGGGTCCGCCGGCGAGCGCGAACGAATCTAACAGCGGCGGCGACCAGTCCGAGGCCGGTCACGGCGATGCCGGCGGAGAACCAGTCGACGAACGGTACCCCGGCGGTGATCGCCTCGGCGGTCGTGAGTCCGTTCACCTCCGTGTTCTCTGCGGTGAGGACCTCCGCTATCAGTGTCCGGTCGACCCGCGCGTACAGTCCGATACCGACCGCTGTCAGGACGAAACCGACCGCGGCGGCCACGGCCCCCAGCAGCCAGTCGACTGCCGCGGGAACCGGGTCGCGCCCTTCTATCGGTGGGTTCGTGTCGGGACCATCACTGGTGCGCCTGGCGTCGACCTCCGTCATACGTGGCCTGAGGTGCGCAGCGGGGATGTATCGTCCAGCAGTGTCTCGGGGACAGAAACGCGTCGAAACGGGCCAGTCGGGACGCGCGACGCGGGCCTCGTCGATACCGGACCGTGGATTCGCAACCGGGGACACGGACGTTGCCCCGTGGACGGACACACCGATGGTTCGAAGTCGCTCAATCGGCCGCGAGGTCGGCCGCGGACTGGCGAGGCTCGACAGGTGAAGACACGATTCCACCGACGGCGACGACGAACCCGAGCGCGCACAGTACCCCCGCGAACACGGGACTGCCGAGAAGATACAGCAATGCACCGAGTATCAGATTGACTGATACCAGCGACGCCACGTATAGACGTTCGACGAGCGGGGGCATGGGTAGATACACCTCCGTGTGGGAGACGTAAAGACCGGCGTGCAGTGTTGCAGGGGCGGAGAACGTGCGACTACTACCCCCGTCCCTGGGGGCCGAAACCACCAAACGGCACTGAAGGTACGACTGCTCCGTTCGAACGTCGTCCGAACGAGTGGCGGCCGATATCGGCACGACGTCACGCCGTCGTGCGCTCGCTCGACCGGTCAGGAACGAAGATCTCGACAGTCGTTCCGTCGGCCGTATCGAACGACAGGTCGCCGTTCAACGCTCTGACTGCCCACTTGAGTTGCCAGAGGCCGAGCCCGGTGGTGTGCTGGAGTGGCGACTCTGTCCCGGCATCCAGCGATTCGAGTTCCCAGTCCGGGATCCCCGGACCGTCGTCGGTCACCCGGAGGCAGAACCCGCCCGGTCGCGATTCCGCGGTGACGCTGACGGTCGAATCGGCGTATCTGACCGCGTTGTCTAGCGCGCTCTCGACAGCGCCGATAACCGCCGATCGATTCGTCACGAGCGTCGCAGTCGACGGGATATCGACCGAGATATCCACCGTCGTGTCGTCGGCTCCGACCGTATCGAGAACAGACTGAACAGTCTCGTTCAGGTCAACAGTCGTGTGATCTGGCGACCCCGAGATGTACTGGTCTATCCTGCGTGCCTGCTGTCCGAGCGCACCGATCGCGTCGGCCGATTCCAGTATCGGTGCGATTTCTTCGTCGTCCTCGTCGAGCATCTCAGCGTGGCTCTTCAACACGTCGACCTCGTTGCGCAGGTTGTGTCTGAGAACGCGGTTCAGGACTGCGAGACGCTGCTCCCGGAGGTTGCGCTCGGTGATATCACGGAGGCTGAGCGTCCGACCGATCTCGTTGTCGTGATGGTCAGTGACCGGCGACACCTGCGGGTCATACTGTCGGGCCCCCTCGCTCGTCTGAACCGTCACTGTCTCGGACGCGTGTAACTGTTCACTATCATAGTCTACCCAGTCGTTCAGCGGCGTCCCGACGACGGCTCCCTGGGTCTTAGAGAGCATCTCGACCGCCGTCTCGTTGATGCTGACGACGCAGTCCGAATCGTCGACGACGAACATCAGGTCGTCCGTCTCTCGGGTGAGGGCCCGTTCTCCCAGCGCCCCGATAGACGGGGTCGAATCGAACAGGCCGTACCGTACCCGTGCTACACCAACACCGACCGCAGCGACGACTGCCCCGGCGGCGTAGGCCCCGGCGATACCGACGGTCGTGGTGTCCTGACTTCCGAGCAGGTTCCAGATGGCGAGCGTCCCAACCGGGACGATGCCGAGGCTGATACCCTGACCGGTTGGGATGTAGTCGTAGGAGTAACCCTTCTGGATGAGGAGATACGTTCCACCAACAGACAACGAGATGACGTACAGGAACACGAACGTTCCCGCCACGTTCAGGAGTTCACGTCCGGCCCCCAGCACAGACAGCCCCAGGTCGACGACGATTACGACGTATGGCAGCGCGGCGAGAGCGAGCGTCCGCGGACGGATACTGGTCCGAGTTCCCGTGTACTGAACCGCGAACACGAACCACGGGAACGTCGACACGAGCCAGAACAAGAGCGGGAGCTGGGTCCACGTCGAACCGTCGGTATCGAGCGGCAACACCGACGGCACGAGTCCCCCCACGCCGGCGACGACGCAACCGGTCCCGAGTATCGCGGTGAACGCGACGAACGACCGTCGCCCCAGTCGCTCCGACAGGCGGTATACCCGGTACCCGACCCAGACGAGAGCGACTCCGGCGACGATGCCGAGAACGAGCAGCGCGTCGACAGCGGAGACCATCGCTACGATGTTCCCCGCGAGCCAATAAAAAACGCCGTCTCCCGTTGCAGGCTGACGAACAGAGAGTTCGAGTGATAGGCCGCGATCAACCCGGGCAACCGCGGGAGCCGAGACACCGCGGGCGGCGACGTTCGGACGGCGTTCGACCGGGGTATTAGTAGCCACAGGTCGTACCGGAAGATCAAATGAGTGATCGGATGCGCGTGGCGGAACCGGCGGTGCTGATGGTCGACGACGAGAAGAAGGTCGCGGACGCCTATGCACTCCGACTCGACGATGTCGCCGACGTGACCGTCGCCTACAGCGGCGAAGAGGCCCTCGAAGCCGTGGACGACGGACCCGCCCCAGACGTCGTACTGCTCGACAGGCACATGCCATCGATGTCCGGCGACGAGGTGCTGACCCGTCTCCGGGAACGCGATGTCGAATCACGGGTCGTCATGGTGACAGCGGTCGACCCGGGGCTAGACGTGCTGGATATGCCCTTCGACGACTACCTGTCGAAACCAGTCGAACGCAGTGACCTGCTCGCGGTCGTCGATCAGCAGTGCCAGGTGCTCGCGTACGACCTGCTGGGCGAGTACTTCCGCCTCGAATCCACACGCGCTGTCGTCGCGTCACAGATCTCTGAACAGGAGAGTGACGGCGGCGAACTCGCCGATCTCGAAGCGAAACGTTCGGCTATCGAAGAGCGGATCCGTTCGCTGTTACCCGGGGCGGAAGCGATCCTGTCTTCGTTCGACGGGATCGACCGGGGGGGATACTGAACGGGTCGTCACCAGTGGGACCACCAGCGTACGCTCCACCGCCTCGACCCGCATAGTACGGGAGCGTGTGGTCGAGAGCGCTGCGAGGTCTGTGGGCACGTACGTCTCGGACGTGAAACCGACTCAGTCGCGCCACTCGTTGACGAGTGTCGGGGAGATAACGCCGACACCGAGGAGGGCGGCGAAGTGGATCCACTGTGTGTCGGTCACGGCTGTCGTACCGAGTACCGACAGGAGGCCGAGTACGACCAAGACAGCTGTGATCTTGGTCTCCGTACTCACCAGGCCGTTCGATCGTCTGGAGGGCTGATCCGACATCTCGCGGGAATTCGGTCGATTTACGCAACTATCTTTCCGACAGTATCAGAGCCAGCGACCACCATCGACGGAGCAAGGCGCCAGTCGAGCCCGGTCCGGTGCTTTGATCGAGCGCCGAACTCGCACATCGAGCACTGGACCGCTTCTGCGGTTCAGGCCTCCGGGCGGTGGGACGGTTCGCCGTCGGCGTCGAGATACGCGCCGACCAGTTCCTGCTGTGCCCGGCGAAGGTGATACAGTAGCGTCGATCCAGCGATGTCGAGCGTTTCGGCCACTTCCTCGGACGTGCTCCCGCGTGGCGAATCGAAGTAATCGGAGAGGTATGCGGTCCGCAGTACCGTTCGCTGTCTGTCGGTCAGACGGTCGTCGAGTTCGTTTCGAAACGCGTCGGCGGTCTCGGCGGTGCGGGTTGTCTCAGTTTTGGCCACCAGGTCCGTCTTTGCGGCCGTCTCGTCGACGGCCTCGACGATCCGTCGTACCTCTCCGTCCGGCGGTGCCTCGACGACGAGCTGTGCCGACTTCGGGGTGTACTCGCCGGTGGCGACGCTCGCACCCCACGCGACGAGTGTGGTGACCGGCGTTTCGCCGACGAGCGTGGCCTGTAACTGCGGGTCCCCGTCCTCCTCGATCCATCGCACATCGGTGACGGCCTCGTCGTCGGCCAGCGTCGTTCGAAGCACCGCCCGAGAACCGTCGTCTGTCTCCGCAACTCCGTCAGCCGCCGCGTCGGAATCTCCGCCCGCGCCGTCGACACTCAGATAGCAGACGACTGCCCCGTCACCGCGGGGAACCGCCCCGTCGAGCGAGAGTCGACAGTCGCCCTCCCGGGCGGCCTGGGCTAATGGGAGCGACGCGTCGGCGACGTCGATGGTTACCTCAGTGACGGTGTCGGCGACCAGCAGGTCCTCCTGCCGGAGTGCCCGGATCGCGAACCCCCCGACGTGTGCGAGCGTTTCGAGCACCGCCTGCTCCTGTTCGCTGAACCCGTCCTCCCGCCCAGAGTACACCGACACCACGCCGTACGTGGTCCCCCGGTAGGCCAGCGGGACGGCATAGCACGACTGGACCCCGTGACCGAACGCCGCCCGCCGGACACCGCGCGGGATCGACTCCTCGTCGGCGATGGCCCCGACGAGTTGTGGCTCACCGGTTTCGAGCGCCGCTCGTTCGGGCAGTGTCCCGCCTTCGCCGAGTGCCTCGTCGATCCGGGTCCGGAGGTCGGGTGCGTCCCCCGCGGCGGCCAGTTCTCTGAGTTTTTCGTCCGGGAAATCCCGTTCACCGACCCACGCGAACCGGTACAGCCCCGTCCCGCCCAACCGCTCGCAGATCGTTTCGCCGACAGAGGTTCGGTCCGACGCGTCGACGACGCGCTGTAACACGGTCGCGACGACGCCGTTGATCTCCCGGACGCGTTCGAGTCGCCGTTCCAGTTTGTCGACCCGCTCTTCTTCGGCCATCCGGTCCGTGCGGTCACGGACGTACACGAGGACGGTTTCGCCGACGTGGACGTCGACGGCGAGCCAGCGGTCGACTCGCGGGTAGTACTCCTCGAACGAACAGTCGGTCACCGCCTCCCCGTCGAACGCCTCGCGGAGCGTACCGGCCGCCGATTGCGGGAACGCGTCGCGAATATTCGTTCCGCACAGCGCATCGGCAGTCGATTCGAGCGTCGCTGCCGCGGTCTCGTCAACGTCGAGGACGCGACCGTCTGTGCTGGTCTCGATAACCCCACCCGGGGCCGCCCGTACTCGGTCGTCGAGTGTCATTATGATCTGTCTGTCGTTCGTAATTCAGTCGCTGTCGGAAGCAGGACGGAACTCGAACCTCGCGCCACCGGCCGACCCGGTGGTGAGCGAGACCGTCCAGTCGTGTGCTTCGGCGATCCGTTCGACGATAGTCAGACCGAGACCGGTGCCGTCGCCCGTCTCGTTCGAGGAGTAACCCGGGTCGAACACGCGCTCGCGCTCGGCGGGCGGGATCCCGACGCCGTCGTCGGCCACGAAGAACCCGCCGTCTATCCTCCCCACCCGGACCTCGACGGCGTCGTCGGGTGACCCCGTCTCGTGTCCGTGCTCGGCAGCGCTGTCGGCCTCTGACTGAGTGCCCGTGGAACCGTGTTCGACGGCGTCCTCCGGAGCCTGCGACGAAGGGCTCGTTGAGCCGTGCTCAACAGCGTTCCGGAACAGGTTCTCGAACAGACGCTGCAACCGGTCGGGGTCGGCGTCGGTCGCGGGGAGGTCCTCGGCGACCGTCAGCGACGCCGACTCGGTCTCGACCGTCGCCCACGCGTCCCTGGCCACGTCCTCGATGCCGACGTCGGCGGTGACGTTGAGGACATGTTCGCCGCGGGCGAGCGTGAGCACGTCCTGAATGATCCGCTCCATCCGGTCGTGTGACTGTCTGACCTGGTCGAAGTGTTCCGCGTCACCCGTTTCGCGGGCGGCGCGGAGGTGGATGTTCGCGACGTCGAGCGGGTTCCGGAGGTCGTGGCTGATGACGCTCGCGATGCGGTCGACCTCGACGTCTGTGGACGGTGTCGATCCCGCGTCGGTCACTACCAGGAACCCGCCGACGTCGTCGCTCTCGCCGGCGTCTGCAAGTGTGCGGAGTCGATACTCTGCTTCGGAGTCCTCGTGTCCGTCCTGGCCGACTGTCGTGTCGACTCGGCGCCCGTCGGCGAGGGTCGAACGGAGGTCCGCGACCGACTGTTCGTCGGCGCTCGTCTCAGTCGTCAACCACTCGCTGACCGTCGTCCCGACCGGGACGGACTCGAACGCCCGTTCGAAGGCGGGGTTTCGGTCGACGACGACCAGCGACTCCTCCCGGCGTTCGTACCCCAGAATCGGGTCCGGGAACGCATCGATCGGGACTGTCGCCTGTGTACCTCCGAGCGGGGTCTCGTGTTCGTCACCCATCGCGACCACCGATCGTTCGACCGCGGGCACGGTATCGGACCGGCCGTCGCCGAGCGCGGATCGTCGGTCGGCGCGGCGGGCGGTGAATCGTTGTCATGAGAGTACTGTTAGGGTCCCGTACTCATAGCCGAACACTCTAGCTATACGGAAAACGCTCACAATAGGAGTTACGGACTGTTCGACCAGCGACTTCGGGCGGGGAAGACAGGTCGGGACGCGCCGCCTGTCATCGGCTAGTCTCCCGGACCGGCGCGCCGACGGGACTGAGAACGGAGGAGCGTCGGTCTGCGTGCGGTGCCACGACTCGGTCTTCGAGCGGCGACGGGATCGTCGGTAGCCGGATCAGTCGCGGTTTCTCGTCGCGACCACGGCAGCCACGGTCGCGATGGCCGCGACGGCGGCTCCGAGTTTCAGTTTCGACATGCAGATGGGACGACGGGTGCCACCACCAGTAAAACAGGGACAGTGTCTCAGTCCGGGAAACACTGCCCCCGTACCTCGGCACTGCGTGATGCCGGAACGGCCGGGACTGGACCCCCGCAAACCACCGACCGCATCGTTCCGGGTCCGCCAGTCGTTCGAACGGTGCAAGCGGTGGTGTCGAGCCCCTCGGCCGATTTCGGGTCCGTCTCTGTGTCACCAGGGCCGCTTTCGACCGATTTCCCGACTGTTAGCGTGTCGATACAGGGCCTGTCGGTCGCTACGGTAAGACGACGATGTCCCCGCCGGTCCCGCTCAGACAGTCACCGTTCGAACAGGCGTTGAACCACGCGACAGGGATCCTCGACAGACTGGTCTCCCTTCCCCCTCGCGATACGTTCGATGTCGCGGTGTTCGTGACGCTCGTCTCGGTCGTCATCGCCACTGGGCTCGTTCAAAACGGCCTCTCGACAGCGATCATTCCCGTCGCAGCGTTCGGCGAGAGCGCCGGCGGCGTCCTGCAAGCCACGGTCGGCTGACTGCTCTCCGACTATCGTCTGTGGGCTGTGTGTGGAGTGACGTCTCTTCCGGGTACCGTCGAGTCCGCGCCGACAGGAACAGGAGGCGTCAAAGGGCACTACCGACACGGGTGACTGCCCCTGACAGCAGCGAACAGTCGCTGTATCGTCGAGAACGATTACCAGACGGTCCGCAACCGGTTTCAGGCCGAAGCAATCAAAATACGGACAGTGGTCCAGTTCGGTCCGTCGACGCTGCTCAGGGTCGGAGTTCCGGCAGTGAGCGGCGGCATCGCTGGGATGGTCGGTCTGTCGGTCTATCGACGGTACCGGCAGGGAGAGGTTCGCACCGGGCTCGGCCGACCGTTTATCGCCCTCGCCGCGGTCGTTGCGGGTCTCGGAGTCGTCCACGTCGGTTTCCACTTTTTGACGCCGCTCGCGACGCGACTGAACGGCGGGACGGCGTTTCTGCTCGTGACCGTCCCGTGGCTGGTGTTTGCAGCCAGGTACGTCGGTTTCGGGCGGTACGTCACACGCAGACGGATGGTCACGGGAACGATCGTCGTCGTCGTCCTCGTCTGTGCAAACGCCCTCGCTGTGCTCGTGAGCGAGGGACGTCTCGAGGTAGTGAGCGAGGGGACACTCGATACGCTACAAACCGCCACATCGGTCGTCAATCTCGGTCTGTTACTGCTCGTGTTCGCCCTGATCGCCGGTGCTGTCGTCACGACCTACCGACACGACAGACTGCCGACGGCACAGGGCATCGTCGTGACGCTGCCCATCGTCGGGTACCTGTTCGCCGCACAGGCGACCCGTCCCGGGACGCCACTGGTGAACGACGTACTCGTCGGCGGCGCGTTCACTGTCGTCGCCGCCAGTCTCGCGCTCGGCGTCACCCGCTACGACGTTTTGGCTCGCGTGCCTGCAACCCGACGGCTGGGGGAGCGAGCGGCGCTGACCGAGACCGACGAGGCGATACTCGTCCTCGACGACCGGACGCGGGTGGTCCGGACCAACGAACTGGCCGAACGGACTTTCGGCGACGTCGACACGCTGGAGGACGTGACCGAGCACTCGATAGCGACGCTGACCGAGCGCAAAACCATCACCTGCCGGACGACGACCGGGCGTAGGCAGTTCGAACCCAGCATCTCACCGCTCGTCGATGGGTACGACGAGACGCTGGGATACACCGTGGCGCTGTTCGACGTGACCGACCGGGAGATCAGGCGCCAGCGACTGGCCGTGCTCAACCGCATCCTCCGGCACAACGTCAGGAACGAGTTGGACGTGATCCGCGCACACGCGGAGGACGCCGACCTTGACCCGGCGGTCGCGGGTGTCGACCGACTCGGCGAGATCAGCGAGGAAGCACGACGCGTCCAGCAACTCATGGAACGGTCCACGACCGACCGGACCGAGACTGCGCTGTCTCCGTTCCTTGCGGACGTCGTCGCCGACGCGACGGCCGGGACGGACGCCGACATAACCGTCACGGCGCCCGAGGCGACTGTCAGCATCGACCGGGAGCGGTGTCGGTACGCGCTCCGACACCTCGTCGAGAACGCCGTCGAACACAACCACGGGGAGTCACCTCGTGTTGTGGTTCGCAGCGAGCGCGGAGGGTCCGGTGTTCGCTTCGTCGTCGCGGACAACGGTCCGGGGATCCCCGAGTCCGAACGAGCGGTGATCGAATCGGGCGAGGAAGTGCCGCTCGAACACGCCAGCGGCCTCGGCCTCTGGGGAGCGAACTGGGCCGTCCAGGCCGCGGGTGGATCCATGTCGTTCGGCGGGAGCGACCTCGGTGGCACAGCGGTCACGGTCACGCTTCCGGACGTCCCGACAGACGAGGATTGAGGAGCGTCCGGACTCGGCCCCCGGCGGTGTCGAGAACAGGAACTGCGACCGGCCTGGCCAGGAGTACTGTCAGTGACCGGCGTCCGAGTCAGTCTGACCCGACCCGGAGGAGACGCTCGGTCGCGCCACCGAGGAGGTCGGCGGTCAGGTTGACGGCGTGCAGTCCGACCAGGCAGACGACGACACCGAGCAGTGACGCGAGCAGCGCCTCGGGGAACGTGTCGATTCCAGTCCCGACCAGAGCAGTCGTGTCGACGGACGCCAGCCCCAGTTCGACGGTTTCGACGCTCGTCACGTCGTATTCGACGCCGGGTATCCAGTACACTGCCGGCGCGACGACGAGCGTGAACGCCAGCGTGAACACGACTGTGATAGCCACGAACAGGTGGATCCCGATGACGAACGACGCGAGCGCGAGCGCGACCAGCAGGTAGTTACGCGGGTCCGTCACGATCGTCTTCAGATACTCGACTGTCGACAGTTTGCCGGGGTCGGCGGGGTCGTGAGTCACCGCACTGTCGTGAAACCGGCGGAGCAACCACGCTTCGAACGTGCCGACGTACCCGCCGAGCGCGAGAACCCCGGCCAGTATCGGGATCCCGACGAGGAGCGGAACCAACGATAGCCCCAGGCTGAGGCCGGTCACGAACACTGTAAAGTAGGCGATACCCAGTGGGAACCGGGCGAGGAGGTACGCCAGGTTCCGGTACGTCTCACCGCGGAAGCCGACGCCGAGTGCGCGCCGGGCGAGTGAGCGTTGTCCCGCGAACGCGTCCTGTCGTGTCTGTTGACGCATATTGTCTCCGTCGGCCGGACAGTCGATAAGTACCGGAGCAGTTCTGCCGGGCCGGCAACTCGCCCGGTAGTTTTATCAGGGGATATCGACAGCGCCGACAACACGACTGAGTATCCGGACAGGGTCGTTCGAAAGTAAAAGGGAGAAGCGGACTCTCGGGGGTGAAGCCGTCGTAGAGCGAACGGCGCGTGGGACACTTGATCTGGACGTCGCGAACAGAGATAACGGGCTACGACCGGGACGAGTGGGACGAGCGCCGGAAGCTGGACCGACGCGAACGGATCGGTATCGGAAGCCTGTGACGACACTGTTGACGGTGATCCCCTCTGAGCAGGGCGTGTCGGAGGCGACGACTGACGGCGGCGAGATTTCAGGGCGCCTCGGCGGTCAGGAGACCCCCTCCGTAGCGTCGCGGTCGCGCCCTCACTGCATGTCGGACCCGTCGACGAGGATGCCCGCGTCCGCGGTGATCCACGCGGCTGTCGCTTCGTCGTCAGCGCGGCGCCACGCGAACGTGACGGTGTCCGAGTCCGCATCGGGAATCACCTCCATGCTGGGCCCGTCAGGGGGGGCATCCTCGGTCGAACCGGCGTCGATCCACGGTGCGGTGCTGTCGGAGCCATTACCATCAGGCATGTCTGCAACGAGGGTCGACGAGGGAATAAAAAGGAGGCGAGGGTTGCAGGCTCAGAAACCGGGCACAGCCATCCCGACCCGTTAGTCGTAGTCCAGACCACGCCTTGCGACAACGAGTCGGTCCTCGCTATGGGGATGGGATACGCATCGGAGTGTGCTCGGTCAGGGGCCCCGATGTGACTTTCGAACGGGTGACGGGATGCAGGCGTGTCTTCGACCCGGGAGACTACTCACCGACTTCGAGACTGATCCCGTCTGGTTCGAACAGGAGTTGCATGCGGTCGAGGACGACGGAGAACCGCTTTCGGTGGTGGCCCTCAGGATCGACTATCATCGAACTCTCGATGACGCCGGCGGATTCGAGCCGGTCCAGTCGGCGATAGATGGTCGGGCGTGACATATCCAACCGCTCGGAGAGCGCCCGCGCCGAGAGCGAATCCTTGACGAGTACGTCCAGCATCTCCCGGGCGTACTCGTCGCTCAGCAACGAGAGGACTTCCCTCGTGTCGACCGTCGGTTCGTCGTCCTTTCGGGGATCGGTGCCACTGTCGACCTCAGGTCGCTGGAACACACGGGCCGGATCTGCCTGTGACATCGTTACCTGTACGATGTAACGGACACTCCCTGTAGCCAGACGCTACTATCTCGCACGGCCCGGGGGATCCGGGCTCTAGCTATCGGCATGGTACCCGTCCACAACCACTCGGGAAGGGGCACTCGACGTACCTCTCCGCGGGCGCCGGCGGGGGACGTCTCAGAGACGGCACCGTATCGACGACGTCAAACGCCTCGGGGCTAAGCCCCGCGGCATCCGGCTTGTACTGTCCGTGAACGCCGGTGTGCTGCCCGCGTACAGCTGATACACACTGTGACGGTCCGGTCACTCGGCTGCGTCATCACGTGAGAACCAGAAGTCCGGCGGAGAAGAGTCGTGATCCGATGCGAACGGTCGCGACCGCTACTGGCCCTTCGCGACGCTGTACCACTCACCCTCCCAGCTGACGGCGTATTCGACGACAGCTTTGATCCCAGCCAGACTGTACAGCGGGAGGACGACCGGCATCAACAGGTGCCCGAGGCCCACGCGGTCGAGTCGGTCGGAACTGACATCGTAGACCCGCAAGGCGAGCGCGGACCCGGCCAGAGTCGCCGCCGGGAGTAGCGTCCAGCCTGCGGTTCCGTCGACGACGAGGACGGCGGCCTTCGAGACGAGCGACAACATGAACAGGTTCCCGAACACGGATCCGCCACAGATCAGCGGTGCCGTCAGCGTCCGGTAGTTACGCGGCGAGGTGCAGTCGGTGATCAGCGAGTGCAACACCTGTGCGTAGCCGGTCATCCACCGCTTGCGCTGGCCCCACCAGTCGGCGAGCGAGTGTGCGCCCTCGATAGTCGAAGCGTATCTGAACTCCTCGACGACGTCCAGACCGGACGTGTAACAGGCGAACGCGAAGTCGTAGTCCTCGGTCAGCATCTCCGGGTCGTAGCCGCCGACTGACTCGAACGCTTCGCGGCGCATCACGACCGTGCGACTCGCCGCCATCGTGAAATCGGTGACGGCGGTGAGCAGGCGCTTGCTCAGGTCGCCCAGCACGACCGATTCGTAATAAGCGATGGTCTCGACGAACCCGTCCGGTTCCGGGATGGTCCGCCCCTGGACCACGTCGCAGTCGTCGAGTTTCGAAACCGCCGAGGGGAGAAACTGCGGGTCGACCCATTCGTCGGCGTCGAAGACGGCCAGGTACTCGCTGTCGGTCCGTTCGGCGGCGTAGTTCACCGCACCCGCCTTGCTCCCCGGGTACCTCGTGTTGACCAGCAGTTCGACCCGGTCCTCGCTCGCCAGTTCGCGAGCGCGATCGATCGAGGACCGGTCGTCGGGTTCGGCTACGATGACGACTTGCAGGTCCTCGTATCGACTCGCGAGCAGGTTCTCGACGCTCCGGTGGAGAACGGCTGCGTCCCGATGTACCGGGACGACCGCCGTGACCGTCGGTCCGGTAGTCTGCACACCGTCTTCGGTGCGGAGCGCGAGTTGGCCAGCGAGCACCATGCCGGAGAGACCGAACATCCCGGAGAGTGTGAGACAGGCGAACAGCGCCTGGAGGACCGCGATGGTGCTCCCGCCCAGGATGGCCGGAAGACCGAGGACCATCGTGAAACTGCCCTGTACGTACCCGAAAGTGAGGACCCCGACGACTATCGCTCCGTACAGGAGTCGTTCGAGCAGACCCCGTGGCGGGACCTGCCGAAGTCTGTCGAGAAACCCGGATAGACCGGCACCGATTCGTAGCAGAGTTCTCGAAGGGTCGCGTGTCGACTGTGACATCGTCTCGTCTATCGAGTACCGGCCAGTGCCCCTGTAGTCAGACGCGAACAATCGGTACCAGTCGGTATCGGACGTCTAGCTATCGGGACTTGTGGGCTGGGGGACGTCTGATTACACAGAATCGAGGAGAAAGCCCACGACTTCAGTCGTGGGATGAATCCGACCACACACGACACAAACCATCCCCGATAGCCGACCGAGGGTTGATAGAGTAGTAACATATAATATAGATTGTCCTCTATCTAATCGTATGCCACGGGGGTACAGTCGAGAACGAACGTCGGTTCACAACCTCCACTACCACTTCGTGTGGTGTCCGAAGTACCGCAAACCGGTGCTGACCGACGAGGTTGCCGACCGCCTCGAACAACTCATCGAGGAGAAAGCCGACGAACTCGACCTCGACATTCTCCGACTGGCAATCCAACCCGACCACGTACACCTGTTCATCACTGGCAACCCGAAACTTGCCCCGAACAAAATCATCCAACAGGTCAAGGGCTACACCTCGCGGAACCTCCGCGACGAGTTCGACTTCGGCCTCCCGTCGCTGTGGACGCGCTCGTATTTCGTCTCCTCAGCGGGCGAGGTGTCGAGTCAGACCATCGAGGAGTACATCGAAGCACAGACCGGACAATAACGATGCACCGCGACGTCACCACCACAGTACGGGTCAAACTCCACTCGCTCACCGAGTGGAAAGCCCGCCTCGTCGAACGCGAATACGCAGCGTTCCAAGATGCCGTTCACGGTGACGACGCGAACCTCTACTCCGCCACCAAACAACAGGCGGGCAAAGTCCGGTCGAACAAGAACCCACGCGAAGATACCGAGCAACCACTCGTCCTCCGTAACGACTGCATCACTATCGAACGCGACGACGACACTGTCCTCTCGTCGTGGTGGTTCAAACTCCCCGTCTACAACCCCGAGAAGGAACGCGGGGATAGCATCTGGGTGCCCGTCCACGTCCCCGAGAAGGACGCGCACCTGCTCACCGACGAGTACATCCGCGACTCGGAACTCCTCCACCGAGACGGCGAGTGGTACGTCCACCTCGTCTGCGAACGGTCTGTGGCCGTCGCAGACGCATACGACGACGTTCTCGCCGTCGATATGGGTGCGAAGTGGATAGCCGTCAGTACGTTCCTCTCAGACCGAGACACCAAGTTCCACGGTGCGGAAGTCCGCCGCGTCCGCGAACACTACAAGCAACTCCGCAAGTCCATCGGGAAGGCGAAGGTGCGTTCGGGAGCCCAGGTCATCGAGCGTCTCGGAGACAAAGAATCCAGAACGGTCGAACACGAGCTGCACCAAGTGGCGAACGAACTCGTCGTTCGCGCCCGAGAGCGCAACGCCGTCATCGTGTTCGGTGATATGACCGGGTTGCGCTTCGACAACGACAAGGGACGGTACGTGAACGACAAGACCCACAAGATGCCATACGCGAAGATGGCGAACATCCTCACGTACAAGGCCCACCTCGACGGGCGAGAGTGTATCCCAGTGGATGAGTACGACACGTCTGTGACGTGTTGGCGGTGTGGGTCACAGGACACGAGTCGTGAAGTGCAGGGACGTGTCGAGTGCCAGGACTGTGGACTGGACGACAACGGCGACAAGAATGGCGCGACGAACATCGGCAAACGAGCCGTCGGTAAGAACATTCAGAGTCCGCTATCGACGGTGGGGGCTGTTGTGGCTCAGCCCGAAACGCAGGTCGTACTCGAGGGACTCACCGGTGAGATGGAACCTGCGAACTCCCCAGACGACGTGGGCCTAACCTTCAGTGAGGGAAGCCCACGACTTTAGTCGTGGGAGCAGTCACCGCCTGCATTCAGCTAAAGTATTTCTCGAATATCACAATACCGGGGACGAGGGAGCGACCGACAGCCACAGATATCGAGGCGATCCCCCCCGAGGTATCGTCGAAGGTCACGGACCAGCTGGTTCGGCGACTGCGTCGTCCGCACGGTCGAACAGCGCCGCGAACAGCTTTCGCTCCGCGGCGCGGAGGTGCTGAGTGAACGTCGACTGGTTGATCCCCATCGTCGCTGCGACTTCCTCGCCGCTGGCGTCACGCGGCCACTGGAAAAAGCCCGCGAAGTAGGCCGTCTGTGCGGCCTCGAGCTGGCGGTCGGTCAGCGACTCCTCGAAGGCGGTCCGGAGTTTCGTCTCGGCGGCTGCGTCGGGTTCACGCTCGCGCTGGGCGACCAGGTCCAGGTCCGGATACGACGACTGCACGGCCTCGACGACCGACCGAATATCGTTGGACCGGGCGACATCGGCGACGAGACGACCTTTGCCCTCAGTAACCGTCTGTGACTGGACGGCTGCGCCGTACCGGGCCAGCGTCGTCACGACGGCGTCGTCGAGAGTCAGTCTGACGCCGCACCGCTCGTCACCGTCGTATAGTACTTCAGCCCGTTCGATCCCCGGAGCGTCGCCGGCGTGAGCCGAGACAGCGTCTGGTTCACAGCCCCTCACGGAGACGTAGGCGGCGCAGTCGCCCTCCTCGCCGTCCCCGACCCGGTCGAGTTCCACCGTGCATTCCAGCGCCGACGACAGCGAGACCAGCGGGTCGTCCGTCCCGTCGAGCCGGAACTCGAGGCGAGTCACCTCGTCGGACGCGAGCGTGCGCCGGTTCTCGGCCGCGTTGATGGCGTCCCCGACAGCCAGCCCGAGCTCGGCGAACACCGACCGATCGATGGCCTCGAACGCGCCGTCTGTCCCGGCCTCGACGAACAGCGCGCCGTAGTCGGCGTCCTGATACGATAACGGGACGACGACGCCCACGGCCGCTGCGGGGTCGTCGACGGGCGCCGCACCGTCGTCGACGAATGCCGGTCGCCGCTGTTCGAGGACCGTACCAGCGACATCACGGAAGGTCGACGAGCCATCGAGGCGTGCCTCGACCTCCTCCGGGTCGGCTCCGGCAGCGGTCCGGACCGCGACGTCCCCGTCGACGAGTGTCCGGGTGCCGACCCAGGCGGCGTCGAACAGATGCGACGACGCGAACCGGTCACAGAGCACACGCTCGATTTCGCGCCGGTTCGACGCCGCCACCAGCTCCCGGTTGACGTCCCGGATGACCTCGTTCGTGTTGTTCAGCCGCTCGAGGCGGTCGTTTTGCTCCTCGATGCGGAGCTGTCGCTCCTTGCGCTCGGTCACGTCCCGCTCGACCGCGACGTAACGCTCGACCGTCCCTCCCTCGTCGGTGATCGGCGCGACGGTCGTGTCGACCCAGCACAGTTCCCCCGACTTCCGACGGTTGATAATCTCGCCTTCCCAGACGTCGCCCGAGGAGATCTGCACCCACAGTTCCGTGTAGAAGGCATCGTCGTGCTCCCCGGACTGCCACAGGCGCGGGTTCTCGCCGACGACTTCCTCGGGGTCGTAACCGACGACGCTCTCGACCGCCGGGTTCGCGTACTCGATGGTCCCGTCGGGGCCGGTCAGGAAGATGGCGTGACCGGCGTGCTCGATCGCCTTCCGGAACCCACGGAGGCGCTCGGTGACGCGCCGTTCCTCGACGACGTAGCTCGACAGGTAATACACGGTCAACAGTGCGAGGACGCTGACCGCAAGTCCCGGAAGCTCCTCGACTTGCGTCGTCGAGTTCCGGGCGGACAGCAACTGACGAGTGGCCATCAGCGACAGCATCACTGTCAGGAACCCGAACCGACGGTCGTTGCTCCGGGCAAGCAACACCAGCGAGTACCCGACCCCGGCCAGCCTGAGGAGGACGGAGGCGACGAGGACCCCGTTCACGAGCGTCCACCTCCGACGACGGGTCGGGAGTGTCGGTCAACGAGCGCGGTCATAGCTCGAACTTGTTCGCACTACCTCGTATAAGCCCTCGGGCTTTCCCAGTGGCTGGGACGCGGTCCAGCGGGCGACCGGCACGGGCCTGTTCCCGCTGTTCCAAACAGTATTGGGTCGGGAGTTATCCCCCGTACCGGCCCCGTTCGGCGGGGCAAAGAGTATTGGTACCACGCTCACCTCTCCGGCTCGTGTAGGTCTACGCGTATGCCTCAGTTCGACCGGCCAAACGGACGCGGCCCGACGTGCGGGTGGTACCGATGAGCGGCGCGAGCGACGATCAGCTGCCGGGCGTCCCGGACGCGGGCGCCGCCGATCCCGACGCGATGGTCGACGCCGAGGCGGCCGATCCCAGGGGAGAACTGTCGAAGACCGACCACGACACGGATCTCGGGATCGCGATGGCCGAGGACGCCAAGCGCGTCTCTCGGGGCGAACTGTCGGCCGAGGAGTACTGGGAGCGATACGACGAGGCCGCCGAACGCGAGTTCGGCGACGCCTATCGCGAGACCCCCAACCCCTCGATCGAGAGCGGCGACCAGACGATCGCCGACGAGACCGCGGACTCGCTGGGCTGTTCGGTCGGTTCGATGGACTCGGTCGCCTGCGAACTCTCCGCCGACGGGGCCGCAGCCGACGCGACCGGTGACGGAGCGGACGGCGACGAGCGCTGGGGGATGGTCATCGACCTCCAGAAGTGCGTGGGGTGTGACTCCTGTACGGTCGCCTGCAAGGCCGAGAACCGGACGCCGCCAGGCGTCTCCTACAACGTCGTGATGGAGGAGGAACACGGCGAGTTCCCGGAGGTCACGCGGACGAACGTCCCTCGGCCCTGCATGCAGTGCGAGAACCCGCCGTGCGTGCAGGTCTGTCCCGTCAGCGCGACCTACAAGATGGACAACGGCGTGGTCAACGTCGACTACGACCGCTGTATCGGCTGTCGGTACTGTATGATCGCGTGCCCGTACGGGGCGCGCTATTTCGACTTCGGCGAGAACTACGACGACGAGGTCGGCGAGGCTGGCGAGGTGACCAGCCCCGAGTACGGTGTCGACCGCGGGAAGCGCGAGGGCGACGAGTCGCCGGTCGGCAACGTCCGCAAGTGTAGTTTCTGCACGCACCGCCTGGAGCGCGGCGAGGAGCCGGCCTGCGTCGAGACCTGCGTCGGCGACGCCCGGAACATGGGCGACCTCGACGACCCCGACAGCGAGGTCTCCGAGATGGCCGACTCTTCGCGGGCGTTCCAGCTGAAAGAGAGCGAAGGGACCGACCCCAACGTCTACTACCTCAAGTGACCATGGCAACCGAACACTCGCGGTTCGAGTTCGACCCCGGGTTCGCCAGCGACCGCCTGCGCGTCGGCTGGTACGCGTTCCTCGGCGCACTCCTCCTGATCGGCGGGTACGCGATGTACCTGCGGATCACGGAAGGGATGGCGAGCACCAACCTCACGAGTACGACCCCCTGGGGCGCCTGGGTCGCCTTCTACATCTACTTCGTCGGCCTCTCGGCAGGGGCCTTCCTCGTCAGCACGCTCGCGAACGTCTTCGGCGTCGAGGCGATGCACCGGATCGACCGCGACGCGCTGTTCGCAGCGATCGTCAGTATGGCCGTCGCGCTGCTGTTCGTCTGGACCGACCTCGGCCGGATGGACCGGATGTACCACCCGTTCGTCTGGCGGCAGTTCACCTCCGCGCTCTCTTGGGAGGTTCACGCCTACGTCGCCTACATCGGCGTTCTCGTGACCGAGCTGTACTTCTCGATGCGCTACGACCTCGCGCGCGTCGCCGAGCGCGGATCGGGGCTGCGTGCCCGGCTCGCTGCCCTCCTGACGCTGGGTCGTCGGGCGACGACCGAGGCCTCCCGGACCACCGACCGAACCTGGCTCACGCGGGCCGGTGTCGTCGGCATCCCGCTGGCGATCTTCATGGTCCACGGCGGGACGGGCGTCCTCTTCGCCGTCTCGAAGGCCCGCCCGTACTGGAACAGCGGACTGTTCCCGGTGATCTTCATCGTCTCGGCGGTGCTCTCCGGGACGGCGCTGGTGATGCTGTTGTACGTTCTCCGGACGAAGCTGTTCGACGACGAGCCCGTCGACCGGGACCTGCTCGACCAGCTCGCGAAGCTGCTGGCGGCGTTCGTCGTCGTCGACGTGGCGCTGACCGCCATCGAGGCGCTGATCGCAATCGTCAGCTTCCACCCTCACGTCGTCGAGACCTGGCAGATCATCGCGTTCGGCGAGATGTCGTGGTCGTTCTGGTGGTTCATGCTCGGGTTCGGGTGGGTGTTCCCACTGGTGTTGCTCTCGAAACGCGAGTGGCGTCGCACCTCGTGGCTGATGGCGCTGGCGGGGCTCAGCGTCGTGATCGGCATCGTCGCCGTGCGATTCAACATCGTCGTCCCGCCGCAGATCCGTCCCGTCATGGAGGGGCTCCCGCACGGCTCCTACTTCCCATCGGCCGTGGAGTGGGCGACCAGTGCCGGGATGATCGCGGTCGGTCTACTGCTGTACACGATCGGCGCGGAACTGCTACCGCTGACGCCGCTTGATGGAGGTGACCACTGATGTCAACCGACGACACCACCGACGCAGACGCCGGAGGGACCGAAGACGAGGGGCCGTCGCTCACGCGACGCGACCTCGTGAAGGCGGTCGGGGCAGTCGGTGCCATCGGCGCCGCCAGCGCCGCGACTGTCAACGTCGACACCGACGACCTCTGGACCGACAACACCGAACACTACGTCGGCGACGACTACGGGGAGTACGGCGCGAGCGACGTGATCCACACGACCTGCGGGCAGTGCAACACGTTCTGCCCGATCAAGGTCCGCTTGGCCGACGACAGCGGTACCGGCGAGTACAGCTCGCTCGTCCGCAAGCTGGCCGGTAACCCGTACTCGTTCCTGAACACCCAGCCGTTCTCGCAGGTGCCCTACGACAGCGATCCGAACGATGTCGCGATGGGTGACGTCGCCGGCAGCGGCGACGTCGACACCGACCGCTGGTCGCTATCGGGCGGCCGGATCTGTTTGAAGGGCCAGGCCGGCATCCAGACGGCCTTCGACAGCTACCGCGTTCGCCAGCCTATGAAGCGCGTCGGGCCCCGCGGGTCCGAGCAGTGGAAGACGATCTCCTGGGAGCAGGCGATCGAGGAGATCGTCGAGGGTGACGACGAACTCGACCATCCCGGACTTCGGGAGATGTGGGGATATGCTCCCCAGGACGAGGTGATGAACGACTGGGAGGCCGTCGACGCCGGCGAGATGGACAAGGCCGCCTTCGACGAGAAGTGGAGCGACGATCTCATCGACACCGATCACCCCGACCTCGGACCGAAGGCCAACCAGATCGTCGACGTCGGCGGGTTCCGACGCAACTTCATTCGCGCGCGCCTCTGGCAGCAGGGCCTGGGATCGATCAACAGCACCCACCACGCCGGCACGTGTGGCTTCTCCAGCGTCATGGGGAACGTCCGGTCACACGACGCCAAGAAGAAACGCCAGTACCCCGATATCGAGAACACCGAGTACCTCCTCGTCTGGGGGACCAACCCGATGGTCGCCAACAAGGGCCCGACCTGGCTCGCGCCCAAGTTGACCAACGCCATCGAGGACGGCATGCGCATGGACGTGGTCGACCCCCGTCTCTCGAAGACCGCCGAGAAGGCCGAGACGTGGGTTCCAGTCGAACCTGGCGCGGACGGGGCACTCGCGCTGGGAATGGCGCGCTGGATCATCGAACACGACCGCTATGATCTCGGCTATCTCCAGAATCCCGCTCAGGACGCCGCCCACGCCGACGACGAACCGACCTGGAGCGACGCCACTCATCTCGTATGCGTCGACGAGGAAGCTGGTCCGAAGGCGCGAGCCGCCGAACTCGGACTTGTCGAGGCGGACGCCGAGACGGCCGACGATTTTGTCGTCATCGACGCCGAAACTGGCGAACCCCGTCCCGCGAGCGAGGTCGAGACGGCCGTCCTGGACGTCGAAGAGACGATCGACGGGACGCGCGTCGAGAGCGTCTGGAGTCAGTACCGCGATCGCGTCTTCGAGTACACCCTCGATGAGTACGCCGAGATGGCCGGCGTCGAGACCGAGACAATCGCGGACATCGCCGACGAGTTCACCAGCCACGGCAAGCGCGCGGCCATCATGGCCTACCGCGGCCCGGCGAAACACGGCAACGGCTTCCACAACACGCGTGCGATCGCGACGCTCCAGCACCTCATCGGCAACTACGACTGGAAGGGCGGCCAGATCACGCCCTACGCCGGCTACAGCACGATGTCCGGCCGCTACGAACTCGGGACGGTCCCCGACGCCAACGCGCCGTGGGGGATTCCTCTGCTCCGAGGTGGCGTCAACTACGAGGACACGTCGCTGTTCGAGCGCGACGACGGCTACCCCGCGAAACGGCCCTGGTTTCCGGTCGCGCCGCCACAGGCGACCCAGGAACTGTACGGCAGCGCGGCCGACGAATATCCCTACGGGGTCGAGGCGCTGTTCATCCGGCCGTACTCGAACAACCACGTCATGGCAGTCGCGGGCGGCGATCAGATCCCGCCGATCCTCCAGGACGAGGAGACGATCCCCCTGATCGTCGCCTCCGACACGGTGATCGGTGAGACCAGCAAGTACGCCGACTACATCTTGCCCGAACCGACCTACCTGGAACGGTGGGAGAACTTCGGTACCTACCCGAACAAGCGCCTGGCCGACGAGAAGATCAGCCAGCCAGCCGTCTCTGTCGTCCCCGATGCGCGTCCGTTCGAGGACGTACTCATCGAGCTGTGGTCGGAACTCGATCTCCCCGGCGTCGGTGCGGACGCCATCCCCGACGCGGACGGCGACCTGTGGCCCCTCGAACAGGCCGAGGACTTCTACCTGAAGCTCGCGGCCAACATCGCGTACGGTCGCAATCCCGTCGCGGACGCGAGCGAGGACGAACTGCGGGTTTTCCGCGAGAGCCACGAGAACGGCCTCGGCGAGCAGTTCGACCTCGACCGCTGGAAGGCAGCGGTCACCGACGAGGAGTGGGAAAAGGTCGTCACGGTGTTGAACCGTGGCGGCCGCTTCGAGGAGCCGACCGAGGGCTACGACGAAGCGTTCGCAGAGCACGGTCACGGATACGACTACGCCGAGCGCGCGGACGGTTCGAACGCCTACGACGGCGAGCACATGCGGTACAAACTCGAGTCCCGCGTCGACTTCTACAGCGAGGTCGTCCCGAAGGGGAAACACTCCTTCACCGGCGAGCGCTTCGACCCGCTCCCGAGGGTCGACGACGTCGAGCACTACGACGGAACCGTGCAGGCCGCGGTAAGCGGCGACGACGACCGGGAGCGCCCGCTCCGGCTGATCAACTGGAAGCCCCGGACCCAGGGGATGCATCGCACACAGAACAGCCCGTGGCTACGCGAGACCCGCCCGGAGAACCCCGTGTGGATCAATCCACGGGACGCCGAGAAGCGCGGCATCGAGAACGGCGAC
>ENA-ORCS01000582-ORCS01000582.1-marine-metagenome-genome-assembly--contig:-NODE-582-length-22907-cov-4.044897_pt1 | contig 22907 bp, 20 predicted proteins | sample MGYA00237781_ERZ508513 | MGnify/ENA primary metagenome ERZ508513 (study PRJEB26184, sample SAMN06268793) | marine metagenome | isolation source: Eden Landing Ponds, San Francisco, CA, USA | place...
AGACGAACGGAATCCGGGTGTCGCCTGCGCCCCGCAGCGCGCCCGTGATCGAGCCGTCGATCCCCATTGCCACGACGCTCACGGCCGCGACGCGAACGAACTGCGCCGAGAGGGCTCGGTTCTCGGCCTCGGTCACGAAGACGCCGGCGATGGGGTCGGCGAAGACGACCACAAGTGCGGCAGCGAATACGTACACCACTGCCGAGAGTCGGACGATGCCCCAGCCGTAGGCTTCGGCCTCGCCTTCCTCGCCCTCCGTCGGGTCCGCGAGGTCGAGTTGCTCGACGGGTTCGTCCCCGTCGTCGCCCGCCTCGTCACCCGTCCGCTCGCCGGACTCCGGACGCTCACCGGACGCCGCACGCTCGCCGCCGGCATCGCCCTCGTTCGCCCCGCCTGACGCCCCGTCGACACCACCGGACCGCGAGTCACGCGCACCCGAACCGCCACGGGTCACGCCGTCCGTCGTGTCGCCTGCGTCAGTCGTCTGCCCCGCCTTGCCGTACCGGTCCCCGTCGTCCCCGCCGCCGTAGCGGTCCCTGTCTTCGGCCTCGACGGCGTCCAGGTCCATCTCCAGGTCGCCCTCGACGGCGTCTCCCTCGGTCGGTTCGTCCGACGAGTCGGCGGCGACAGCGGCGTCGAGCGCGTCGTCGTCGACGGCCAGGTTCGTGTCGACGGCGACCGCGTCGTCCTCGAGGGTGAACGCCCGCTCGCTCTCCTCGGGGTCGACGACGACCGAGTCGTCGGACTCGATGCCGTCGTCGGTCAGCGTGAAGGCGTCGGCTTCGGGCGGTTCGGGCAGGTCGCTGGCGGCGTCGATGACCTGCTCGGCGTCGTCGCGGTACTCGGTGCCGCTCTTGCCCCGACCCTGTGCGAGTTCGTCGGCCGACTGGCCGAGCCAGTCGGCCGCGTGCTGGAGCGTGTCGGCTTTCTCCTCGGCCCGGTCGGCCACCGTCTCGAAGGCGGCCGTCTCGGCGAACCGGACCGCCGTGTTCAGGTGGTCGGCCGCGGCGGCGAAGGCCGGTTCCGCCTCCTCGAATGCGCCGCGAGCGGGGATCCACTCGCGGTCCTGGTAGTCGGCCATCGCGGCCGTGAACGCCTCGCGGCCCTCGGCGTAGCGCTCGACGCCCAGTCGGTACCGCTCCAGTGCCGTCTCGTCGCCGCCGATATCGCCGACGGCCTGCTTGACCGGATCGACGTTGACGCGTTCTTCGAGGTCGTCGGTCGCCCAGGCGTAGACGACCTCCCCGCGGTGGTCGACGACGAACACCGCCCGCTGGCAGAGGTGTTCGCCCGTCTCTGTCTCGAGTTCGACGTCGTAGGCACTAGCGGCGTCGCCGTCGACGTCCGAGAGCAGGGGCACCCGCAGACTGTAGCGCTCGGCGAACGCCTCGTGGCTGTAGGTGCTGTCGGGCGAGACCGCGAACACCGAGACGTCTTTCTGCATCGTGAACAGGTCGAGATCGCCCAGGTCCGAGGACTGCATCGAACACCCGGGGTTGAAATCCGCCGGATAGAAGACGAGCACGACGATCCCGTCGCCCAGCGACGCGCCGAGGTCGACCCGCTCGCGCTCCCCGTCGACGTACCCCGGGAGGACGACCGACGGAGCGGTGGCACCCTCGGATAGCATTGATCCACAAAGGGGGGACGGGATTATTTAGCCTTTCTGGCCTTTTCGCAGTCTGAAACTGCCGTTCAGGCCGGTCTCACCGTGTGCGAGAAGTACGTCCCGGGCGAGCGGCTTTTGCCCCCCGGCCGTCTACGGCCGTCGTGGACCTGCACGTGCGCTACGAGGGCGACGACGACCCGGAGAAGTGTTCCGCCCGGAAACTCGCCCGGTTCGACCTGGTCGAACTCCACCGGTCGAACCGTGCGACACCCCCGGGGATCGTTCTCGACCCGTTCGCCGACCGGGCGCTCTCGCCGTCAGATCGAGACGGATCGGGCGCCCGCCACGACCGACTGGTCGCGCTGGACTGTTCGTGGGAGACCGCCGACCGACTGGTCGACGACCTCGCGGGCGTCCACCGGTCGCTGCCCTTCCTCGTGGCCGGCAACCCGGTGAGTTTCGGGACGCCGTTTCGCCTGAACACGGTCGAGGCCTTCGCCGGTGCACTCTGTCTCCTCGGCGAGCGCGAGCAGGCCGAACGACTCCTCTCGAAGTTCACCTGGGGCCACACGTTCCTCGAACTGAACGAAGAACCGCTCGAACGATACGCCGAGTGTACGGACTCGACGGAGGTTCTGGCCGTCCAGGACGACTACCTCGAAGAGTAACGGTGCTGGCAGAGGGACCGCCTGCGGGAGACCGGCGCTACGAGAGGTACCCACCGATGACCGGGAGTCCGTAGCGCTCGCCCTGGTAGGCCTTGTACGTCAGGAACGCCCACAGGGCGAACCCGGCGAGGAGCGTGACCAGGGTTACCAGCGTCATCAACAGTCCGAATATCCCGCCGAGGCCGATGAATCCGGCGACAATAGTCCCGAAGAACCCCAGGATGCCGATACCGACCCAGGCGACCACCAGCAAGATCCCGAAGGCGATCCCCTGTTTGGCGTGGAACTGGACGAACTCGTCGTCGTCCATGAAGTACATCGCGATGCCCCCCAGCGGCGCGAACAGATACGCGATGGCACCCGCGACGTTCGGATCGAGGCCCGAATCCCCCGACCCGGACGCCGCCCCTGCCGTCGCGGGTTCCGTCGTGCCACCGGCCGACTGGGCCTGTCCGCCGGTAGACTGGCCGGTCGTCGGCTGGTTCCCGCCGCTCGCTCCGGTCGCCGGTTGATTCTGCCCGCCACCGGAGACGCTGGGGCCGTCGTCCTGTCCGCCGGTCGACGGTTGACCCTGACCACTCGACTGGCCCTGTCCCTGGCCGCCGCCCGGGACGCTCGGTCCGTTCTGTCCGCCGCCGGACTGGTCCTGGCCGCCGCCCGGGACGCTCGGTCCGCCCTGTCCGCCCGACTGGTCCTGCCCGTCGTCGGCCCCCGTGGGGACGCTCGGCCCGTCGGACGATTCCTCGTCCTCGTTCGGGTTGCGGATGACTGTCTCGTCGTTCACACCCGGTTCGTCGTTATTTTCTTCTGTCATTTTCGTATTTCTCCGGTCGGTTCCCGGGGCCCCGCCCCCCGGCGTGAGCGCGGTCGACGCCACCGAACCATGCCGAGGTATCACGCGCATCTCATGTAACTGTTCCCACTAGACGCCTAGACAGAGGCGATCAACCGACGGAGACTGCCGTGTCCGGAACGCGAGCCATCGGATCTGGACCAGATGGTCGTCGTCGCTACGGAACTGCCGAGGTCACGCGAAAACGGCGGATTCGAACCGGTCCCGCCTACCGCGAAGTCGCGAACGATCCCAGGACGGGGATCACGAAACGGTCGCCCCTGTAGGCCTTGTAGGTCAGGAACGCCCAGGCGGCGAAGATGGCGAGCGCGACCACAGGCGTGAGCAGCAGGCTGACGATTCCCACGATAAATCCGATGAACGGAATGTCCCCGAGGAGGAACGACAGGACGAAGTTGAGCGTGATCATCCCGAACCAGACCGCGACCGCTGCGACCCCGAAGGCGATCCCCTGGAGCGCGTGGAAGCGCACGAACTCGTCGTCGCCACCCACGAAGTACATCGCGATACCACCGATGGGCGCGAACAGATACGCGAGCGCACCGGCGATATTCGGGGTCAGTCCGCTGTCCGAACCCGCATCTGCCTGCTCGACTTCTGCTGTCTCGCCCACGCTGGGCACACTGGGCGCCGTCGTCATCGCGAACTCCCCGTCTGCTCCGGCTGCCGCTGGTACTGTAGAACCATACGTGTATTTAACATGCAAAAAATATAAATATTCCTATAACTGTCGGCGAATCAGCCAGTATTCATGCCGAGAGAGGTCTTGAATGGTAATCTATCGGACCGCGAACGTGACAGAGAGATAGAGACCGGAGCCGCTACTCGACACCGACGGCGTCGGCGGGCGTGAAGGCGGCAGCGAGCGGGACGAAGGGGGCGGCGTAGTCGAGTGCGGGTTCGTTCGAGGCCCACGAGCCCTGGACGTCGAGGTAGGCCTTGGCGGGAGCCGGGTTCTGGTTCGAGAGGTACGCCTCGAGTTCCGGGTCGCCGCCGTTGTGATTGGGGCCACCGACGACGTTACCGGGGACGTTGATCCCGGTACTGGCGGCGACGCGGCTGTGAGGGTTCTGTGGGGCTCGTTCGCCCGCTCCAGTGACGTACCCCCTGTTCGTGGGCGACCGCCCGAGGACGTAGTGGAGCTGGTCGCGGGCCGCCCGGCGGTAGTCACCGTTCCCGGCGACCTCGTCGGCCAGCACGAGGAGGAATCCGTTGCCCAGCGCCGCCGCGTTCGACCCCCAGAAGAACTCGTTGGTCGACAGCGAGATGTTGTACGCCTGTCCCTCGACGCGAGCGACGAACTCGTCCGCCGTCTCGGTCAGTGTCTCGGCGATCGTCTCGGTGTGGTCGTCACTGCCGGCGTCGGTCGTGTAGTAGGCCCACTTGCCCAGCAGGTTGGCGTTCCCCCAGCCGATGTGGCGAGCGCCCAGCGACATCTGTGTCGCCACCTCGCTGTCGACGTAGTCGGCGTAGCTCGATTCACCGGTCGTCTTCAGCAACTCGGCGGCCGCCCAGAACCGCTCGGCGCCGTCGCTGTCCTTGCGGTAGGCGCCCGAACCGTCGTTCTGTCCCTCGTCGGACCGGAACCGGGGGGTCGGGTTCTCGCGCAGGTACCCGAAAGCCGACCGGGCGTTCTCGAGCATCCGGTCGGCAAAGGCCGCATCGAACTCCCGGAAGACGCGCGCGGCCATCGCGAACGCGCCGGCGCCCATCGCCGTCCCGTACGTCGAGAGCCCGAAGACGTACCGCGTCTGGGTATCCGCGGCCGGGCGGACCATCCCCGGCCACTGCGTCCCCGAGACCTTGTGATAGAGCGCGCCGTCCGGTCGCTGCATCCGCTCGAACCACTCCAGTTCGAACTTCGCCTCGGCCAGCAGGTCCGGCAGCCCCGCCTCGCGCTCCGCCTCGCTGACGCCCTCGGGCATGGCGAACTGCCCGACCTCGAAGGTATCGGAGTTCAGTTCGTAGGCCAGTAGCAGCTGGGCGACCGTGACGGCCGCGGGCGGGACGTACTTGCCGTAGTCGCCGGCGTCGTACCAGCCACCGTGGACGTCTATCCGTTCGCCCTCGTCGTGGAACTCGTCTCCGAAGTAGAGCCGGGCCTCGCGGTCCTGTGGATGCCCCGGTTCGAGGTCCAGTCCCGTCACCGGGTCCTGGAGGCGGGTGTTGGCCCGCCGGAGCGTGAAGCGCCGTCCGACCTCGGCCAGCGTCTGGCCCCAGGCGCCCTCGTCGACGGCGAACGGGACCGACTCGAGGTCGCCCGCCCTGACGACGTACCGACCCGACTGCGAGAGGTCGTCGAAACTGGCGTCCCGGACCGTATCCCCCGAGACGCCGTCCGAGGTCGATTCCGAGAGCTCACCGCTCGCGACTTCACTTCCGCTGTCGGCGTCGACCACAGTGAACGAGTCGGCGCCCCCGCGGACGACCGCGTGTTTCTCGTCGCCCGGGCGGTAGCCGACCTGGTCGACCATCACCGTCTGCCCCGAGTAGCGGCCGTCCCCCTCCGACGCACCGCCGCTCTCGCCGTCGGAGTCGCCGTCGCCACCCTCACCGTCGGAGTCGCCGTCGCCACCCTCACCGTCGGAGTCGCCGTTGGCTGATCCGTCGCTGCCGTCGCTACTGTCTCCACCGTCACTGCCGCCGCTCTGTTCTCCGTCACCGCCCGACGGGGCCGTCGCCGTCCCGGACCCACCGGGACACCCCGCCAGCGTCGTCACACCAGCCACACCGGCGGCGAGGTACGCCCGCCGCGAGACCGTGTTGTCGTCTCCCATACCGGGAGCAATTTTCCGGATCCTTGTAAATGGTTAGATTCGAAGAGAGAAAGATATCGGCACTCGTTCGGTACTGTCACCGGTCGTGTCGTTCACGCGAACACTATCCCGAAAGTGTCAGTCACGATGCCAGGAGAGGCCAGCGGGATCGGCCGGTGATACCAGCGGACTCGGGGGGACGTCGGCGTGGGGTCGCGGCCCGTTGTACGCCTTCGGCGCGACGTCGTTTGGGGTGTCGGGGTAGAAGACCGACGCGACGGCGTGGAGGTGTTCGCGGCCGACGTCGAGTTCGTACTGGCCGCCGCCGTACATCGTGATCTCGCGGTCGAGACAGTACTCGATCGTCTCGAGGAGCGACGCGACCGTGCCGAATCGCGAGGGTTTGATGTTGAGGTACTCGGGTTCGACGGGGAGGTCCCGGACGCTCTCGACGCCGGTGACGGGGTAGTCCCACGAGAGGCGGTCCTCGGTGCCCGCCAGAGCGTCGCGGGTGTCGTCGGTGAGTTTCGCGTCCTCCAGTACCGCGTCGGGGAACGTCTCGGCGACCCGCCGGTAGAGTGCGGGGTCGGGGTCGCTGTCCACGTCGGTCCCCTCGTAGTAGTTCTTGAAGTCGAGCACCCGGACCGCGCCCGTCTCGGCGAGTTCCGCACAGAGCGGGCGGTCCCACTCGCTCGTCGGGTCGAGTTTGAACTCGAGGGAGGGGTCGATGTCGAGCCACTGGTGGACGGGGTCCGCGCTCGGCGTCGTGCGTTCGGCGTCGGCCGCGGAATCGGCGCTCGTGGTGTCGTCACCGCCGTCGCCGGCGGTATCAAGGCGCGTCGAGACGACGAACCGGACGGGGTCGTACTCCCTGTCCAGCGCCGTCGCGAAGTCGGTGTCTGCCTGCCGGAGCGCGAGGTCGAGCGCCGCGCTCTCCAGCGCCCAGCGGCGGTAGTGCCGGAACGACTCCTGGGACGGGTCCTCGGGCCACAGGTCGACGTCGTCGAGGTGCGTCGAGAACGAATCAAGGGTGTACGACCCCGCGAGGCCCCAGTCGAGGTCGCCCGACTCGCGGGCGTCCCACAGCGCCTCGTGGTCCCCAGTCTCGTAGGTGACGTCCTCGCCGCGGCCGGTCGCGCCGTCCCCGGAGAGGGCGACGACTGTCGTCGTCCGCGTGAACCCGGCGGAGGTGTCCATCTCGTGAATCTCGAACTCGAAGCCCTCGACCTCGAGGGGGAGGTCGGCGAGGCGTTCGTAGAATCTGCTCATACACGCTGGGAGGGTCGCCGGGCCGATAAACCCGGTCGTTCAGAGCGGTCCTGTCCCGGGCACAGCCCGCATCCCCGGGGCGCACCGAAGAAGAACGCTTAACCGCGCCGACGGGAAAGAGGGGGTATGCCCAAGTTCGAACCTGCCGAGGACCGCGTCCTCTCGAAGCTGATCTGCATGCGCTGTAACGCCCGCAACCCCGTCGACGCCGACAACTGCCGGAAGTGTGGCTACGGCAACCTCCGGCGCAAGAGCAAGGAACGACGTAACGCGTAAACTCGCGGTTCTGTCACCGCGAACGGCCCGACGCACGCACCGCCGCAGTCACTCGTCGGGGTACTTCAGTTCTCGCTTCTCCGCCCGTCCGAGTGCCGTCTCCACGACGTCGCGGACGTCGCCGTGGAAGACGCCGCCGTGGCCGCTGTACATCCCCTCGACACCGTCGGGCATGCGCTCGAGGAGCGTCCGGATCGACTGGACGAGCCGCTCGCGGGACTGTCCGGGGTAGTCCGTCCGGCCGAAACTCCCGTAGTCGAAGGCGCCGTCGTCGTGGACGACGACGTCCCCCGAGAAAAGCGACGCCGCGGAGACGAAGGAGACGTGGTCGTCGGCGTGGCCGGGGGTGTAGACGACCTCGCAGTCCTCGGTACCGACGGGTACGACGTCGCCGTCGGTGATCTCGTGGGTGCGGCGGGGGTGGTCGTCGTAGGCATAGAGGTCCGTGTCGAAGGCGTCGAGGACGGCGTCTAGCTGTTCGACGTGGTCGCCGTGCTGGTGGGTCAACACGACCCTGTCGAGCTCGTCGGTGTGTTCGCGAATCACGTCGACGACGCCGTCCATGGCGCCGGCGTCGACCAGTGTCGGCGACCCCTCGGGCGCGAGGTAGGCGTTGCAGGTGAACGTCTCCGCGTCCGCCGTGACGTTGATCACGTCCATATCCCCCGTGGGGGCGCGCGCCGCTTGAGTCTGGCGTCGTCCCCGGGGAACTCCGGTTCCGGCCGCTCCGTTCCCCCTCCGCACCGGTCGCTCCCACCCCGACCGGACGTGTGATCGGTTTGACTGGACGAACGGGAGGTTTCGGCGGGAGTTTTTTTACCATGAACATTGTAGACATACCTGTATGGGGTTCGGGAGCTACGACGAATCAGAACAGGAGAACCAGGAGTACGACACAGACCTCGAGGACGGCGGGGTCTCCACCGCGGAAAACACACACGACGGTGACGTCGAGTACGAGTTCGACGCCTCGAACGACGAACTGCTCGACAGACTCGAGGAAATCAAAGAAAACACGTGAAAGCCGGGGTTCGCGCCCTGGGGCTGGCCGAGTCGTATCGCGGCGAACAAAGCACGCTGGCGGGAGCGGTCGTTCGGGCCGACCGGACGACAGACGGCTTCGTTTTCGACACCCTGACAGTCGGTGGGACGGACGCCACCCAGACCGTGGTCTCTGCGTTCGACCGCCTCGGCCGCGAGGACGTCCGCTCTCTCTTCGTCGCCGGGATCGCCCCCGCCTGGTTCAACCTCCTCGACCTGCCCGCAGTCCACGGGGCGGTCGATAGACCCGTCCTCTCGGTGAGTTTCGAGGCGAGTCCGGGCCTCGAAGGGGCGCTCCGGGAGTCTTTCTCCGGCGAGGCGCTCGACGAGCGGCTGGAGATCTACCGGCGTCAGCCCGCGCGCCAGCGCCTGACCGTCAACGGCGAAACCGTCTTCGTCCAGAGCGTCGGCCTCGACGACGAGGAGGCCGCCGACGTCGTCCGCGCGTTCACGCCCGAGGGCGGGCGACCGGAACCGCTCCGGGTCGCCCGACTCGCCGCCCGTGCCGCCGACGAAGCCTTCGTCGAGAGCGAGGACTGACCGCGCGCCGAACCAGACAGGCGGGCTCAGCGGACGACGGTCACGGTGACGGGGGCCTCCGACACCACCGTGGTCGCGACGGTCCCGAGCAGTCGTCGCGAGAGGTCCCCCCGGTCGCCGCCGTGACCGCCGAGGACGACGTGGTCCACGTCCGAGTCCTCGACATACGCGACGATCGTGTCTGCGGGGTCGCCCGTCTCGACGGCGGTGTCGACGGTTCTGTCCACCTCGGCGGCCTGGTCCCGGGCACTCGCGAGGACCGCCTCGGCGTGCTCGTGGGCGGCCTCGCGGCGGTCCTCGCCGGGTTCGAGGAGACCGCCCTCGCTCATCGACGCGTCCATCGGCGTGACGACGTTCAACACCGTCACTCGACAGTCGAAGAGGTCGAGCGCTTCGGCGAGTGCCGCCCCGGCCAGCGGCGACCCGTCCAGCGCCACCAGCACGTGTGAGGGAGCCATACCGACGCTTGCACGGCGCGGCACAAGTAGCCCGGTGACACCCCGTCGAGATCGCGCTCTCCGCAGGGATGTCACGCACTCGTCGCTGTCCGGCGTCTCTCCGGCCATGGCCCTCTTCTGTGCCGAGGGTGTCGTGATCCCGTCGGACGGCGAGGAGTATTCCCCGGAGACGACGTGTGTCGAGTAGTCCGAGCGCCTGTGTGTATCCGGCCATCTGCTCGCGTCACTATTCCCTCGAGATGACAGAGATGTGGTGGCGAGGCCGAACGTGTTCTATTAAAATAACATTACAACTTCAGAGTCCAACAGAGGGCATTCTGTCCATATGACTGCAATGAGGCGTTTAGTATCGACTTCTCTACTGGGGCGAAAGTGTGAGAAATCATAGTCCTGGGAGGATTCGAACCTCCGTCGAAGCCCCCAGAAGGCTTCATGATTGGCCACTACACCACAGGACTTCACTCCAGTATATCGGTGAGCCGTATTTGAGTGTTGCGGAGTGTGGCCCGCTGTGTCACGCGGGATCATCCCGTGCAGGCGTCGAGTCTTCGCGGTACGACTCCGGTGGTTCGAAGTGCTCACGACGGTGGCAGTTCGCACAGAGGACGTCGCACTTTGCCGTCTCCGCCCGGAGACTCTCCTTCGAGTGGCCGTACGTCACCATCTCGGTGATCTCCATCTCCTTGTCCGCCCCCTCGCGGTGGTGGAAGTCGAGACAGGCCGGGTCCGATTCGCCGCAGTCGGCACAGCCCCGCTCACTCTTCCGGTCGTTGACCCACGCACGGAGTTTCGCCCGGCGTCTCAGCGTCCGCTCGGTGTTCCACTCGACGTCCCTGTAGTGCCATCGCTGGTCCTGCGAGAGTTCCGCCCACTCGGCGTCGTCCGGTATGGTCACGTCGTCGGGTTTCGGCGCGACGCGTGACCCGCGCGAGGCGTTCGTCTCTAACCCCGCTCGTTCCCTGGCCTCGTTCCAGCCACCGACCACCCGCAGAATCGTCGAGGCTGCTGGCGTCAGTCCCAGTTCCTCGTAGTCGGCTTTCGTCGGCGATTCCCCCAGTCGCTCGGCCGCCTCGCGGAGCGCGTCGAGACACTCCCCCTCGGTCGTCGACATGCCCGCGTAGTTCGAACGTCGTAATAAAAGCCGTCAGCCACGGTGTGAAAGTAGTGTCACTCGACGAGTGGCTTCTCGTAGAAGACCATCTCGCCGGCGGGGGTCGACTCGCGGTGGGTCTCGGTGTAGCCGAACGACTCGTGAACCGCCTCGAGGTCAATTGGTTCGAGAGAGTAGAACTCTCTCGTCATCCCGGGAGACGAAGTCTTCCGGCGACCCCGAGGCTTCCCGTGGGTTAGTCGGACACTCCCACGATGCCATCGGTCTGATAACCTCGAACGGCGTCGTGGGTCACGGTCGGGGCGTCCACGGCCCCCGATGCCTGCCGTCGCACCTTCCGAACAACGGGAAGGCTGTTGAGAGCAGGCACAGTCCAGTTCTGATGCTTCTCGATGCCTTTCAAAGCGATATTGACACTTGCACCACGGTCGCTGTGGTCTTGATGCCCACAATCCCGACATTTGAACCGTTTTTTGTTGCGGTTTGCTCGCTCCGTGTGTCCACATATCGAACACCGCTGGCTGGTGTATTCGGGGTCGAACGCGCCGATATCGCGGAGCGTCCGTTCGTGGAGATCCCAGACCGCGTCCACGTCGGCCGGTTCGTATCGTCGGAGGTCGAGAGCGGTCACGGCCGCAGGGAGAGCGAACGGGAACATACGAGCGGCGCGACCGGTAACGTCTGCCGACCTCGCGGACACACCGGTTCGACGCGCCGGTCGGTCGTCGGTTCGTCTCGGGGAGGCAGTGAATCGACACCTACTTTCGGGCCTGCGACGGACAGAGAGGCATGTACGTCGGACGCTTCGTCGTCGTGGCGCCGTCGGTGGGGGCCTACCGCGTCTCCTCGCGGTCGTTCCCGAACCGGGCGGCACGCGCGACCGAGACCGGAACCGTCACCGTCGGGCCGACCGAGGACGCATCGGAGTCGGACAACCCATACATCGCCTACAACTGCCTGCGGTTGACCGACCGCGGGGCGGTGGTGGGCAACGGGTCGCACGTCGACCCGGTCGCCGAGAAACTCGAACTCGGCTATCCGGCACGCGACGCCCTGGCCGAGACGCTACTGGCGCTGGACTTCGAGAAAGACGATTACGACACGCCCCGCGTCGCGGGAGTCACGGGCGTGCCGGGCGACGACCCGAGCACGCACGGCAGCGGGCCGAATGCGGTGATCGGGACGGTCCGTCGCGACGCCCTGCTCGTCGAGGAAGTCACCGAACCGACGCTGGTAGCGACCTACGAGAAAGACAGCCCGGAAGCGTTCGACCTGTCGGCGACGGACGCGCCGGGCGCCGCGAGCGAACTGTACAACCACGAGTTCGAACACGCGGTCTGTGCCGTGGGAGTCAGCGGGTCGACGACGGAGGGCTTCCAGACGGCCATCGTCAACGACAGAGACTGAGTGTCGGAGACTGTTCGTGGATCGGTCGCCCCTGGATTCGGTGTATACCAGTCCACCGCCACAACTATCCCGGGCCGGTGTTGCAGGGACTCGTTCGGGACAGTGTCGAGCGCACCGGCCACCCTCTGCAGTCGAACCAGACTTCACGGGAGTTCGCGACCGACCACAGTTCTACAGGACACAGTGTGACGACGAGAAACAACTGGCCGCGACAGTTCGCCTGCCCCTGAAACGTTTGCCCAGGTCAGCGGGACCTCTCGAAACGCCATTACTTTTTTATGAGACGGCCGGACAGTGTAGGTCGTGACAGAACTCAAAGACCAGATAGCGCAGGCGATACAGGACGCGGACCGGCCCGTTCTCACGGTCGATCAACTCGCCGAAGAGGTAGACGAGACCCCCGAAACAGTCGAAGAAAACGTTTCCAAGCTCCGCGACGAGGGCCGGGTCGACTCCGTGCAAGTCGACGGGACGACGGCCTATTACATCAGGATTCGGGACTATCCGAAACACAAGAAACCGGACCACTACTGCGGAAAGTGCGGTCGGGAGGTCTACGAGAACGGTGACAGCGGCCGGGTCGAGTTCCAGCGGTCGTTCTCGAGTCGACAGGAGGCCGGCGGCCACGAGACCGAAGAGATACTCTGTCGGTTCTGCTTCCACGACTTCGTCTGCTGGCTGCACAACGACGAGCACCTGATGCACGTGTATCCACACGTCGAGGACTGGGACATCCCCGAACACCAGCTCGAGGCGGTCCGGCAGAACTCCGAATTCGAAACCGAGTACCCCGGCGACGCCGACTAGCCCGGCAGTGGGTCACGAAGTGGGCGTTCACGGCCGTGAATCGACGTGCCCGGCGGGCCAATGGTCGGGGCCAGCTCTCGGCGTTCCTCTCTTTCAGCTCGCGACCGCCCCGGTCGCAGGAGTTCGCTCGCGAACACAGCCGGCGGTACTCCTCGGGAGATACTCGGGGTGAGAGAAGTGAGGGGCTGCCGTCTACGTCGACCCCTGGCTTCGCCGCCCACAGTTCGGGCAGGCCCACTTGTAGTGGGTCGTCCCCGAACTCAACAGCCCGCCGCTCTCGTGTTTTACCATGAGGTCACCCCTGTTTTCGGCACATTGCCCGTGGAAGTTCATTCCACACTGACTACATGATTCGCTCGCGCCCGACTTCCCACAGTACGCGCAGTCTGTTGAGAACAGTCCCATATTCCAGCCAGAATGTATTACCATCGAGCAAAAAAACTTCTGGTGGTGTCACCCGCCCTACGTAGAGGGCCACCGCTACGGATACCGGAGTTTCTCTCTGGTTTCCTACACGGGTCTAGACCGTTTCGATGGCGACCGAACCCCGTCGACTGCCCGGTGAGCGGGCAAGTGTCGGGGCCCCGTCGCCAGCCGAACCACCACAGGCGAGTGCGGAGTGTGGAGATGGGTGCAGGCGACGGTCTGTGCGGTCGCGCGCACGTTACCGGCGACGAGACGTGTTTCCGCCCGGGCCGAGAGGACCACGACCGGTGTGGGTCTCAATCGGTCTGTGTTCTCACCTGCTGCACCTGTCGAATCGCCCGAACCACGGTTTCGGATGATTATCCGTGTGGCGCCCGGACAATTATCATTAAATATTTGTGTCGGAGAATCCGTTACCGGTTTCCAGCCCCGGATCGACCCTGCTCGAACATCGAACTACCCGACCATCGGCAGGTAAAAGCACTCTCGGCCGGCGTTCACACTCGTTCACACACGTGTAAACAGTCGCACGGCGGGAGTACCGAGAGCGAGCGGTACGGCCCGCCGCATGACGGTCGATAGGTCCGTCCACCGCCCGGTCGAGACCCTTTCAGGATCCACCCCTCGTATGACTCTCGGTGGTGGTTCTCACCGGAATATTTATCTGACGGTGCTAGAGTGTGTTTGACCTGTCATGGGGCAACGCTGTTCGTTTTCGTCCGACGTGGCTGGTGGTGCCTCGACGGAGACTGGACCGTCCGGGGTGTGGTCGTGTCCACACGAGGTGCAACCGGGTCACGATCGGTGTCTCTTCCATCTCACACCCGAGGAACGGGCAGAAGCGGGTATCGACGACGACGAGGTCGTGGCCGAACTGTACGAGCGGGTCACGGCGCCGGGCGAGCGGTCAAAGCAGTTCGTCGGCGCTCGCTTCGGCGACCTGAGCCTCGAACGACAGATCGTCAGTGCGGAGGACACCTACCCGGTCGATTTCAGAGACGTGACCGTCGAGGGGACGCTCGACCTCCGCCACGCGGTCCTCGGGCAACCGCTGAAACTGGCGGGAGCAGAAATCGGGGCGTTCGTCTGTCGAGACGCAGTGCTGGAGGAGGACCTCGACCTCTCCGACAGTGGCTGTGTCGGCGCGCTCGACGGGGGAGAGGCCGTCTTCGAGGGGGACGTCGATTGCCGCGGTGCGGACTTCCGGGGTCCGGTCACCGTCGGCGAAGCGCGGTTCGACCACGACGCCCGTTTCGAGGACGCGACGTTCTTCGACGACACTGACTTCAGCGGAGCCGAGTTTCACGGCGCCGCGAGTGCCCTGAACGACACCGTCTGCTTCGAGCAAGCGGACTTTCGGGGGGAGGCGTCGTTCCTGCAGGCGAGTGTCACGTACGCGGATTTCGGGCGAGCGACGTTTCACGACGAGGCGAGTTTCGAGGGCGCGGGTTTCGAGGGCGATATCGCGTTTACCGGGAGCGTGTTTCGCGGAACGGTCTCGTTTCGAGGCGCGGAGTTTCACGGTGACGGGACCACGAGTGCCACCGCCGTGGACTTCGAGGGCGTCAGGTTCGACGCGTCAGTCGACGTCCGGAACGCCCGGATGGCCGAGACCGCCTTCGACGACGCCACGTTCGCCGGGACCGCGAGGTTCGCCGGGAGTTCGATACACGGTGACTGCTCGTTTTCGGGTGCGGAGTTCGGCGACCGGACTACCTTCGACGACGTCGACGTCGAATTCGCCACCTTCGACGGCGCGACGTTCGACGGACCCGTCTCGTTCGACGCCGCGACGTTCGCGGCCGACGGAGCGTTCGTCGACGCCACCTTCGCGGGGGAGGCCTCGTTCGAAGAGGTGCGGTTCCGGGAAGACGTCCGGTTCGACCGGGCCGTCTTCGAGGACGCGGTGACGTTTCTCGGGACCGAAGTCCACGGCGGCGACAACGTCGTCGACGACGACGCCTCCTTCGCCGACGTCAGTTTCCAGGCGGCCACGTTCGACGCCGTCCAGTTTCGCTACGCCACCTTCGAGGGCGCGACCTTCCACGGCCCCGCGACGTTCCTGGAGGCAGTGTTCGACGACGACGGGACGTTCACCGACGTCCGGTTCGAGGAGACGGCGTCGTTCGCGGAGTGTCGGTTCCACGAGGACGCGTCGTTTCGGAACGCGGTCTTCGAGACGGACGCGACCTTCGACGGGGTCGAGTTCCAGGGCGGGACACATACCGACGACGACGATGCCACGTTCGCCGGGGCGACGTTCTCCGGCTCGGTCTCCTTTCGCCGGGCTCGCTTTCGGTTCGTCACGTTCGCCGAGGTGACGTTCCGCGCCGGAGTCAGTTTCAAGGCTGCCGTGTTCGTCGGGGGCGCGGCGTTCGAGTGGTGTTCGTTCTCCACGAAGGCCGTCTTCGACGAATGCCAGTTCCGCGGCGAAGCGGTCTTCGCGGGGGCCACGTTCGACCGGGGCGCGTCGTTTACCGGCGTCGAGTTTCAGGGAGACTCGAACGTCCTCGCCGACGACGTGTCGTTCAGCGGGGCGTCCTTCGGTGGCGAGGCCGGGTTCGAACGCACCGAGTTCGGACGGGTGACCTTCGCCGAGAGCGAATTCGACGACCGCGCAGTCTACGACAGCGCCGCGTTCACCGGCGACGCGACGTTCACCGGGGCGACGTTTCACGACGAGGCGAGTTTCGGGGCAGCGGTCTTTTCCGGGGAGACCACGTTCGAATCTGGTCGGTTCCACACTGGCGCCGCGTTCGACGAGGCCGAGTTCCGCGACAATGCCGGCTTCGAGCACTGTACGTTCGAAGGGACGACGACGTTCGAGGGCGTCAGTTTCGCCGGGAGTGAGACGATCGTCGAGGACGACTCCACGTTCCGTGGCGCGACCTTCGAGGACGACGTGACCTTCGCGATGGCGCGGTTCCAGTACGCGAACTTCGCGGACGCCACGTTCCACGGACGGGTCGAGTTCGTGGAGACAGACCACGAGACCGGAGCTCGATTCGACGACGCCGAGTTCCGGGGGCCGGTCGACGCACGAGACGCGCGCTACGGTGGCGAAGTGACCGTCGAAGACGCCGTCTTCGAGGACGACTGCACCTTTCTCAGCGCCGAGTTCCAGGGCGGAACGAACGTCGAGGGGTCCGGCGTCCTGTTCTCGGACACGAAATTCCTCGGCGAGGTCACGTTCCGACAGGCGGTGTTCAGACCCTCCCTGTCGTTCGTCGACACGTCGTTCGCGACCGGTGCGACGTTTCGCGCGGCGAAGTTCGAACAGGCGGTCGATTTCAGGGTCGTCCCCGACGGACAGGCGACCCTGATCGATATGGCGGGCGCGACGCTCAACGAGGGACGGATCAAGCAACCCGACGACGGCGCAGTGTTCTACAACATGGAACGGGCCGTCGTCAGGGACGTCACGCTGGAACCGAGTGACACCGGTACCGACGAAGAGCTGTTCGACTACTTCCGGTTCTGTCTCACCGACTTCGAGGGGTTCGACTTCTCGAACCACAACAGGGAACTCGCACGCAACGACTGGGTGCTTCACGAGTTCGCATTCGACTCGGCGGCGGAAGACTCGATAGAAGCAGCACCCGGAGACCTGACCGCCGGCACAGGGACTGGGAGACGTGCCATCGACGACGCGAGCGGCGGCGAGAGCGTGCCAGACGGCGGCAGACCCGACCCGGCGATGTTCCATCCGGTCGAACAGCCCGGGCTCCTGGAAGCGACCTATCTCAGGGCGAAAAACAGCGCCGACGCGTTCGGGCACCGCAAGGCGGCAGCCGAGTTTTTCATCAAAGAACTCACTTTCCGTCGACAGAAGAACCTCCAGCAACTCGGCGACGGCGACGTCCCGCTGCTCGACCGACTGGAATCCGGTGGGAAAGCCTTCGGGAACTGGGTCCTCTACACGACCTGTGGATACGGTGAGCGTCTCTGGCGGGTCATCTACATCTCGGTCGTCATCGTCCTGGCTTGGGGGCTGTTCTACACGGTGTTGACCAAGGGGACCGAGGGGGCCGTCTCCAGTTCGGGTCTCGACAGCCCGCTCGAACTCCTCTCCTCGAGCGGATTCGTGATGCTGGGCAAGAACATCTATTTCAGTATCGTCACGTTCACCACGCTGGGGTACGGCGACGTCCGACCGGTCGGGACGGTGGCCCGGGCGCTCGCTGGCGTCGAGTCGTTCCTCGGTGCGTTGCTACTCGCGCTCGTCGTGTTCGTCCTCGGGCGTCGGGTCGCCTGGTGACCGGCTGACCCCGTCGCAGTCACTCCGTGGCCCACTTGAAAAAGCCCAGGCTGACGGCGAGGATGGCAGCGCCCACCGGGATCACGAGGAACCGCTCGATGGTCGTGATGCTGTCGACGTGGGCGACCATCTGCTCGAAGAACTTGATGGCCAGGATGACGAGCACGACCTCGATGAGCTTGTTTTTCAGTTCACCCGTCGACTCGAACTTGAACCAGTCCGGCCTGATGCTCGCCCGGTCGGCGGGGTCGAGTTCGCTGATGAAGAAGTCGTAGATCCCGAACGAGAAGATGACGAGGATGATACCCACGAGGAACGCGTCGAGCGCTTTGATGATCGGCAGCGTCACCTCCGTCGAACTGCCGAGTTTCTGCTCGAGGATCAGCGCCGACGAGGCTTTCGTGATGTGAAACGAACCGACCGTGAACATCACGATCGAACCTACGAACCCGACGATGACCGGGACGAGGATCGTGTACCTGAGCTGGAAGAACGTCGGCTCGAAGTTCTCGTTGAGCCACTGCTCGCTGGTAGTCATTTCGAGGGAGGAAGTAGTCTCGTCGGTCACGGGCCGGTCTGTCTCGTCGTGCTCTACCGTGTCTCCGTTTGCCATCGTGACCCACGATTACTATGCCTCCGTTATTATACTACTTATTGATCAGATTTCGGTCAGGTATGTCGTTCGGAGAGTTCGTTCACGATCGAACGTCGAAACGAGTGCTATCGAACACCTGCCATAGACTGGTGGGTAGACCGGTCCTCTCACACGGCAGACAGAGCCGACATAACATCTGATATCTGGTGCATACATTTATACGGAGAGAGATTGACTCGACAACGTATCATGTGTGCGGCGTGTTCGTATACTTTCGACCCCGATTCCTGGTCCGAGTCAGACGAGCGTGACAGTACAGTTGCGGAACAGTGGTCCTGCCCCCGCGAGTCCCACGACGGTAGCGACCGCTGTATCGTACACATGTCCGCCGAGGAGCGTGCCGATCTCGGGGTCAGCGAGCGCGATGTCGCGGCCGTCGTCGAAACGGTCGCGACGACACCGGGGAGCGAACGGAAACGACTCATCGGCGCGACGCTGCCCGAACTCGACCTCTCACACGTCGTTCTCGACACGGACGACAGGCATCCGATCGACCTCCGGCACGCGTCGATCTCGGGGACACTCTCTCTGGAGCGAGCGGAGCTCCGGCAGCCGCTGGACCTCAGGGACGCGACGCTCTCGTCGGTCGACTGGCGGGACGCGGTGCTGGGCGAGGACTGTGACCTCTCCCGGGTCAGCGTCGAGGGGCAGTTCGACCTCTCGGGGACGACTTTCGAGGACGACGTCGACATGGTCGCCGCACGGTTCGGTGGCGAGGTGCTGTTCCGGGAGACGCGGTTCCACGGCGACACCTGCCTCCGGGACACGGAGTACGAGCGCGAGGCGTCGTTCGACGGCGTCGAGTTCCGGGGCGACGCGAACCTGGTTGACGACGACGCCTGTTTCGAACGGGCGACGTTCCACGCGGCGGCGTCGTTCCGGAAGGCCGAGTTCCGATACGCCGACTTCGTCGAGGTCACGTTCGAGCATCCGGTCGATTTCGACGAGGCGACGTTCGACGGCGACGGCGAGTTCGCAGACGCCACGTTCGAGGACGACGCGTCGTTCAGAGGCGCCGAGTTCCGGGGCGACGCGAACGTCCTCGTCGACGACGCCGACTTCACCGGGGCGTCTTTCGGCGGAGTCGCCGACTTCGAGGGCGGCGAGTTCGAACTCGCCAACTTCGAGGGCGCGGTGTTCGGCGACTGCGCGGACTTCGAGGACGCGACGTTCGGTGACGACGCGACGTTCACCGGAACGGTGTTCCGGAGCGACGCCCGGTTCGTCGAGGCGCGCTTCCTGAGCGATACCGACTTCTCGGGGGTCGAGGTCTCCGGCGACGGGGCGTTCCTCGGCGTCGAGTTCCACGGCGGTGACAACGTCGCGGACGACGACGTGACGTTCCGGGACGCCGTCTTCGAGGGCGACGCCGACTTCCGGAACGCGGCACTCGGGTTCGCAGACCTCTCCGGGACGACGTTCGGGGCGGTGCAGTTCGACGACGCCGTCTTCGAGGACGACGTCAGATTCGACGGAGCGACCGTCGAGGGCCAGGCCACCTTCACGGAAGCACGCTTCAGGGCCGACTCGGCGTTTGCCGGGGTGCACTTCCGGAGCGACGCCGTGTTCACGGGGGCCGAGTTCCAGGGCGGGGACAACGTCGACCATGACGACGTGACGTTCCGGGAGGCCGTCTTCGAGGGCGACGCCGAGTTTCACGCCAGCGAATTCGAGTACGCGGACTTCTCCCGGGGGAGTTTCGAGGGCGAGGCGTCGTTCGACGAGGTCGGGTTCGGCGACGACGTCGAGTTCGACGGTGTGACCTTCGCAGACGAGGTCACGTTCGAGGAAGCCCGGTTCGGGGACGACGCGTCCTTCGAGGACGCGACGTTCCGGGGCGACGCCTCGTTCCGGGGCGTCGAGTTCCGGGGGGGTGCACGAGTCCGCGACGACGACCTCTCGTTCGCGGGGGCGGCCTTCGAGGGGGACGTGACGTTCGAACAGGCGCAGTTTCGCTACGCCACGTTCGCGGGCGTCACGATCGCGGGCGACGCCAGTTTCGACGAGGCGGTCTTCGCCGACGACCTCGTCGTTACCGGCGCCACCTTCGAACGGGCGGCCGTCTTCGATGAGGTGCGCTGTCGGTCAGACGCCAGTTTCGACGACGTGTCGTTCGACGGACCGGCGCGGTTCGACGGCGTCGAGTTCGAGGGCGGAGACAACGCCCGGGACGAGGACGTCACGTTCGCGGGCGCCACGTTCGAGGGCGTCGCCGAGTTCGAGAACGGGCAGTTCGAGCACACGGAGTTCTCAGACGCCGTCTTCGCGGACGACGCGGTGTTCCAGAGTGCGCGGTTCGGTCGTGACGCCTACTTCGAGGACGTCGACTTCGGCGGCGGGGTCGACCTCAACGAGACCCGGTTCGACGAGGACGCCTCGTTCGAGCGAGCCACGTTCACGGGCGAAGTCTGCTTCCGTGGCGTCGAGTTCCGCGGCGGCGACAACGTCGAAGAGGACGACGTCCGGTTCGTCGACGCCGTCTTCCAGAGCCGCGCCGACTTCGAAGGGTCGCGGTTTCGATACGCGGATTTCTCGGGGATCCGGTTCGACGACGACGCCAACTTCGAGGACGCCGTGTTCAAGCGGGGGGCGCAGTTCGAGGACGCGGTATTCACCGACGGCGTACAGTTCACCGAGGCACGGTTTCGCGACGACACGTCGTTCGAGGGGGCCACGGTTCGCGCCGGGGACCCGAGCTCGGCCGGCGAGACCGAGAGCGAAGCCTGCTTTCGCGGGGTCGAGTTCCACGGTGGCGACAACGTCGACGAGGACGACGTCCGGTTCGTCGACGCGACGTTCGCCGTCCCGGCGACGTTCCACCGGGGCCAGTTCCGGTCGGCCAACTTCGACCGGGTCACGTTCGAGGAACCCGTCGATATCTCGTTCGCCGAGTTTTCGCGCCACGCGAGCTTCGAGGACGCCGAGTTCGACGCCAGCGTGGACGCCGACGAGGTATTTTTCGATAGCGACTGTCAGTTCGGTGGGGCGACGTTCGGCGGAGAGGCGACCTTTCGCGGCACGCAGTTCACCGGCGGGGCGTACACCGTAGACGACGCCGACTTCGAGCGCGTGACCTTCGAGGAGTCGGTGACTTTCGAGTACGCGGAGTTTCGCTACGCCGATTACAGCGACGTCGTGTTCGGTGGCGAGACCGTCTTCGCGGACACGCAGTTCACCGACGTCGCCACCTTCCGCGGGAGCGAGTTCGCGGGACCCGCGGACTTCACCGAGGCGGGCTTCGAACGACAGGTCGACGTTTCGGGAGCCAGGTTCGCGGCGGACACGACCTTCGCCAAGGTCGTGTTCGAAGACGAGACGACCTTCGAGTCGACGCGGTTCGAGGGAGACGCGACGTTCCGGGCGACCGACTTCCAGGCGACGTCCAACATGCACGAGGACGACGCCAACTTCCGGGACGCGGTGTTTCTCGGTGCCGCGAACTTCGAACAGAGCCGGTTCGAGTACGCGACCTTCGAGGGGACCGCGTTCAGCGGGAGAGGGACGTTCACCGACGTCGTGTTCGAACGGGAGGTGACGTTCCGGCCCCGGACGACCGACGGCGAACCGGTACTCGTCTCGCTCAACCACAGCGTCGTCCGCGGCGGCATGCTCGGGCAGTCCGCCGACAGCGTCACGTTCTACGATTTCACCGGCGGGGAGATAAACGATGTCACCCTCGACCATACGGACTGTGAGTACGAGCTGTTCGACCACTTCCGGTTTTGCAACACGGAGTTCGTCGACTTCGACTTCAGCGCGCACAAGGCCCACCTCGCTGAGAACGACTGGCGCATCCACGACTTCGCCGCGGACGAGGCGTTGCTACCCGGAGACGAGACGACGACGATCACCAACCCGGCGACGCTGGAGAACACGTATCTGAAGGCCAAAAAGTGCGCGAAGGCCTACGGCGACTCGAAGGCGGCCGCGGAGTTTTTTGTCCGCGAGATGATATACCGGCGCAAGAAACACTGGCAGATCGCGGTCGGGAACAACGTCGCGGACCACGCGAACATCCGGCGTCACGACTTCGACATCACCGCCCTGGCGAGCGACCTGGACACCTCGAAGGGGGTGCTCTCCCGCGTGAAAGCGATGGGCAAGTGGGGCGGGAACATGCTCCTCTATCAGTCGTGTGGATACGGCGAGCGTCTCTGGCGCATCTTCTACATTTCGTCGGTCGCCATCGTCTTCTGGGGAGTGCTCTACACCGTGGTCGCGACGGCCTCCGGTGAGGGAGACACACTGCGCCGACTGACCAGCGTCGGGCACATCGCGTCAGTCGACGGGCTCCTGGTGATCGCCGAGAACCTCTATTTCAGTACGGCGACGTTCATCACACTCGAGTACGTCGGCTCACCGGCGAGCAAGATGACGCGCTGGCTCGCGAGTCTGGAGGCGTACTTCGGTGCGTTGCTGATCGCGCTCGTCGTCTTCGTCCTCGGTCGCCGCGTCGCCCGGTGACCGACGCCGGCGGCGAGTACCCGTCCAGGGATCGAAACTAAGAGGCAGGGAGGGCCAGCACACGGCATGAAAGTCGGGGTCATCGCGGACGTCCACGGGAACCTGGTGGCGCTGGAGGCGGTACTGGCGGACATGCCGGCCGTCGACCGACTGGTGTGTGCGGGCGACGTGGTCGGCTACAACCCCTGGCACGCCGACTGCGTGGCGGCGATGCGCGGCGACACCACGGTCCTGAGCGACGCAGCGGCGGCGACGCTCCCGGAGGGAGAGGGGCCGACGGGGATGGGCAACCACGACCGGGCGGTGGCG
>ENA-ORCS01000583-ORCS01000583.1-marine-metagenome-genome-assembly--contig:-NODE-583-length-22887-cov-6.768040_pt1 | contig 22887 bp, 12 predicted proteins | sample MGYA00237781_ERZ508513 | MGnify/ENA primary metagenome ERZ508513 (study PRJEB26184, sample SAMN06268793) | marine metagenome | isolation source: Eden Landing Ponds, San Francisco, CA, USA | place...
GTGCCGGCAAGCGGCGGCGCGGCCGCACCCGCAGAGGGTGACGCTGACGAGTCCGACGAGGCCGAGGAAGAAGCCGAAGAAGAGGCTGCCGACGACGGCGGCGACGACGATGACGACGAGGACGACGAGGCAAGCGGCGAAGGCCTCGGCGAACTCTTCGGCTAATTCGGTCACCACACAGCTCAGTTTTTCTTTCCGCACACCCGGTGAGAGACATCGCTAACGGTCGACTCCCTCGGAAGTCGTCGTGCTGCCCTCCCTGTGAAACGTCGGCGACGAAAAGCGACTGCAAAAAACAGTGCCGCTACGACCGCTTAGCCGCCGAGTGTCACCGTGTCAGAGTCAACCGTAATTGGCGAGTCGTTGCCAGTTGCACCGGTTTCGTCGACGTTCTTGAGGTATATTTCGCCTGTTGCGGTATCGGCCTCGGTGCCGCTAGCTGTCTCGTCGTACACAGTCACCTCGTAGGTGTAGTAGCCGGGGTCGAGATCGACATCGTAGCCCGCCCACGCCGGGTACGGATCGGTATTGGTCAAATCTCCGCTCCCGGCAGTGACCATCTTGGAGCCGGCGAAAACGGTCGACCCGTCGCTTTTGTTTTTGATGGTGAGGCTCACTTCCCGCTCGTCGCCGACAGTTCCGTTGTTTTGCACCTCGACGGTCATCCGTTGCGCGCCGCCGCGGCGTTCGATAAGCCCCGAGGTGTTGTAGGTCTCCGCGCCGATGTTGACTGACTGCGTGTCGTTGACGACGAAGTTCGATTGCCCCACGAAGAACGACTGTTCCGGGGACGTGGAGTTCGACGTTTCGACGTAGTAGGTGTAGTTGCCGCGGCTGGTGGGCATATCGAGCCTAAATTGCCGCGTGTCGCCGGGGGTGAGTATCGTCGACATGGTCTCCGAGTCGACGGTGGTGAACGACGGGCTGGGATCGTCCGTGTTTTTCGCTCGGAGGACAACCGTGTCCGTTCCACCCTTCCCACCGACGTTGGTGACGTTGACGGTTGCCGTCGCGGTGTCGTCGCTGTCGATGACTCTCGGCGCTCGGACCGAGTCGACTTGCATGAACTGCTCGTCCAGTTCTCCGACGTAGATGTTCCCGCGCCAGCGCTCGTCAGTGTCGGTGAGAGCCACGTCGTACTGGTAGGACTGCTCCGCCGCTTTGCTATCGGTGTCCAGTTCGAACGAGACCGTCGTCGTCTCGCCCGGTTCGATCCGCGCTGACTTGCTATCGACCACCGACCCGTCGAACGTGGTTTCGAGGGTTGTCGTTCCGGGGCTGTCGCCCACGTTCCGTACTTCGGCCGTCACATCCGCGTCGCTCGTCTCGTCGACCCGTGCCGGCGCTTCGACGTCGATGATCCGGTATTTCGGGCCGGTTTGGACGTCCTTCTCGATTGCGTTGACCGTGAACAGCACGACGGCGTCGTTGTAGTCCGGGTCGCCTTCGTCCCCAGCGTTCGCCGGGTCCGCGTTCTTTTTCGAGAGTTCGTAGAGGAACGCACGCTCGCCGTCGCCCAGTTGGAGGTACCCCGTGTCGTTCACGCGGCTTCCGAGCGTGTCCCGGATGTCTCGCTGGTACCACTGTGCCTGTTCGAACGCCGGGAGTTCGTCGCCGTCGTTCAGAATCACGAGGTTCTCGGTGTTCTGAGTCTGGCTGACCTTGATCCGCTCGTCGCCCCAGTCGGCACAGTACTTCGTCGGGTAGCCGGCGAGCCAGATCGTCGGGTCAGTGGGTCGATGCCAGTCGCAGTAGTAGGACTGCGCGAAGACCGAAATATCTGTTCCGGGTTCAAACGAGGCAGAGAAGTGGTATGGGTTCTCGTGCTCGTCAGAGACAACGCGTTGTTCCGCGTGCGGACCGTTGACGTCGCCGTCCTCGTACTCCCGCCAGAGTCCGAGAGAGTGCGCCCCGGACTCGTTGCGGACGTACAGCGACATCTGCACGGGCGAGTGGGTGATATTTGAGCCCCACATCCCTTCTAGATCCGCCCCCTTTAGCGAGACCGAGGCGTTGACAGACTGCTTGATGGTGATCGTCGAGCCGTTGCCCTCGACCAGTGAGTCCGGTTGGACGTTAAGTGTCAACCACCGCGAACGGTTCGCCGTCGAGAACGTCACCGGGTATTTCCCGGGTTCGGAAGGCGCGGTAACCGTCCGATTGAGCGTCACACTCTCGCCGGGGTCGAGCTGTTCGGTCTCTGTCACCATGGCTGTTCCGTTGCGCTTCACGCGCAGCGTCTGCTTCCCTTCGGTTCCACCGGTGTTCGTGACGGTGAACTCGACGCTCGTCTGATTGCCCGGTGCGACTGGATTTCGCACGTCCGCGGTAGTGATTTCGAACAGCGGCGGCGGCGATGCACCGACGACGAAGGACCCCGATTGGGTGGCGTCCGGGGTATCCACAACGTAGGTGTAGTGCTGTGGCGAAGCGACCGTTATCGGGCTACTGGTGACCGATGCGGTCCCCGACTCAACCCCCCGTCGTGTCCCATCGAGAGTAAGGCTCGTCGTCTGTGACGTGATGACACTCCCCGTCGAGGCGTTCTCGATACGTACCTCAACAGGGGCAGATTTCCGAATGTCGCCGGTGTTTTCGATTGTCGCCTCAACGGTCGCCGTATCACCACTCTCCAGCCCGCCCGGCGGCGAAACGGACGCTATTTCGAAGACACCTGCGTCGCCGACAACGAAGTAGTGCCCGTCGTCGCTGTATTGCGAGTACGTGTCGTCGTTCGTCTCGACTCCCAGTTCGTACGTTCCGTTCTCGTGGGTCGGCATCGACGGGCCGAAGTCGATGGTCCGACTCTGGCCCGGATCGACCATCACATTACGCGTCGCATTTACGGACCCGTTGACGAGGAATACGACCGCCTGATCCGCGGTCATCTCTCCGCTATTCGTGACCGTGACTGTCGCCGTGGGGACCTGATTCAATCTGGCTCTGGCCGGAATCGAGTTGCCGGTGATATCCAACGATGGGGTACCGGGAACGCTCGTATACTCGATGGTCTCGGCGGCCGTATCGTGATCTGACTCAACAGTGAAGTTGTGTGGTTTCGCTGCAGAGATATCGACCGTGTCGGTCACAGTGGTAGCTTCGCCACCGCCAAGCGTCACCGTCTGTGTCACCGCGCTCGGACTCCCCGAACGGTTGTGCTTCAACGTGATGCGTTGTGTGTCCTTCAGTCCGCCAGTGTTGGTAACAGTCGCCGAAACGGTTGCGTTGCTGGGATCCGATGGGTCCGGCTTCACAGTTATATTCTCGACGGCGAACTTCGAGTTCGACACATCACCGAGTGCAAAGCGGATACGGACGGTTTCGCCGCGATCAACTGTGTCTGGCGTCACGTTGACATACTTGTCATCGTAGGAGCTCCGTGCCCAGTCCGCCCATGCGCGAGCGTAGCTGCTGTTCTCGATAATCAACGTCGCGTTGGCGACCTGCGACGGAATGCACTCATAACTGGGTGACGAAATCGAACCGCTTCGCGCGTCCTCGTAAGACACGTCGGTGAACAGGGCCATCTGCAGTGCCGCCTGGTGTGACCGCTTGGCCGTCGCGTTCGACTGGATCGAAACCGACCCCCCCTCGATCTGCTGTCCCGAGATGTTCGCAAAGGATACCGACAGCGCCCCTTCGTCGTAGTTCACCGCTGGCGGCGACGACATCGTCGCACCCGAGTCGGTCATCCGCCACACGCCCCCGCCCTGGTAACCGACCTGCTGTCCGTTTTTCTGATACCGCATCGTCTGCAACGAGCGGTTCCCCGTCGAACAGGCCGGGCGTCCGTTCAGCGTCAGATTGTACGTCGCCTTGTTCGACACGCCAACGTCTGACCGCACTCGGTCGGGGATCTCGACTGATTCGTCGGTGTTCGACCGCTGGAAGCTCTGGTCAACCGACAGCATCACTTCCTCAGCAAGCTCGACGTTCGCGTCGTCGTTGACGTCCCCGATAGTCTGCTGGCCCACTTGCACGATCAGCACGGCACCGACGATAACTACGCTTGCCAACAACACCACACCAAGAACGTGCGATACACCCCGGTCTCCAGCCCCCCGGCTGCCCCACTCGAACATACTCAATTACATACCAACTATTACACATAAATGTACTGTTCCACATTATTTTAATGAAACATCTACCATAGGCTACCAGTCTTGATCTATAGGTTCTCAATCCGGAAGCAGCGTTGCCTCCGGCGGAGGTAGCTGACTCTTCACATTATATTTGTAATACACTATCGATTCGGCGCTAAAACTAAACCGTGGCTGCGATGGTCGAACTAGAGCCGGCACATTCCCGGGTATCAGCTCCAGACGGACAAGGCTGCTAATCAGATACCAGTTCCCTGCTTACGACGGTAAAATAAGGATGGACTCGCCGGGATTTGAACCCGGGGCCTCTCGCTTCGCGCCCAGCACCGCAGCGTGCCAAGACGGTAGCCTACCACCTGCTATCACGGTCACGGGTTGCACTCCAACAATGGCACGACTAGAACGAGTTTCACCAGAAGAAGCCGTACAGATGTACCTGCGAAATAGACAAGCAGAAATCAGCCAATCAACCCTCTACGAACATCGGACCAGACTTAATCGCTTCACAGAGTGGTCAGACAGCATTGAGGCGCTTGAGGATATGAGCCACATGACCCGACAGTTGGCCTTCCGGTACAAATCCCACCGAACAGATGCCGTAGCTCCATCTACACTAGAAAACGAAATGCGAACCTTCCGGCTGTTCGTGCGCTTCTGTGAGAACTATGGTTGCTGTCCAGAAGGTGTAGCTGCAAGCATCGACATACCCACGGCTCCGAAGAGTAAACGGTCCAGAGACGAACAACTAGAGCCGGAAAACGCCCAACAGATACTCGACTATCTCTCAAACTACGAGTACTGCTCATTCCGCCACACTCTCATGAGTCTCATGTGGCACCTTGGAGCCAGAATCTCTGGCATCAGGGCATTAGACATAGACGACTTCCACGAATCAAGTCCAGACGGCCCCTTCATCGAATTCACTCACCGTCCAGAAACGGAAACACCTCTTAAGAATGGCTGGAAATCCGAGCGAAAGCCACCCATCCAAGAAGCATTGAGCGCGGTCATAACTGACTGGATAGACGCTCGCCGCCCTGACGTGGAAGACAAGCACGGGCGCAAACCGCTGCTGGCTACCAAGCAAGGTAGACCTGCGAAATCAACTATCCAGCGGAACATCTACTCTATCACTCGTCCATGCTTCTACAGCGATGAGTGTCCGCATGACCGGGTACAGGACGAGTGTGAAGCTGTAGGCGACTACAATAACGCCTCAAAGTGTCCTTCATCACGGTCTCCACACACCCTCAGAAGAGGCCGTGCAACAGAGAACGCGAATAATAGCATGCCCGAGGAAATGATTTGCGACCGGATGGATATGTCCCCAGACGTATTTAGAGAGCATTACCGACAACAAACCGAGAATGATAAAAGGAGTCTACAGAGAGAATTCTTGAACCAGTAACTCTCTAAAGGCACACAACAGGCTAAGAATTCTCTACTATTCTTCTGACAGTTTGATTACCATTCCCACTCTTTTCCACCAAGTAGGCTCGTGACCCAAATTAGGAGCCTAATTGAAATTGTCAGGAACTGCGTGCTGAATACAAAAGATAGGTTCGGTAGGCTATCCAAATAACTTCCCGCACCGAAGTAAATATGCCACTTAGTTTACCTTATCAGTGTGTCAAAATAGTGGTGAAGAGAAGTACAGAATCGGTTCAATATTAGTTCGGTTTAGTAAATGGCGCATCCCCTTTTGATAACGGAAGCCAGATAGGAATTGTAAACCATACTCCTGCTGAAATAATCCAACCAAAGATAATCAAATTTGGAACATTACCTGCCAAGAACAACAATGCTACCGCAGGAACAATGAGAATTGATAATTTTGGATATTTACTCGGCAGAAAAATAAAGGATACACCAATAACAAGAATCATCATTACACCATATTCAAGCATCTCGTCAAAAACAGTTTTCTCCGGCATTATCTTAATATAATGTTTTTACCAACCACTTCAATGTACTTCATCATACTGGCCGGTTCTGTAACATTTTTTTGACTGCAATGACATACGAGATACCTACCCTGTATTTTGCACACCCAGTTTGATATTTCTGGAAAATGCCGGAACCGACGTACAAAACATAGAGAATATAGATAATAAATCAACTCTGTTTCTTTCAGACAACTCTACAGAATCAGCGCCTCATTTTATGTGATTACTGAGCATGATTTGTATTCTATATGACCGAAGCCATACCCTGCAAAGAGCTGTACTCACGACGGGCTACATTGGAAAAATCTCAATCGCAATTTGAATAACATTTTGATGAGGACTTCGGTGTAATTTTATATGGTTAATAAATACCGGCCTGTATGGCACAATGTGAGATAACGAATATCAAAGCAATATCGCTGGCGAAAGTAGCGTCTGTACTCGGAATGGTACAGGGAATATTTGTCATTCCGATAACCATCTCGTTGACGCCGGGCGGGCCTGATGGAGGAGTAGGTGACTTGTTCTTCCTTCTGGCTGTGATTGTTATCTTTGGAATTTTTATTGGACTTAGTGGGTATATTACGGCACTATTGTATAATGGCTTCAGTTCGGCAACCGGTGGTCTAACGGTAACTGTAACCGAACTAGACAGATAAATACTAACTTATCTAATAGTAACTGACTATCCGAAAACGAATATTAATTGTTATCTGAAATCGCGAGTCGACTGAACCTAACTACCACCCTTTAATAAGCATACCCTGCGCGAAACACGCCCCGCAATGAGATACGAACACTCAGTGACTCAAAGTGTGGATTATCACTCTAAGATTTAAAGATACTGTATTTAAAAATTAATAGGATTTAAGTTCAATCCAACTCTCTACTATAACATGGAGAACTCAAATTCTAACTTTCCTGTTCTGACTCCACTTCAACCACAACCGACTCTTCAAGCAGATACCGATGAGCGATTTTCTCCTGAGGCAGTGAAAGCCTTCCAGGAAGACCGGGACGAGTTTCATGACAGGTTTGACCATCCGCTTCACCACTATAACCAGCCACAAGACGACTGGGGCGGCAGTTCGACAATTGACGAATTATTGAATCAGCATCAAGTCAGCATTGAGGGGCTGACTATGACCGTCCTTGGTGGGTTTACTGGCGAGTTTGCACGTATCCTTCGAGACCTTGGAGCCGAGGTCATATTCACCGACCCAAAACAAGAGTGGGTATCACAAGCCCAATCTGATGGATTCGAAGCCTACGCCAGCTCTGCTGAGGCCATTCCAGCAGACCTAATTTCACGTTCTGATGCCTTCGCCACGTTCGAATGCTACTACCCATTCCAAGCTCCGATAGAATACTCGCTTTATACTGCTCTGCGTCTGCTTACAAGACCGCATGGACTCTTTTTTGCTGAAACATCTCGCACTCGCCAATTCCGACAGGAAAGCGGTGCAAAACACGACTCACTGGATATATTTCGTCTCATAGATGAATACATCAAAGTCGAATCTCAGCACGAAGAGACCAGTGGCCTTCGAATGTACCAGTACAGACAACCTGAAGACAAACGATTCCAATCAAAGCTTTGGGCCGAGGTATTGTCCCAACTCTATAACCGGGGCAACTCTGAAGCGACAACGGTAATCAATGATGAAGTGATAGATGCTATCACTGAAGAAATGTCTTCAGACCGTCATATCGTTATAGGAAAAATAGATTTGACTCGCACTATTTACAGAGACCAGCTTGACGAAATGGCTGAATTCGTTCCCTATAACAAAATCAAAATAGGAAGTAGAGAGTTTGAATTGGACTTTGAGTGGTGATTTATTCTAGCTCACTCAATCCAATTAGGAACCGCCTCTAATGGTTATAACTATTATAATAACTATACAAGAAATCTGATAATAGCGGGATTTTGCCTGTCCAGAAGCTGAGGGTCACAGTCAGCAGTTGCCTCTCATCTCGACTAGAAGGAATGGCTAGAAGTATGGATAGCCCAGCACGACTTGCCACTCGTACCCATGCGACAGCACGGAGCAGACACTAGTGTGCTAATCACCGACAGTGGTAGCTCCCTCAGAGTTCGAACTCAGAGACCGACCCAATAGTAACGTGGACCGGTGTGTACCATAGATAGTATAAACTACGGAGTAACATGGAGCAGGACAGCACAGCACTAGCTCAATGCTCTTAAATTAGTAGTTATTATACAGCACAGCAACAGCACAGCAACAGTACAGCAACAGTACAGCAACAGCACAGCAACAGGGGGTCAATGCTTATCAAATGAGTATTTAGTAATATTATTAGATACAAGATTAACAACAAGGTATTATATTTTATATATAATACCGCGTTCATGGAGAACCCGCACACGCGTGGGGCCGAGACTCGTCGAGGAACACCCCGATTTGAGTGATTCCATTCTAAGCATGCTGTGACGCGTTCTGCGAAGTTTGAAATCATCGGATGGCTGGGCCGAGAATTAAGCAAAACCCCGCTATAATTTCGCTAAGGTTGCTTTAATTGCACTGTGAGACAATACTATCCAGTTGAAGTCAAATTACCTATCGTATTATCGCCTTGCATTCACCGGCCAAGGTTTTGACAACTTTGGTATGGGGGGATGGGTGTCAGATATATGTAAGTCGCTACGCAGAATCTCAGCTGAGGCCAGAATTTGAGCGGATAAAACTCTAAACCAACAAGTCCCAAGACGAGTGTCCTGAAGACATGGAAGAGACCTCAATGGCATCAAAATACACAACACAGCCTCCTGATTAGCCTGTGCTACCATCCTCAGTACCCCCTCAAAAACAAAAACAACGCTTCAGCGTTTCAGATGGGTCTTAACTCGGTTTGAAATTTTAACCGGATTTTACAGGGGGAACTTGTCTCCGCTACCCCTTGGGGTTTTGCGGTGCAACATCTCCATTCGCTCTACCGCCAGAATTCGAAGGGTAGAGACTCTCTCTGTACGGTGCCCTCATAATCGCTAAGGCCCGTGATTTCAAGCGCCTGAGAGGGGTGAGGATGCAAATTCGGAAATTCGGAGCCAATTATTTTGTGCAACTAAAATGATTCAGCGGCGAATACTCAGAAGAAATTAGACCGGTGCATTTAGATTAGATGCTGTTTCGACAATCGTGGAACTTGAATTGATTTTTCAGCGTGTAACATTTACACTCGATATTTAGCGCTGTCAGTAGTATAAGAAATTATATACGAGCTATATTAGAGTTCTTACAAATAGTCATATCGCACCCGGAACCAAATGCAGACATGATTCATTCGATATGACGTTTCATCGAACACAGTCTGATAAGTTGGAGTGTCATAGAACAGTTCATAAGGTAGTTTTTAAGGACTTTTAATAGAGAACTATCTTCTCAGTACGTCTGCGAATTCACCAAGCACGGTACAATTATACCAAATCCTAAGTTCGACTGTGTGATGTGACCAATATGAACCAATCAGAACTAGAGAAACAGCTTACTGAGGAATTCAGATGTAGTCAATCAAAGGCACGGGTTGTTGCGGAGAAGGCCACCGCGCTGAAAGAACAAGTGGATTCTAATCCCGAAAGTTGGGATGGGCCTGAGATTGACTCAGAGTATATTATCAGTAGACTCAACATGGCCCCCGAGCAACATTCCGTCACTGGAAAGTGGAACTGGTGGGCAGGCTCAATGAATTATTTTGGCGGTACATCGCATGATTACCGGATTAAGTGAGTCTTCTGTACTGACCTACTCGAAGATGCGAATACCGGGTATGAGAACTTTTGTATGAAACTCTTTTTTGATAAGTAATTATTCCATCTGTTTCAAACTTTTTACGAGGCCAATGTGTTCTAACTATTTCTGAAAATTCTCTGGTCTATAGGCATGGTCCGGTTTGCTTGTACCTATCCGAATTATTGGAGAAGTTTCGTACTACACATCGTCTGGGATAGTATATGGTGTGGTAAATTAACTCGCCCGTCCATGCTTTCTTGAAGCAAGCAGTCATTAGAAATATTATCTGGCTCTAGGAGCATGTGATTTTAAATCGGTTGATAATATTAGTGAGACCATGCGTGTCCTGGTGAGATTAAATGCTGAAAGGGATGCAGTCTACGACCCGGAATATCATCACAAACTAAGAGGTGTAATCTGGCGTTATTTAGACGACACTCCATTCGAAGAACTGCACGGTACCGACGATGCCCTGCCGTTTGTCTTCTCTAATCCGTTCCCGGTAGGGGACATTTCCGAAGGCGACCGCCGACACGTTCTCATTTCCTCTCCACATGATGCTCTCATTGAGGTATTAAACGAGCGAATCGAATCAGGTGACGAGTTTAATATCGGCGAACTCCCGTTCACAGTAGCCGACACATCATCATTTGGCGTTGATGTTGGTGAACCCGGCACGGTCGGCCAATTGACTACTGCGAGTGGTATTTATATACCGCTCAAGCGTGACCGTTGGGACGAGTTTGGTATTGACCCAGACTACAATGCAGAAGAAATTGGATGGTCCCCTGATTACTCATTAGGCTTATTCCGCAAACGTGTACGCGAGAATCTAACTTGGAAACACGACAACCTATTCAGGGAGTATCTTGATGGCCCTGACGATAGTGATGGGATGGTGTTTGATGATTGGTCTCGACAGAAAGTATATTCTGTCGATATTCCAGTTACCAGTGACTATGAGTGGACTTTCATAGTCTCGAAGTGGGAGCTTGGGTATCAGGTTCGCCACAACGACCACCGCCGCTGGCTAAACCTCGCATTAGACACCGGGCTTGGCGCTCGAAACGCACTCGGGTTTGGTTTCGTCAACAATGACTGAGATGGATACCGCGGTCATAGAGAAGGCGCTTCAAACCGTACCTGAACGCAAATTAAGCTCGTTGTACGATATTGGAACCCTCTATGCCGCTTGTGATGTGTATGATAGGTTCACTTCAGACTATGTTGATTGGGACTTATCCCCAGAATCGCTACGAATACTGTCTCCCGAAAAAATATCCCACTTATTTGACCCAGAGAATGACAAATCTATCATCGCAGCCCGGGTTGACCTTTCTGGAGATGAACCTCAACTCGCTGACCCGCCAGTGACAGTTGAGAATTTGACCGAAGACCTAAAGTATGAAATTGGGTTCATGTCTCGGAATAAGACTTCGTCCCAGACAGACTACTCTATTTCAAATCACTCGAATGGGGATGATGTTGAGACACTTGCATACGATACGTGGGGCAATCGCTTCCTTAGAGGACGCTTCGAGGTTTGGCCATTTGAAGTAGCTGACGAACTTGTCGAGGACAGTCCAATTCTGCAGGCATTGCGTTCACTCGGGAATGATGAAATTGCGATGGCTAAGTTGGACAAATCGCTTCATGACATAGCGACATTCGACGAAACCGAAGCAGTGGTCACTGTCAAGATTCGATTAGAGGAGGGAGGTGAGTATTTATACCCCGGAAAAATTCCAGAGCTGAACGAAGCTGGTGTCCGAAATCGATATGAGCATATCCGTGATGGCTTCTCAGTTGACGACTCTCACGGTCCGGGTACCGGATATATAACCAATGAAGAGGGTGACGTGCTTGGAGGGTCAGGAGGTATCCGTGGCCAGTACAGCAAGCTCCAAACCGGCCCCTTCCCGAACATGCAAAACGACGATGCTTGGCTCTCTCGGCCGTTGAAAGAAGAGCAAGCAGTAGCAGTTTCGTCCTTTGACAACATCATAGGAGAATTCTCTTTTGTGCGGAATGGAGTGCGGTTACATTATCTCCCATATCCCACAGAGGCAGTAGATACCGACCTGTTCCAACGGTTCTATAAAGACGTATATCAGCCGTTGCGAAACGCAGACAGTAGCGAGTTTATAGAAGAGCTGCTAAACATATATACCACGCAGGTACAGAATTCGGGAGGTGATGATGCGGGTGACAGTCCACTAAGTGAGCTTACTGACAGTGATAATACGTATAAGTCATTCACAGTAGCCGACAACTGGCTACGATTATATGGGCTAATGTACGTCGGTAGCACTGACCCGTCGCGTGTATTTGTCGATGAACCGAATATTAATCTTGACGCTCTAACAGCACTTGATGATGCATATACGCAGACACTCAGTGACGTAGGAAGCAACAGGTTGTTCGGAAATCTTGCAACCCAACTCAATTATTATCTCCCACTGGAGGACGGTCTCGTCCATGAAATCATGTATGGGTCCCTATTCGAGAATATGACGAGTGACTCTCCAGACCCTGACGATGAAACCGATGAAAATCAACAAGCTACTTCTGACGATGTTCTATTCAGTCGGTACGCAAAAATACTGCAGGGCAAGCAAGTCTCTGCGTCTTCATTATTACAAGAATTTGTCACACTGCTTGAACGCGAGCAGCGTTCAAATCTAAAGGAGTCACGAACTCCGGCATTCCCCATCCGAACAGTCCTATCTCAGTATGTATTGTTACGCAGTCTCTCTTTCGTTGATTTACTGACTGAAACAAGTATTATAAGCAAGGGACTGGGCATGTCACACATGTTGTCCTCTATGGATGATAGAGAATATGACAGCCGAGAGCAAAGACTGCAAGACTTTATCGAGAATCATCCAATGCTGGAGGACAATGAAACCCGAGCAGCTTTCCTGTTAGGAGGGCTTGTCGGACGGCTATCCGCATACCAGTATAGAGAAAACATTTCACAGAAGGTTAGCGAGCAATATCCACCTTCATCGATAAACCGCCGTTCGCTCCCTGATGTTACGCAGGACGTGTTAGACCGCGCATACACCTACGGGGACAAAGACAACATCAGCAGCTTCAATCGTCGGTATACTGAGCGACTTGCGGATAGTATGCTGCACAAGCCACCGAGTGATTGGAACCTCTCAGAATCCGAGGTGAAGTGGGTCTATGCGCTTGGAGTTGCTTACGGGAAGCAGGATACCACAGATGGCATTGACTACGAATACTCCGACGACAACGACGAATAAAAACTAACACCAAACCACTTTCAAAAATGTCTGAAAACAACGAATCTGACCTGACCAACCGCTCTGAAATCGTGTTCTTGTACGATGCTGAGGACGCAAATCCAAACGGCGACCCACTCTCAGCGGATAACAAACCTCGTGTTGATGAGGAAACTGGCAAAGCTGTTGTGACCGATGTTCGGCTCAAACGGTTCATTCGAGACCAGTTATATGACGATGGTCAAGGGGTGTATATCCTGAACCCAAGTAAAGCAGACATTGACCCGTCAGGCCGAGATGAACTATTCTTGGAACTACTCAACTTAGATAGCGACGAACTGGGTGACAAAGACCCAGACGAACTATTTGAGCAGTTCCTAGATGAAGCCACAGACGTGAGGTACTTCGGTGCGCCACTATCGTTCAGTGAGGCCGTTGACGATGAACTGGAAACTGATGAAATTCCACAGTTCACTGGGCCAGTACAATTCACCCTTGGTCGAAGTCTAAATGAAGTGGTGGCCAACCGAGAGTCAAAAAAGCTCTCTGTTACTGTTACCAGCGGCGGAGATGCAGACCAAGGAACGTTTGCGACCGACCATAGGCTCGCATATGCCCTTGTACGTTTCCAAGGCGTCGTGAATGAGAATTCGGCAGAGGGAACAAACCTATCTCAAGACGATGTTGAGCGGCTTGATACGACGGTCTGGCGGGCGCTGAAGAATCAAACTCTCACACGCTCCAAGATGGGTCATAGCCCGCGTCTATATTTGCGTGTCGAATACGACGGGAATTATTACGAGGGGAATCTTGACCAGCTAATATCTATTGATGAAGAACTGTCTGAACCTGATAGAGAAATGCGCAGTATCGATGATGTAACAATTGACATTGACCCTTTGATTGACCGAATCGAGAACATCAGCGACAATATCGATACGGTCCATGTAGTTGCCAGCAAATATATGACGTTTAGTTATGACGGAGACACTGGCGGTCAGGAGACCCTCTATGATGCCATTGAGGAGCATGCTGAAATCGATATAATCGATGTATATTCATAAGTAGCTAAATGACTGAAAAAAACACGCCAGTTGAACCCCCCACTGACCATGCGATTGAGTTTACCATACGAGGAAAGTCAGCCCACTTCCGTCGCATAGACACTACGACAACAAGGCAAAGTTACCGAGTTATTCCGCCAACGACGGCTATGGGATTGATAGCAGGAATGCTTGGGTACGACCGTGATAGCTACTATGAAACCTTCTCAAAAGCAAACGCTGCCTTCGCAATTACTGTTGAAGACACAGTAGACCCATTCCAAATGGGCAAACTCGACCTCAGTACTTCGGAAGGTGATTTTGAAAGTGGAAAGGGCAAGGGTGTACTGAGGAATCTAATCTCGCGAGAATCAACATTGGGCGACCGTCAACAGCGACTGTATGAATATCTAAGAGAACCAGCCTATCGAATTGTTGCTGCAATCGATAACGAAGATATTCGCTCTGACCTCATCTATCGGCTTTCAAATCGAGAATTTGTTTATACCCCTTCATTGGGTCGGTCAGAGTGCCTTGCCCATATTTCAGACTGGGACGAGTACCAGCTGTCACCTATAGAGGTTGATGCAGTTGATTCCACGGCTCCAATTGGAGTGGCACAAGCAGCAAACACAGTTAGCGTTGAACGCACCCCTCAAAGATTAACAACAGCGAAACACAGCCGAAAGCCCACAAGCTTCGTCTCGTATGCCTACTCCAAATCTGGTGACGAAACTCCGACCGTTGATGCAACAAAAGCATATTCCACAGGAACCGATAGATTGCTGTTCCTCTGAATATGACTGACCCTGAGTACTGGGCAAGACCAAAGAGTGCGGATGGGTCAACTTCGCTACCACAACATCTCCGTGATACACGAGAGACAATCTTAGAATTAGCTAACTCAGAAGAGACAATATCCGAGGTCGCTTCGGTCACCGCCTATCTGCATGATTTTGCCAAGCTGACCACATGGTTTCAGTCCTACATCCGGGAGGTCTCTGACACCGACACTCGCAATTATGTGGAGCTGACAAGGGAGGAAGAAAGACAAAAACAACACGCTCGTCTTAGCGCGTACGCGGTGGAGTATGCGTTATACAAGCGAGATATTCCATCAGACTGGCGCGTCTATGCTTTTATTTCGGTAATGAAACACCATCAGTCACTCCCTGACACAGATGGTTCAATCTCCCGTACAATCAACTTACAGAGAGAACAAAACAACAAGCGGTTTAGCCTAATTCAGAAACAACTGAAAAATATCTACGAGAATGCGAAGGGAACCGCTGACTCTCTATTGAGAGAAGCTACGGATGATGCTGGCTCAATAGATGATTTTGTGACGTATGTTCGTGACAAGCAGACACACGAGACGCTGTACAATTTTGAGGCTACCGAGAATACGTACAGTGATTTAATTCATCTCTGGGGACTGTTGACCACCGCTGATAAACTCGCTTCGGCGGCTCTCAACCCCACATCAACGACCAAACTCTCTCCGGATGCTGTTAATAAATACATTGAGCAACTACCGACCCCGACTGATTCACTTCATCAGCAATTGAACGAACGACGAGAGACGGCCAGACAAAACGCTCTTGAGAACGTATCTGAGTTTCAAGCAGCCAGCACCAATATTGGAACAATAACTCTCCCGACTGGGTTTGGCAAGACACTCACCGGCATTCAAACAGCATTGAGCCTCGCTAGTGAGTCTAGCCGAGTCATTTACGCGCTGCCGTACACCTCAATTATTGACCAAGTTGATGATGTGATTAGAACAGTGTTTGGAGTCTCGCCAACGGACCCTGAATATACGATTCATCACCACTTGGCTGAAACACGAACAATCCCTCCAGGTACTCAAGTTGACACAGACGCCTCAGAGCTATTAGCACAGACTTGGCAATCGTCTCTTGTTTTGACGACTTTCGTACAATTATTTGAATCGCTTGCTGGCCCTACCAATCGCCAGTCGGTCAAAATTCCCGCATTAGAAGATGCGGTGATTGTTCTCGATGAACCGCAAGCCCTCCCAAAGAAATGGTGGCACTTTGTGACTTGGAGTATCAATTTTCTCGTAGACGAATTCAATGCAACCGTTATTTTCATGACTGCAACACAGCCGCAATTGCCGCGCCAACTTCCGTATGCTAATGAACCATACCAACTTGTAGAGAACCCTGAAACACAGTTTGAATTCCTTTCTACTAATCCTCGTGTTCGCTATTCGCTGGATGAGTCCGTGCTTGGATATATTGAGTCACCACGAGATGCAACCCCACTGGCGCTCAATGCCGCTACATCAAGGCTGGTCAATGATGATGCAACTTCAGTACTGACTGTCGGAAATACGACTAACAGTGTCGCTGAAATAGGGAGCCGATTACTGGCACAACTTGACAACGCTGCGTCTCTGAATGAACTACTAGAAAATCTATATCGAGATGAGGTCTCGGCGGAAGCCTTTGTAGAGAACCTCGTTCAGCAACTTACAGCCGCAGCACAAGCTCATGAGGGGCCTATCGTTTCGACACTTACCTCTCGACTCAGACCACTTGACCGGCTCATACTGCTGAAAACAATCCGGCGACTCTTGGACTCGGGGACGCCGCTCCATGTCGTCTCAACACAACTCATTGAAGCTGGCGTAGATGTTAGCTTTGAACGCCTGTATCGTGACATTGCGCCCCTCCCATCTCTCATACAGGCTGCCGGACGATGTAACCGTGAATTTGGTGGGGACACTGCTGAGGTTACTATCTGGCGACTGGAGAGTTCAGAGTATGAGATAACGCCCTCCGAACTCATCTATGAAGACCGTTACGACCTCCTCAAACCAACAATAGAGACATTACAGAGTATCCAGTCAGGAAGCACTATTTCTGAAGCTACGATGGCCTTGGATGGAGCAGCACAGTATTTTGAGAAGGTCCACACGGAAACGAAGCCCGGCGATAGAACGTTAGTCAAAGATGGTCAGCAAGCGAAGTTCCAGTCATTGCGAAAGCAATCGATGATTCCAGACGACTATGAGCAAGTCGATATTTACATCGTAATGACAGAAAACGAGATGAAACTCATTGACGCATATCAGGAGTTTGCAGACAACGGAGAGTATGAACGCCTTCGGAACCTACGCAGTGTGCTAAGCCAACGGCGTGTATCTGTTCCCGACCGTGATGAGTACACTTCGGACCCGAGAATTAGACCATTAGGAGACGAAGCTGGCGTTTATTATCTCGACTTGACCGACAGCAATGAAGCATATCAAATTCAGCACGGTGGAACGTTCTTTACTAATTAGTCGGGTTTTTCAGATTATATCGCAACATCATCGACCCCCGGGGGTTCAGGGGGTATTGGAGGTCGATGGAAACTAATTACTGAGATTAGGGTGTAGAACTGTTATTGCCTGCACTTCGGGCATGGTTTCAGGACGACCCTTGTGGGTTTGAAGCTTTTTAATGGAATCTGCTGTATACAGATGCTCCAGTTTCAGGACGACCCTTGTGGGTTTGAAGCAATGAGTTTGGTTCGTAGGCCCATAAAGTCAAAGAGTTTCAGGACGACCCTTGTGGGTTTGAAGCTGTTCCTCACGGCCCCAGTACTGCTTGAGGCCGCGCGTTTCAGGACGACCCTTGTGGGTTTGAAGCGAGGAACTCATCGAGGAGCTGTCGGACCTCCAAGAGCGTTTCAGGACGACCCTTGTGGGTTTGAAGCCACGTTGGACGTTGGGAAGACGACTTGGTACTGAGAGTTTCAGGACGACCCTTGTGGGTTTGAAGTGTCGATGCCACCGAGCCGCCAGTCCGAACCTCTACCGTTTCAGGACGACCCTTGCGGGTTTGAAGCTCGGTTGTGATTGCTTGCATAGTGGTGTCGGTCTCGTTTCAGGACGGCCCTTGCGGGTTTGAAGTTCATCGTCGCCGTGTCGGACGTGGTACCGCCAGTCTCGTTACAGGACAACCCTTGTGGGCTTGAAGTACGGCTATCAGCGACGGGGAGTACGAGGAGGCTTAGTTGCAGGACAACCCTTGTGGGCTTGAAGTGCGCAACTGAAAGCGTGGCTTCGGGAGTTGACTGGTGGTTTCAGGACAACCCTTGTGGGCTTGAAGTAAAATGAGTGATGAATCCTCCGTCGATGAGCATTTGTTTCAGGACAACCCTTGTGGGCTTGAAGTGCCAAGACGCCGAGAGGTCGCGCCCTAGCGATTAGTTACAGGACAACCCTTGTGGGCTTGAAGTAGACGACGAGGACGACACCACGCACGTCGAGTGTTCGTTACAGGACAACCCTTGTGGGCTTGAAGTCACGAGATGACTTGCCCGTCGTACCCACTGCGCGAGGTTACAGGACAACCCTTGTGGGCTTGAAGTGCATCAGGCCGACTCACACTCGGGTTGTGTGGCGGGTTCCAGGACCACCCTTGCGGGTTTGAAGTATCCGGCAGTTCGGCCGCGACCTCGAAATCCTCGCGTTTTAGGACTACCCTTGTGGGCTTGAAGTATCGTGGAAGGCGACAGCGCCGGCGGTTCGAGCAAGTTTCAGAACAACCCTTTTGGGATTGAAGCACGCTCGCTACCTGCCAAGCAGAGCGTGGCAGAGGGTTCCAGAACGACCCCTGTGGGATTGAAGGCTTGAGGACCCGGAACGCGCGAGCTGCAAGCGAGAGGTTTCAGGACCACCCTTGTGGGCTTGAAGTTCGGCCTTCGGTGTGTCGCTCAGTGATTCAATGACGCTCGCAGGTTTTAGGACGACCCTTGTGGGTTTGAAGTCCTGGCGACCCAGAAAAAGACAATCTCGACTGGGGCAGTTTCAGACCAACCCTTGTGGGATTGAAGCCCACCAACCTCGTCTTTGATTCGTTGGTAGGTGTTGTTTCAGAACAACCTATATAGGGTTGAAGTGGTCATTAGATAGCCCCCTGTTGGTCAGCATTGAGCGCTACAGAACAATCTTTGTACGCTTGTAGTTACAAGGAAGGCGCTCAATGCCTAGAAACACGGAGTTTCAGACCTACCCTTCCGGGTTTGAAGTACTGGCGACGTAAACGATGAACAGAACCTCAAGAGGTTTTCAGACCAACCCTTGTGGATTGAAGAGAGGTAGGGACGCTCATCTGCTTACAAGGAGCGCGGGTTCAAGAACAACCCTTGTGGGCTTGAAGTGGTGTCGCCCAGTCAAGCAACCCGTTCTTGACGGACCGTTTCAGGACCACCCTTGTGGGCTTGAAGTTGAGATGAGCGGGTCCGAGAATGAGCTGAGTTTCGGGTTTCAGGACAACCCTTGTGGGCTTGAAGTGAGCCGTTCGTGAAGGGCCAGGAATGAGCGAGGCCGAGTTTCAGGACAACCCTTGTGGGCTTGAAGTACCTTTGCCTATCCTGTTCCCGCTCGATTGCCAAGTGTTTCAGAACAACCTTTGTGGGATTGAAGCTTCCGAATGTAGACTGCCTTGCCGGTCCGGGTGACGATTTCAGAACGACCCTTGTGGGTTTGAAGCAGAAACGCGGGTGCCATGAGCGTTGAGGTCGCCCGTTTCAGGACAACCCTTGTGGGTTTGAAGCGGGACTTACCAGAAAATCCAGCTACTCAAAGATTTGGTTTCAGGACAACCCTTGTGGGTTTGAAGTACTGGTACTGAGAGCCACCCAGCCGAATTCGAGAAGCGTTTCAGGACGACCCTTGTGGGTTTGAAGTGCCTCGCTGAGCTTGCCGCGTATGGTCTCTTCACTCAGTTTCAGGACAACCCTTGTGGGCTTGAAGTGGTGTCGCCCAGTCAAGCAACCCGTTCTTGACGGACCGTTTCAGGACAACCCTTGTGGGATTGAAGTCAGCTGGCTCCGGTGGCACTCATCGTTGTCGTGGCTGATTACAGGACAACCCTTGTGAGATTGAAGCACCAACAACTACCTGGGCCGCGAGACGGACTCGCTGTTACAGGACAACCCTTGTGGGATTGAAGCGGAACGCCAATTTCACCAATCTCTTTGAGTCCGATAGTTACAGGACAACCCTTGTGGGATTGAAGCGACCGGACGACGGTCCTTAGTAGCATTGTCGGCCAGTTCCAGGACAACCCTTGTGGGATTGAAGTGTACACAGGCCGTAGTCAACCTCCTCGGAAAGGTTGTTTCAGGACAACCTTTGAGGGCTTGAAGTAAGCAGAGACACTGATACAATGAGCGAGAAAGAATCGTTTCAGGACAACCCTTGTGGGCTTGAAGTGTGTAGCCGATGATGGACTCGGACTCGGAGGTCTGGTTTCAGGACCACCCTTGTGGGTTTGAAGCATCGCAGGGCAAGACGAACGCGGACGCCCGTTTAGTTTCAGGACCACCCTTGTGGGCTTGAAGTCACGTTATCGGAGTAGCACCGTATGTGGACTGTTCGTTTCAGGACAACCCTTGTGGGTTTGAAGCTCAGTATACTGCCGTCGTTGATTGTCAATAACCGGAGTTTCAGGACGACCCTTGTGGGATTGAAGCCAGTTCGGGAGGGGGGAGTTGGCGATTCCATAGACGGTTACAGAACAACCCTCGTGGGATTGAAGCGGCAAGAGCAACATCATCCACGTCAACGAAGACGAGTTACAGGACAACCCTTGTGGGATTGAAGTGAGAAACGCGACGGCACGCTGGTGCAGGCAGACAACTAGTTCCAAGACAACCCTTGTGGGATTGAAGCCGGCCGTCCTGTGACGTGATGCCGTTGATAGTGAACGTTCCAGGACAACCCTTGTGGGCTTGAAGCGTGTACTCATGGAGAATGTCAGAGACGACTACTCGGTGTTACAGGACAACCCTTGTGGGATTGAAGCACGACAAAGACGTGTGTATCCGGTACGGATACGGCCGTTCCAGGACAACCCTTGTGGGATTGAAGCATTTTGTCACTAATCGCCGGAGCGCCCGTAATCTGGTTCCAGGACAACCCTTGTGGGATTGAAGCGTGCGGTCGAGCACGTTGCGTCGAACGGAAAGGTTGAGTTCCAGGACAACCCTTGTGGGACTGAAGCACTGTGCTACATGAGTATCGAAACCCATGACTCTAGTTCCAGGACAACCCTTGTGGGATTGAAGCCGTGGGTCCAGCTTGTGCGTGGTCGCAAGCAGCGTGTTACAGGACAACCCTTGTGGGATTGAAGTGTTGCCTCCTCTAATATCTCTGCCATCGTGGACATAGTTTCAGGACCACCCTTTTGAGATTGAAGCACCTGTCGTAACAACCGCCTTTTCATCGAAGCAGCAGTTTCAGAACCACCTCTATGGGTTTGAAGCAAAGAAGACGACGACGAAAACGCCCCGTCGTACATGTTTCAGGACGACCTCGCGGGCTTGAAGTGACTATCTCAGCCTATCGGACCTCGACCGAGAGGTTGTTTCAGAACCACCTTTGCGGGATTGAAGCCATCCGATGTGGAACCGATGATGTGCCTCCGCTTGTTTTAGGACCACCCTTGTGGGATTGAAGTCTCTATGACCTGAATTTTCTTTACAGGATGATGAATGGTTTCAGGACCACCCTTTTGAGTTTGAAGTCTACATCCGACGACGCTGGTAAACGGCGAGTCCAGGTTTCAGGACAGCTCTGATGGGATTGAAGCCCATCAACCTTGTCTTCGCCTCGCTGGTAGGTGTCGTTTCAGAATAACTTATGTATGGCTGGAATGTCATTAGATAGCACCCCTGTTGGTCAGCATTGAGCGCTCCAGAACATGTATGCTTGGGCTTACAAGGAAGGCGCTCGATGCTCAGAAACACGAAGCTTCAGACCAACCCTCTTGGGATTGAAGCCCTCAACTCAAACGGGGCCGTGAAATCAACGTTCATTCTTTCAGAACAACCCATGTAGGCTTGAAGCTTGGTTGGGAGCGGGCGCCACGTATAGCCAGGCCCCGTTTCAGAACGACCCTTGCGGGCTTGAAGTATGGAAATGACGGACATTCAGCGGGGTGATTGAGCAGGTTTTAGCACAACCCCTGTGGGCTTGAAGTTCGGCTGGCGACGGCGACGCGGCCCCACCATACTCGTTTCAGGACCACCCTTGCGGGCTTGAGGCGAAGGAACCCAACCACAGGTCAAACTGAAAGCGAAGTTCCAGAACAACCCGTGTGGGACTGGAACAGCCATTAGATAGACTCCTGTTTCCAAGCATTGAGCGCTTCAAAACATCCATTGTGGGCTTGGAGTTACAAGGAAAGTGCTCAATGCCTAGAAACACGAAGTTTCAGACCGACCCTTGTGGGCTTGAAGCCAGCACTTGAGCGGTTACTTTTGTCGATAGCTGTCGGTTTCAGGACAACCCTTGTGGGATTGAAGCCGAACGGACTGCCGGATGAGCGGGTTGCGATAGTGTTCCAGGACAACCCTTGTGGGATTGAAGCGGAACGTCGTTAGTACACTCCGGCATCTCACACTCGTTCCAGGACAACCCTTGTGGGATTGAAGTCACGAGTACTTTGAGATGCCCGAGTTCGAGAGAGGTTTCAGAACCGTCTTTCTGCGCTTGACTGTGGGCAGAGTGCCGAAGTATTTTTATCTAGTAGCTTATATCAATTAGTGTAACCCGTGGACGTGAGCATGGTGGCTACCGAAGCTGCATACAATGGGGCTGGCAAGTTTTGCTGCTACCAAGCGGTGTTTCGACTGTTGAAAGATGGTTCGTATAAAAGGGACCCTACGCCGTCTTTCCAATCTTGCGGAAGCGCCGCAGGCATGGACTCGCCGGGATTTGAACCCGGGGCCTCTCCCATGCCAAGGGAGTGATCTACCCCTGATCTACGAGCCCTTGC
>ENA-ORCS01000584-ORCS01000584.1-marine-metagenome-genome-assembly--contig:-NODE-584-length-22794-cov-7.637804_pt1 | contig 22794 bp, 18 predicted proteins | sample MGYA00237781_ERZ508513 | MGnify/ENA primary metagenome ERZ508513 (study PRJEB26184, sample SAMN06268793) | marine metagenome | isolation source: Eden Landing Ponds, San Francisco, CA, USA | place...
GTCGTCAGTCATCGTTCGTCCGGTTGTTGGCGCGTCGTGTCCGTATAACCATCCCCTCGCGTCCGGTATCGCCGTGACGTGTGACAGTTGGCAATACTCGCCAGAACCCGGCAGCTACGAGAAGACTAGCCGAAGCTCCGAACAGTAAGCTCCAGCGTCTCCAGGTCGACGATAGGCGCGAACCCGGCGTCGGGGTCGATGTTGACGCTTTCCTGGAAGTCCGTCTGGGCTTGCCAACACCCTGAATTGATCGTCAACACGTTGTGGTACTTGCCGTATCCCAGCTTGTGGACGTGGCCGGCGTGGAAGATGTCCGGCACCTCGTCGATGATGAGATGGTCCTTCTTTTCGGGTGCAAGTCGGGTGTGTCCGCCGTACTGAGGGGCAACGTGGCGCTTCTTAAGGAGTTGATACATCGCCTTGTGCGGCTCGTCGTAGGAAGCCTTCTCGTCGGGGAGTTCGGCGATCACTTCGTCGAGGCTGACACCGTGATACATCAGCACCGAGACGCCCTCGATCGTGACCATCGAGGGGTTGGAGGTGAAACGGGCGTCGTGGGCGGACATCGTCTGTCGCAACTCGGAATCGAATGCAGGCTGGGGTTCGGCCAAGCGAACAGCGTCGTGGTTGCCCGGGATCATAACGATCTCCATATCTCCGGGCACTTCCTTGAGATACTCCGAAAAGCGCTCGTACTGGTCGTAGACGTCGATAACGTCCAGTTCCTCGTCCTGGTCAGGATAGACCCCGACACCCTCGACCATATCGCCGGCAAGCAGGAGGTACTCGACACCCTCAGCGTCGTCAGTGTGAAGCCAGTCGGCGAAACGATGCCAAGCGTCGGCTTTGAACTCCTGACTGCCGACGTGGACGTCACTGATAAGGGCAGCTTTTACCGGTCGATCCGCCGTCGACGGCTCGTGGGTGCGAGGGATATCGGGGAAGTGCAGCGAGTCGACAAAGAGAATCCCGCCGTCGTCAGCCAGTGTTCCCTCAACGGCGATCACCTCATCGAGGAGGAGTTCGCCAACGAGGTCGGCGATCGGCCGGTCTTTCATCACTAACGTCGGAAAGGTTCCGTTGGTGTCTTCGAGTTCGACCAACCAGTGGCCGCTCGCTGTCGATCGAATGTCCGAGACCATCCCGACGACCGCGGCCTCTTCGTTCCCGGGGAGCGATTCGAGTGCGTCGGTCGGGCGATGGTTGACGCGGCCGCGAAGCTGTTTCGAAAGCCGCTCGTAGCGGTCACGAAAGACGGCGACGAAGTCGCTGTACTCGCCCGTTCCAGTCGACTGGCCGGTCATATCGCCGTCGATCTCGACGGAAAGCTGTTGGGGGTCGATCTCCCGTGTAGTCCGCTGGTCGTCCTCGATTCCACGTTCTGATCGCCCCGTTGTTTCGACTGGAGAGGGGTGATCAGTACCTGATGATGGCGTAGATTTCGTCGCAGTTGAAACAGAGGGAGAGTCGCCGGAATCCGTGGATGAGTTCGAACGGTCAGCGGTTTCAGGGGAGTCGGTAGGTGGAGTGGAGGCGTCCGGTCGATTCGATGTAGATTCCGTGGGCTCTGAGACTGACCGGTTGCCCAAAGAACGGTCAGTGTCGTTCGTGTCGAGTGTGTCACGGACGTGGCTCGCCCGAAGCTTGAGCGCGTCGTCGGGGAGTTCCTCGATGGCCCGATCGAGAGCAGCGTCAGTGTCCGGGGCGTCGGCAAGTAGCGTCACGGCTTCGCGCTCGGCATTGTAGCCACGGGCCACGAGTTCACTGACGATTCGGGCGGGCGTCTCAAGAGGCACACCGCGAGGATTCGCGCCGCCGAGCAAAAGGGTGACGGTAAGAGAGGGGCCAAGCGAAAGATTGGTGCCCGTCCGCCGGGGAGGAACTGACAATGGAAGACGAGGGCCCGCAGTCGGGACCACGAGGTGACGATATCCAGAGCCCCGAAACCGACACCACAGAGTCAGACGAAGATTCTAAAGCGGGGACTCCAGACCTGAAGGAAACGCAGGGCGTAGTAGACGAACGGACAACTCTCGGAGTGGAGGGGCAATTGGGGGCCAGCGAGCAGCGAGGGACGGCAACAGACGACCGTGGTCCGTCCAGTCGACAGCGACGGGACGGTGGGAGCGATACTGGTGGCGGGGGAAACTGGATGCTGTATCTCTATGATTTACTCAGCAGCGTCGGGATCGTCATTCTGATCGGTGCGTTGTTGTTCACTGCGAGTGGGATCTGGCCGCCAATGGTCGCCGTCGAGAGTGGCAGTATGGAACCGGTGATGCAACGTGGCGACCTGGTTTTCGTTATGGAGTCCGAACGGTTTCCCGGCCCGGGGGCACACGAGAGCGGCGTCGTCACCGCACAGGCCGGACAGGACACCGGTTACGAGAAATTCGACGGGAGCGGGGACGTGATCGTCTACAAGCCCGACGGAAGCGATTACAGAACACCGGTGATCCACCGCGCGATGTTCTGGGTCGAGGAAGGGGAAAACTGGGTCGAGAAAGCTAACCCGGAGTACTTGCCAGACAACGCGGTCTGTGAGAGAGAGGCCGTACAGAACGCGACGAACATCGCCAGTTGTCCGGCACCACACGCCGGATTCATCACGAAAGGTGATGCGAATGCACACTACGATCAGGTGAACGGCATCGTCCGCGGGCCAGTCAAACCGGCCTGGGTCGTCGGGACGGCCGAACACGCAGTCCCGTATCTCGGCGCTATTCGACTCAGCGCACAGGCGGCGACAGGAAACCAAACAGTCGGGCAAGCGTGAGAGCTACGCTTAGGCAGGTGTTAGCCGAGACCGGAGCCCTGGAAGACCGTTCGTGTGTAGATGAGCGCGAAAGTACCGCAGAGGAGTTACTGTTGGTCGAATCGAGCCTGAACGAACGGCTGGACGTCTTCAATGTCGCCGAGTCGAGAGTCGCTCAACAAGACCGCTTCAGTTTCGTCGATTGGGACTGACAACGAGATTTCTTTGGTACGGCCGTAGCGCCCCTTCGAAACGACGACGGCGTTGACGATGCCGAGCATATCGAGTTCGGAGATGAGATCGGTGACGCGGCGCTGGGTGAGCACGTCGGCGTCGATTTCCTCACAGAGGCTCTTGTAGATATTGTATACCTCGCCAGTGTTGATGTTGTGGACGCCGTTTTTCTCCAGGAGAATGATCGCAAAGAGCACGAGTTTTGACTGCGTCGGGAGGGTGCGGACGACTTCGACAACGCGGTCGAGCTCGATTTTCTCCTGGGCCTGTCGGACGTGAGCTTCCTCAACGCGGTCGGTGTTGTCCCGTTCAGCGAGTTCGCCGGCCGTCCGAAGGAGATCAAGTGCGCGTCGAGCGTCGCCGTGTTCCTGAGCCGCGAACGCGGCACACAACGGGATGACATCCTCCGAGAGCGATCCGTCCTCGAAGGCGACTTCCGCACGCGCCTGCAGGATATCCCGGAGCTGATTTGCATCGTACGGTGGGAAGACGATTTCTTCCTCGCCGAGGCTGGACTTGACACGGGGGTCGAGAAAGTCAGTGAACTTCAGATCGTTTGAGATACCCATAATCGAGACTTTGGAGTTCTCTAGCTCGGAGTTCATCCGAGAGAGGTTATACAAAGTGTCGTCACCGCTCTTTTCGACGAGCTTGTCGATTTCGTCGAGCATAATCACGACGACGCGCTCGGTGTAATCGACCGCCTCGAAGAACGTGCTGTAGACCCGGTCGGTCGGCCAGCCAGTCATCGGGACTTCATCGAACTCCTCGCGTTCCTCACGAAGCGTTTCGAGCGTGGTTTCGATCGCGTCAATCGACTCGAAGTCAGTGTCGGCAAGCGAGGATTCACCGTCCCGTACGTCCTCACGCAAGGACTCGAGTCGGTCGATCCGTTCAGAGATATGCTCGCGGTTTTTCTCGATGAACTTGTTCGCGAGCTGTGCGAGGACACGGTACTGCGTGTCAGTTACTTCACAATTTATGTATTCGACTTCGCAGGCGACGGCGTATTTCTCGGAAGTCGCCTCAAGTTCTTCGCTGACGAATTTGGCACTGGCGGTCTTCCCGGTCCCGGTCTTACCGTAGATGAGGATATTAGAGGGGGTATCACCACGAAGCGCGCTAACGAGGATTGTCGCCATATTGTTGATTTGATCCTCGCGATGGGGGAGCTTGCGTGGCGTGTAGGAGGGACGGAGGACCTCTTTCTGCTCGAAGATCGGCTCACCGCTTAGCAGGTCATCGAACAGGCCGCGTGAGGCTTCATCAGTATCGTCTTCGTTGTCAACGTCGTCCAGAACGATATCATCAAGTGAGGACGCACCGAACGACTCGGCGCTGTCATCGGCCGGGGCGACCGTAGATTGCTTCGTTGCGTCGCTCTCAGAGTCGATATCCGGCGTAGCCTCGATCCCTGCGTCGGTTTCGTCGTCTTCGTCTGTCATAGTGGAGACCCCTTGCTTTCAGGTGGAAGTGACACGGCGCGGAGAGAGATATAGCGGAAGAGATGTTTTACAAGTGGAATTCCGCCGTTTCCTGAGTTCGGCCGTGTCCAGTTGAACCAAAAAGAACCCGTGGTTGACAGCATATTAAATATTACGGTGGAGCGATAGAGAGTGGGGACATTTCACGAGCGATAAAGAAAGTCAGAATATTCCGGGGCGGGCTGTGGTGGACGAGATTGCATTAGATATAGGACACGTTGAATGGTTCATCGTGGCGAGTCGGTCCGTAATGATGCGGTTTCTTCGATTGTAGAAGGGGCCAGTATCGAGCCGATCGAACGCTCGGGTCGGCATCACTCTCGGGAGTTTGGATATATGGCAGCACTCACTGTGCTAAGACCTAACGAGAAGACTTACGACAACGGGAACAAGCAGACCCATCACGAACGCAGCCCCCACCCCTTCGTTTCGGGTGGAACGCGTCAAGAGGGGGTAGGGGGTGCGAAGAGCGTCTCTAGAGAGCGAATGATTTAATACTGTTAGATGTATACCAGACCCGTAGTGGGAAAAACAATATACTTGTTATCGTCACGTCTAGTCCTCTAGAGTCTAGAAAATACAGAGAAGAAAACGGTCCTCGTCCGTTTCGTTACTTCATATCCACTCTTCTACCGCCCAGCTCTAGCTCATCCATTCTTTATTCCCTCACTGAACATCAGTCACTACACGGTCGTTCTTCTCTTCCAGTAGTTGTTCTGATACACCGCAGCCCGGGTAGAATCGGCTCGGACATCGTTGGTTTCCACGATCTCGCTCCCGTTTCGCCGTGTCCCACTCCCGGTTCTCTGGTAGTTCCACTCGAAACGAAGGGGTGGGGGTGGTCGATGTGGTAATCTAGGACATAAAGAGGACACTGGCTGTGTACCCAAAATTCTAGGGCGTGACTGGTACTCATACTGTTCGATCCCGTGCAACAGCAAGTTCTCAGACATACCTGACACTCGTGTTCCTGGCGCTTCGTCGACCGGGGGAAAGAGACCCCCTGATAACCGGTCTCGTGTACGGTCGTTTATGTGTGTCTGACGCACACTTAAGTGAATACGGGTAGCTTGTACGTCCAGACGCCCGGTATCGGGCGCGGGAGGACACTGAGGATGGGACTGCTCACAGGACTCAGAGACAGCATTTCCCGTGCAGCTTCGTCGCTGTTCTCTGAACAGGACCCGAAACGTATCGGCATCTACGGGCCGCCAAACGCCGGCAAGACGACCCTGGCAAACCGAATCGCTCGTGATTGGACGGAACACGGTGACGCCGTCGGACCGGAAAGTCACATTCCACACGAGACCAGACGCGCCCGTCGGAAAGAGAACGTCGAGATCGAACGAAACGGCAAGTCCGTCTCGATCGACATCGTCGACACCCCTGGTGTGACGACGAAAGTCGATTACACGGAGTTCCTCGATCACGATATGGAAAAAGAGGACGCTGTCCGTCGTTCCAGAGAAGCCACTGAAGGTGTCGCTGAGGCGATGCACTGGCTTCGCGAAGACGTCGACGGCGTGATCTACGTACTGGACAGCGCCGAGGATCCGTTCACGCAGGTCAACACGATGTTGATCGGGATCATCGAGAGTCAAGATCTGCCCGTGCTGATCTTCGCGAACAAGATTGACCTCGAGGAGTCTTCGGTCAAGCGTATCCGCAACGCGTTCCCCCAACACGAGACAGTGCCTCTCTCCGCACTGGAAGGCGACAATATGGACGAGGTCTACGACAAGATCGCGGAGTACTTCGGGTGATCACGATGGCAGAAGTCAAAGCACCAGACGACGCTGACGGCGTGCAGATCGATATGATTAGTGGTCAGCGTATGGAGGGGCTGACCAGTATGGAGAAGATCCGGCTGATTCTCGACGGTGTCCGTGAGGGCAACATCGTGATCCTCGAAGAAGGGCTCACTCCGGACGAGGAATCGCGACTGATCGAGGTGACGATGACCGAAATCAGTCCCGACGAGTTCAACGGGATCGAAATCGAGAGCTACCCCCAGTCTGGCGACGATGAAGGGAGCTTTCTCGGCCGACTTATCGGACGAGACTCGACCCCGAACAAGCTGACGGTAATCGGCCCTGCTGACCAAATCGAGACCCTGCACAAAGACGAAACCCTCATCAGCGCACTCGTCTCCCGGAACTGATGCCACACCAGTGTACCACCTGCGGGCACGTGTTCGAGGACGGCTCCAAGGAGATGCTCTCGGGTTGTCCGGAGTGTGGCGGCACGAAGTTCCAGTTTCACCCTGAAGGAGCTGATATCCCCGAACGACCTCCAGCTGATGTCGAGCCGCCGGACCGACCTGACGCCGAAGAGGGGGTCACCGGGACGGTCGGCAATGCGGCTGCGACCGTCCGAAATCTGGTCGGTAGTGGCGATTCGTCCCCGACTGGGCCCGACACCACCGCTTCAGGTGGAGCCGACTCGCCGTCTGAGGAGAACGTCGCAGGCGTCGCCCTCAACGACCGGTCCGAGAACACGGCGTCTACTGAAACGAGCACGGAGTCTCGGCCCGATCGGTCGACTGGAGAAGACGCCGCTCAGGCCAGCGCTCGCTCGGACGTCGTCAACTCTGACGAACTTCCGGACGCTGACTCGACGCCACCCCCTGTCGACGACGGAACGGTCGTCGAGAAACCTGACGACGACCGACCCGACCTTTCGGAACTCCGAGAGGAACTCAACGATCAGTTCGAGTCGATCAAGGTCGTCGAACCCGGCCAGTACGAACTCAACCTGATGGAACTGTACGACCGCGAGGAGTATATCATCGCCTTGCAGGAAGACGGCAAGTACTCCATCCAGGTGCCCGATCGGTGGCAGGACTAACCTCGTGTTGACCCGTTTTTCGACGACTACAGGAACGGCGGCACGGCACGAGCCAACCGCAAAAGCATACTGACCACTCCCGTTACTGTTGTCAACCGGACGTTCCACTCTGCGGGGTCGACCTCCCACATATTCGCTGTGTCACGCTATCGGAACTGCCCGCCACCCTTGGCAACTATTTTATCGCTCCCGCCCGTTCCGTGTGGATATGGATTATCGCGAAGTCGAGGGAACCCGCGAGTTCGTCGCGCGTCTCGCACACGGCGAAGACTGGCGCGCACAGATCGAGGACTTCGCACGTGCGGAGGGGATTGACGCCGCCTTTTTCGTCGGCCTGGGTGCCGTCCAAGACGCGGACCTGCTCTACTACGATCAGACCGACCAGGAGTATTACCCGATGGAGTTCGACGAACCGCTTGAAGTCGCCGCCTGCATTGGAAACGTCTCCCTGCTTGACGGTGAGCCGTTCGCACACACCCACGCCGTTCTCTCCCGAGCCGACGGCTCGACCGTTGCGGGCCATCTCGACGCCGGGACGGTCTTTGCAGGTGAACTGTACGTCCGGGCCTTCGAGCAGTCGCTCGAACGCGCTCACGACGAACCGACTGATCTCGACCTCTGGCCGCTATGAGGGAGGTCGACGAGCGGTACTTCGAGACGCTCGAAGACGGTCTCGAAGACGCGATATCGGTCGCCAACGAGGCCCGCCAACGGGGCGGCGACCCCGAACCTGAAGTCGAGATCCCGACCGCGCGGGATATGGCCGATCGCGTCGAGAACATCCTCGGAATCGAGGGCGTCGCCGAGCGAGTCCGTGAACTCGAAGGCCAGATGTCACGTGAGGAAGCCGCTCTGGAACTGGTCGAGGACTTCGTCGACGGGAGCGTCGGAAGCTACGACTCCAAGGCGGGCAAAATCGAGGGTGCGGTCCGGACGGCGGTCGCCCTGCTCACTGAAGGAGTCGTCGCCGCACCGATCGAGGGAATCGACCGCGTCGAGATTCTCGACAACGACGACGGCTCGGAGTTCATCAACATCTACTACGCCGGTCCGATCCGCTCGGCTGGCGGGACCGCCCAGGCACTGTCAGTGCTCGTGGCCGATTACGCACGGGCCTTGCTGGGCATCGACCAATACAAGCCCCGCGAGGAGGAGATCAATCGCTATGCCGAGGAAGTCGCCCTCTATGACAAAGAGACCGGCCTGCAGTACTCCCCCAAAGAGAAGGAAAGCACGTTCATCGCCGAGCACATCCCAATTATGCTCGACGGTGAGGCTACTGGCGACGAGGAGGTCTCGGGGTTTCGCGACCTCGAACGGGTCGATACCAACTCCTCGCGTGGCGGGATGTGTCTGGTCTTCGCGGAGGGAATCGCGCTCAAAGCACCGAAGATCCAGCGGTACACTCGCAACCTCGATGAAGTCGAGTGGCCCTGGCTCCAGGATCTGATCGACGGCACGATCGGGAAAGACAGCGACGACCCGGAGGATGGCGACACCGAGGCCGACGCTGACGACGCGGAGACTGACACAGACGACGAGGACGAGCAGCAAGACGACGAATCGGCGGGACCACCGCGTGTCGACCCCTCAGAGAAGTTCCTCCGGGATCTGATCGCCGGGCGGCCCGTGTTCACCCACCCGAGTGAGCCGGGGGGATTCCGGCTCCGGTACGGCCGGGCGCGCAACCACGGGAACGCGACGGCGGGCGTCCATCCGGCGACGATGCACCTGGTCGATGACTTCCTCGCAGCCGGGACCCAACTCAAGACCGAGCGGCCGGGCAAGGCCGCAGGCGTCGTCCCCGTTGACTCAATCGAGGGGCCGATGGTCAAACTCGCAAACGGCGAGGTTCGTCGGATCGACGACCCACAGGAGGCCATTGAGATCCGCAACGGCGTCGAGGCAGTTCTCGACATCGGGGAGTATCTCGTCAACTACGGCGAGTTCGTCGAAAACAACCATCCGCTCGCCCCTGCCTCATACACTGTCGAGTGGTGGCGTAAGGACTTCGAGGAGACGGTCGCTGACGTCCAGGCGATGCGGGATTCAGTCGCGGTCGATCTGGCAGATCCATCGCCGACGGAAGCACTCGAATGGGCCCACGAGTACGACGCCCCACTCCACCCGAAATACACCTACTGCTGGCACGACATCACTGTCGAAGAACTGTGTGAACTAGCCACAGCCGTCGAGAATTCCGATATAGCCGTTACCGACGGCGCGACTATCGAGAGTGAAGACCCCCCTGTTTCCGATGCAGAGGCGGATCTCGCCATTCCACGGACTGAGACTGTTCGGGAGGCGTTGGAGACGCTTTTGGTCACACACGTCCAGACCGAGGAGTCGTTGCTCGTCTCCGAGTGGCGACCGCTGGTCTGGTCGATGGGGTTCGACGACGACCTCGACCGAGAGTGGTCTCGAAAAGACCTCTCTGAACGCGCCCGGACGTACGCCGACGGGGACAACGCGATCGTCGCGATCAACGAGGTCGCCCCGTTTGAGGTGCGCGAGCGTGCACCGACCAGAATCGGGAACCGAATGGGTCGACCCGAGAAATCGGAGGAACGCGAACTCTCACCTGCCGTTCACACACTGTTTCCGATCGGCGAGGCTGGGGGGGCCCAGCGTGACGTTTCAAAGGCTGGAACCCACGCGGAGAATATGCGAGATCAGCCGGGTCTGGTCGACGTCGAGGTCAGTCGGCGGCGCTGTGTCGAGTGTGGCACTGAGACGCACGAGGCCCGGTGTCCGGAGTGCAGTGGAGCCACGACGGCCGTTTACGTCTGTCCAGACTGCGGTCAGGAGGTCGACCCCGACGAGTCCGGGCGGGCCGAATGCCCTCGCTGTGAGACACTGGCTCGCCCAACGCAGACGAAAACGATCGACGTTCACGAGGTCTACCGTTCGGCGCTCGACTCCGTCGGCGAGCGAGAGGCGGCCTTCGACGTACTGAAAGGCGTCAAAGGGCTGTCCTCGAAAGAGAAAGTCCCCGAACCGATGGAGAAAGGGGTCTTGCGGGCGAAACACGACGTTTCGGCGTTCAAAGACGGCACGGTCCGGTATGATATGACCGACCTGCCAGTCACGTCCGTCCGCCCGGCAGAATTGGACGTCACCGCCGAGCAGTTCCGCGAACTCGGCTACGAGGAGGACATCAACGGCGACCCGCTGCGTCACGACGACCAACTCGTCGAACTCCGCGTCCAGGACATAATCCTCTCGGACGGTGCGGCAGAGCATATGCTCAAGACGGCCGATTTCGTCGATGACCTGTTGACGCAGTACTACGGCCTCGACCCCTTCTATGAGCTTGAGGACCGCCAGGACCTGGTGGGAGAACTCGTTTTCGGAATGGCCCCACACACCAGCGCTGCGACGGTCGGTCGCGTCGTCGGCTTTACGACTGCAGCCGTGGGGTATGCCCATCCGTATTTCCACGCCGCGAAACGGCGCAACTGTTTCCACCCGGATACACGACTGTGGTACGGTGAAGACGGTGACTGGCAACTCGGCACGATCGAGACTCTCGTTGAGGCCCATCTCACCGATCCTGAGCAGACGGATTTCGGGGACCTCGTCGACGAACCCGACATCGAAGTGATGGTCCCGTCTGTCGACGAAGAGGGGCAACCCTGTCGCAAACCCGTCGAAGCCGTCTCGAAACACCCTGCACCGGACCATATGGTCCACGTCGAAACTGACGCGGCGTCCCTTACTGTCACGCCCGGCCATTCGATGCTCCGGTGGGACGGCGACGAATTGCTTGAGGTCGAAGCCTCGGAACTGGCGGTCGGTGACGAACTCCCGGCGTTCGACGGCGGCGAGACCACGATGGGGGCCGACGCGACCGAGCCGGGTGTTCCCTCCGAAACAGTGACCGACATCGAGTACGTCGCGACTGATCTCGACTACGTATACAATCTGACCGTTTCTGACACCCATACTGTGGCTGTCGAAAACGTATACACCGCACAATGCGATGGAGACGAAGACTGTGTGATGCTTCTGATGGACGGGCTATTGAATTTTAGTAAATACTATTTGCCTGACAAACGCGGCGGTCGGATGGACGCGCCGTTGGTTATGTCCTCTCGTATCGACCCCGCCGAGATCGACGACGAGGCCCACAACATCGACATTATGCGGGAGTATCCACGGGAGTTCTACGAGGCCACTCTGGAGATGGCCGATCCCGAGGACATCGAAGACAGTATGACAATCGCTGAGGAGACGCTGGGCACCGACAACGAGTACACTGGGTTCGATCACACCCACGACACTACCGATATCGCGATGGGGCCGGATCTCTCGGCGTATAAGACACTGGGATCGATGGAAGACAAGATGGACGCCCAGCTTGAGCTCTCTCGGAAGTTGCGGGCCGTCGACGAGACCGACGTCGCCGAGCGAATCATCGAGTATCACTTCCTGCCGGATCTGATCGGCAACCTCCGGGCGTTCTCTCGCCAGGAGTACCGGTGTCTCGACTGCGGGGAGTCGTATCGTCGCGCCCCGCTGTCTGGGGAGTGTCGGGAGTGCGGTGGCCGGGTCAATCTGACTGTCCACGAGGGGTCGGTCAACAAGTATATCGACACCGCCACGGAGGTCGCCGATGAGTTCGATTGTCGACCCTACACGAAACAGCGCTTGGAGATCCTCGACCGCTCGATCGAGCGGATCTTTGAGAACGACAAAAACAAACAGTCCGGCATTGCGGACTTTATGTGACTGATCCGGCCCCGTGCTACGACACCTTATCCGAGGTCGTGAAACGCAACGTCGCCGGTTTCGGTGCCGATCACAACGGCCGCCGGCGCGTCAGATGCGTCGGGGATTGCGATCCCGCCGGGATTGATATGGACTGCGTTTCGCTGCTCGTGGACACGCTCGTGGGTGTGGCCCCGACAGACGTAGTCGTAGTTGCCACTCTCGATTAGGGCCGTCACGATCGGTTCGCTCGTCCCGTGATAGACCGCGAACTCCGCACCCCCCAGCGTCAGTTCGCCCATCTCTCCGAGATACGTGCCAAACTCCTCGACGACGTTCTGGAGGTGCCACTCGCCGTCGTTGTTGCCCCGGACGGCATAGAAGTCAAAGGCTGCCGAATCGAACGGCGTCGCAGAGAACGGAGACACGATGTCGCCACAGTGGATCACGGCGTCGACACCCTCGTCGTGGAACGTCCCGACTGCTCGTTCGACCACGTCGCCGTTGTCGTGTGTGTCCGAAACGATGCCAACTTGCATACACAGGGTTACGACCCCACGAATGAAAAAGACGGTTGCATCGACGTTCTGTCGGCGGGAGCGTCGCCCCTCGGGGTCAGGGGACGTCCATCCGGCCGAAGCGATAGACTGCGCCGGCGAGTGCGGCGACCGCAACGAGGCCGACAACGATCACTGAGACGAACGGGGGCACGTAGCCCGCGAGCGGCGTCGACCCGCCGATCCCACTGAGGAGCGGATCAGTCCAGACACCACCAATATCGTAGACTCCCGAGACAGTCGAGACGGCCTCTCGCGTCGCGGGGGTAAACTCAGTGCCCAGTGCGCCGTGGATGGCTGCATAGACGTTTCCGAAGTGGTAGTTGACGTCTGGCACGTACAGGAACAGGTCCGCATAGAGATCCCCGACCGGCAGAAAGCGAACGAACAAAAACCCGAAGAACAACACCGGAACCAGTGCCGTCCCGAGAGCGGTCTGCAGACGCGTCCCGGTGACGACTGCAAGCAGGGTTCCGATCGCCGCAGCCAATATCGTGACGACCAGCGCATACGCCAGTGTCCCTGGCAATATCGTGAGGACGCTCCCGCCAAGCGCCAGCGCACTCGCACCTGTGGTCACATAGAGGGCGATCCCGCCGACTAGCAGTCCCGACAGCGTCGCCAGCACGCCGACGATGACGATTCCGAGGAACGCCCCGACCAGCGGCTCCCAGCGGCTCACGGGCTTGCTCAACAGCACCCGGAAAGTGCCCGACTCGAGGTGACTCGCGATGTTCGTCGCCGCCAGCACGGCCACCAATACCATCGGGAAGGTAACGAGCCAGACGAACGACAGCTGGACGTACAGCTCAACCAGGACCTGCTCCTGGGTGAAAAGCGGCGCACTCCCCAAATTCTCGTGACCCGTATTCCCCAGTGCCGTCGCGAGCAAGCCCGTCACACCGAAATACGGCACCAGAAACGCCGCGAGGATCTTCGGTCGCGTGCTGTCCCTGACGGCGCCGGAAACGAACAGACGGAGGCTCATTGCTCTCCCTCCTCGAGGATGTCCGCGAAGGCTTCTTGGAGTGTCCCGGCCTCGGACATCGACCGCAGCGAGATGTCGTGTTCGACCAACAGCCCCTGCAACCGCTCGCGGAGTTGGTCGGCGTCGTCGGTCATCACGAGCAGGCGACCGTCCTCGATCTCGATGTTGCGGGCAACCTCGATATCGGCCAGCAGCTCGCCGACGCGCTCGTCGTCGTCGGTCTCGACTGCGAGTGCCTGTCCGCCGTAGGCCTGCTGGACAGCGTCGATCGTATCCGTAATCACGATTTCGCCGTCCCGAAGGATCGTCACTGTCCCGACGTACTGTTCGAGTTCCGCGAGCACGTGGCTGCTGACGAACACTGTCATCCCCTGCTCGGGAAGTTCCCGCAGCGCGTCCATAATTTTCTGGCGGCCCGAGGGGTCCAGACCCGTTGTCGGCTCGTCCAGAATGAGCAACTCGGGATCGTGAATCATCGCCTGGGCCAGACTGAGCCGACGTTGCATTCCACCACTGTAGGAGCCGACCCGACGGCCAGCCGCCTCCTTCAAGTCAAGCCACGACAGGAGTTCGTCGGCCCGTTCGCGCACGTCCGATTTGTCCATCCCTGCTGCCCGCCCCATATATTCGAGATAACCGCGGCCGGTCATCGACTCCCGTAGCGCCAGTTCTTGTGGAGAGTACCCTAGTAGTTCCTTGGCGGCTTTCGAGCCGGCAGGTTCGCCGCCGATGGTCGCTTCACCGTCTGTCGGGCTCAACAGCCCTACCAGCAGTTGCATCGCGGTCGTTTTCCCGGCGCCGTTGGGTCCGACGAACCCGTGGACGCTCCCCTCTTCGACAGTCAGATCGATCCCGTCGACTGCGACCGTCTCTCCGAAGTGCTTGGTCAGATTCGTGGTTTCGATCATCGCTGGACCCTCCGTCGGACCGCATCAACAATTGGCACGCCGAACAGCCCCACCACTGAGGCGCCCGCCGCCGCATACAGCAAGATGTCCGCCGAGGAACTACCCGTCACCGCTATCGTCGTGCTGTCGTAGACGGTAAACCCGTCCGGACTGGTCGCCGCTACGTTGACGGTGTGCTCGCCGGGCGGTAATCGCACACTCGTCGACTGGTCGGTCGTCACCGCGACCGGTCGCTCACCGACCGTGACTCGCGTCACTCGATCGCTTCCGTCGTCGAACTCCCAGGACAGCGCTACGTCCGGACCGCCGCTCGCTTCCAGCGTCACGCCTGCGGTCACGTCGACCGTCCGGAGTCCGGCGTCGCTGGCAAGCACGCCGACGTCCGAATCGAGGTCGACGAACGGTCCGTCGGTGGCGTCGCCACTGACCAGGATCTCGCCCTCGCGTGGGTCGACGACGTACATTCGGCTGTCACCGTCACCCACTGGATCGGCGATCACGCCGAGGTTCGGCTCCTCGCTGTCCGGTGCGGGCAGTCGCTGGACGCGAGTGGCCGGCGCGAGCGGTTCCTCGTCGGGATCGACCGTCTCGAACGGTTCGAGGACGATCCGCTTCAGGCGGTCACCGCCCGAGAGCGCGTACAGGTCGACTTTCGCTCCGCCTTCGGGGGCCGTCGTCGCGAGCGCAACTGCTTGGGTGCCGTCGACGGTGCCGGCGAGGTCCGCGGGCCGGTACGTCTCGCCGAAGCCGCCTCGCCGGGACAGATCCTCCTGTCGACGCCACCTTTCCTCGACGCCGTCGGTAACAGACACGGTAAACTGGTCGCCGTCGCTCGCACACGTCACCAGCCCACTCGTGCCACTCGGTGACGATAGTTCCCGGACTGTCGGCGTCATTCCCCGTTCACTCTCGAACTGTTGTATCACCGCTCCAGCACCCGGTGAGACGACAGTCCACGTCTGCGTCTCGTCGCCCTGAACACGACACAACACCTCTCTGTAGCTGTCTCCGTCGAGGTCCCCGATTGTCCGAATCGACCCGGAAACGATTCGTTCCCCGTCCGACTCGAACGTCGTCGTCTTCTCGAAGGTGATGTATTCATCGCCGTTTTCGGTCTCGCTTCCGGTTTCGATGACTGCGAACGACACTTGGTCATCGTCCGAAATCGCGAGCATATCTTCGTACTCCCCGGGCCCACCGACACTTACGTAGTTGACCCGTCGACTGTTCTCGATTGGGGGCCACAGCTCGCTCTCGTCGGGACGGTACCTCCAGAAATCGGTGATTATCTCCTCTGTGAGATTGACGAACGCGACCCCATTGTTTCCACCGACGAACACGATATCGTCGTCCTCGTCGAGCGTATTGATCGAGACCGGATTGATCAGATTGGGTAGTGTCCCGCTACGTTCGACTTCGAGTGGGATTCGTGCCCGCTCGCTGCCGTCCGTTCCGGAACGGACGACGAGTTCAGCTGTCGGTCGACCGCCCAGTTCGTCCAGTTCTGCGAGTCGATCCTGGATCTTGTTTTGCTTGCTCTGGATCTCGTCGCTGTTGTCGATATCGTTGTTTCGCTGTTCGCGTTCGAGGTTTCTGATATCCCGCTCGAGATTCGAGATTTCGCGCTCGATTTCGTCGATCCGTTCGGCGTTGCCCTGGCTGGGTCGCTGTTCGATTCCTAGGAGATCGGCCCCGCTGTCGCCGTTGATCACCTGCAGGTTCCGTAGACCGCCCTCTCGATGGAACTGCTCGGCGCCGAGCGTTTGCGACCAGACGATCGATCCGTCAGTTCCGGACCGGACCACGAGTGATCGTGACTCGACGCCGCGCCGGTTGTCGAGATAATTCCGTGAGTAGATCAGATAGTCATCGACGCCGTCGCCGGTACAGTCTGCTTCCAGCACCACGCCGTCCTGTATCGCGGGGAAACTCCAGACGACATCCGTCCCCGGATCGATGACCTGTACGTCTCCGGACGTCGAGGCAACTACGAGATTCCCGTTGTGGCTCCCGAGATACCCCTGTCCGTCCGCCGAAGTGCGAACCGACCCCGGCGGCGCGGCCGGGACCGCGAGTTCCTCCCCGATCTGTCCGCTCGCGAGGTCGAGTTTCGTCACTGTTTGCGTGTCTCTGTCGGGTACCGACGGTACCAACAGAGATTCCGAATCGAATTCGCCAGCAAACCAGACGTTGCCCGCCCTACCGAGGTTGACCGACTCGTTCGTCCACTGGGTCTCCCCTTTTGCGGTGACAAGCGCCACTTTTCCGGGGTTCTGATCGGGGGCGTACTGACCCCGTTCGCGGACGCCGACCGCGACTCTGTCGCCGTCGATCTGGGCCAATTCGAGATTGAAGAAGTTCTCATCGGCCGCCCGATCCGGACCGCCGGCCATCGTCGGCCGATTGCCGATCCGTCGGTAGTACGACTCCAGTTCGTCGCCATCGGGCTCGTGCACTTGTGTTTCCCACTCGACTGATCCGTCGCCGGCACGCACGCCTTTCACGTACCCGTCTTCGGTCGTCACGATCAGGTCAGCAGGCCCACCCTCGATTGGGTAGAGGTCCCACGCCGACCGTGGAATCGACTGTCCGCCGCCCTCGAAGGAGTCGGCGAGTCCCGTGGTGAACTCCGTTTCGCCGCGGTCCCCGTCGATGGCTAGCAACTGCCCGTCCTGGGTGGTCGCGTAGACCGTCCCATCGAGTGCCTGCACTCGCCAGGTGTAGTAATCCCGATCGACCGTCCAGACCTCCTCGCCGCTCTGGCTGTCGAAGCCCACTACGCCGTATCCCGTCGCGACGGCGACGGTGTCGCCGACTGCGACCGCGTCGAAAACAGGGACCTGTCGGTCGATCTCCCCGAACGTTTGGCTGAACACCGACCGCGTTCGGGCCGCTCGCCACTCGACCTCCCCGCTCGTGAGATCGACCGAAAGCACGTTCGGGAAGAACGGGTCCTCGACCAGCAGTATCGCCCGGTCGTCCCCGAGGTGGCTGATTTGCCGAACCGGCCGGGTCGGAACGAACGCCACAAGCGCCTCGTTCTCGAAGACATAACAGCCACGGTCAGTTCCGACCAGCAGTCGATCGCCGGCCGACACAGGTGCCGTCGTTACTGCTCCTTCGAGCGTGGCTGGGGTTTCGCCGCCCTCAAGTTGGGCTAGCGCATCCAGACTGCCGTCCCAGTTGCGCCCTGATACCTGCTCTTCTGTCGGTGGTAGCGACCCCCGTGCGGGGTTCGCCCCCACTGACGCGGCAACACCACCGCCAGCCAGCGCCGTGAGCACGGTCCGCCGGTCATACGGCATCGTCGACCAACTCCCCGTGGGGCCGTCCGGTCGTGCCCGCCGGTGCCATTCGCCTGACGAGTTTCATATATAACCATCTAGTAAAAATTTATATATAAATCACGGCGCGTTCTCGGCAGGCAAGAACGGCTAGAAAAACCGACAGCTCTACGCGTATTTCTTCAGCACGTCGACGACGACCAGCTCCTGGCCGGTCAGAGCATTGAGGTACGCGCCGCCGGCGATGGAGACGTGGTCGTAGTCCTCTTCGTCGAGACCGTACAGCGACAGCGTGCGGGCGGTGTCACCGCCGCCGACGACCGAGAAGCAGTCGGTCTCGCCGATGGCCTCGATGAGTTCGACTGTCCCGTCCGCGAAGCGTTCGTCCTCGAAGACGCCGACTGCGCCCTTCACGAAGACGGCTTCGGACTCCTCGATGATCGGCTTGTACGCGTCGATGGTGTCGTGGCCGATGTCGAGATAGCCCGTCCCTTTCTCGTCGACGTCCTCGAGGGCGATTTCGGCGCGCTCGCCGTCGTCGTCCTCGTAGGCGAAATCAACGGGCAGTTCGAACTCGTCGCGACGGTTCTCGACGAGGTCCTCGAGGGTGTCTTTGGTCTCCTCCCACTGGCCGTCAAGCAGGTCCATACCGCCGACGTCCATCCCGACGGGTTCGCCCTCGGCACGGAGGAACAACTCGCCCGGTAGACCGCCGACGAGGAAGGTGTCGACCTTGTCCCCGAGGTTGTTGACAACGCTGATGACGTCCTCGGATTTGTTGCCACCGCAGAGCATCGTCACCTGGCCGTCGAACTCCTTCTCGGCGACCGAGGTGTTGTACTGGTACTCTTTGTCCATCACGAGGCCGGCGTAGGTCGGCAGCTCGACGGCAAACCCGACCGTCGAGGCGTGAGCGCGGTGGGCCGCCGAGTAGGCGTCGTTGATGAACGCGTCGAACAGCGGTGCGAGCGTCTGGACGAACTCGCTTTCGGCGTGTTCTTCGGCGGGCTTTTCGGGCAGTTCGTCGTCGGCCATCCGGGTGTTCTCGAGCAGGAGGATCTCACCGGCGTCGAGGGCGTCGATAGCGTCGATGGCGTCGTCACCGTAGATATCATCGACGAAGTTGATCGGCTTGCCGACGTACTCTTCGAGAATCTCGGCGTGCTGATCGAGCGAAACGAAGTCGTCACGGCCGGGGCGACCCTGATGGGCCATCAGCACGACTTCGTGGTCGTCGTCTGCGAGTGCAGCGACGGTCTCGGAGTAGCGGTCGAATCGGTTGTTGTCCTGTACCACACCGTCCTCGACAGGGGAGTTGAGGTCGACCCTGACGAGGACGCGCTGGCCGGGCTCGAGGTCGTCGAGTGTGTTGTATTCGGGCATAGTGTTGTGGCTGGTTCGGTCGCGTGTGTCTGAAAAAACGGTGCAGTTGCGGGACGGCTTACGCGATGTACTCGGCGAGGCGCATCATCTGGGCCGTGTAGCCCATCTCGTTGTCGTACCAGGCGAAGATCTTCGCGAGGTCGCCGCCTTCGACCGTACTGGTCTTGTTCAGGTCGACAGCGGAGCCGTATTCCCATCCGAGGATGTCACGGGAGACGATTTCGTCGTCGACCGCGCCCATCGAACCTTCGAGTTCGCCGTTGGCGTACTCCTCCATCGCGGCGTTGATCTCGTCGGCGCTGGGGTTCCCCTCCAGATCTGCGACGATCTCGGTGATCGACCCGCTGGGGGTCGGGACGCGGATCGCCATCGCTTCGAACTTGCCTTTCAGTTCGGGCAGGATGTCCGGCGTCGCCGTCGACGCACCGGTCGTCGTCGGAACGATGTTCTCGGCGGCTGCCCGACCACGGCGCGTCTTGCTCTTGGGGCCGTCGACGATGTTCTGCGAGCCCGTGTAGGCGTGGATGGTCGTCATCTCGGCGGCGTTGACGCCGAACTCCTCGAGCAGGACATACATCGGCGGCGAGACGCTGTTTGTCGTACAGGACGCGCCGGAGACGACGTCCTCACCGTCGTACTCGTCGTGGTTGACGCCGTAGACGAACTGCGGGACCGGCTTGTCACCCTTCGGCGGCGCGGAGATCAGCGCCTTGTCGGCACCGGCATCGAGGTGTGCCGACGCCTCGTCTTTCGTCCGGAAGATGCCGGTCGACTCGACGGCGACGTCGACGTCCAGATCGTCCCACGGCAGCTCCTCCGGGTTCTGGATGTTGTACAGCGAGATGTCGCTGCCCCCGACGTTCATCGTGTCCCCGTCGCGTTCGAGGTCGTAGGGAAGGTTACCCAGCGTGGTGTCGTATTTCGCCAGGTATTCCATCTGTTCGAAGTCCATCACGTCGTTGATCCCCACGATCTCGACGTCGTCGTTGTTCAGCGCTGCGCGGAAGGTACATCGTCCAATGCGGCCGAAACCGTTGATCCCGATCCTGACCGTGTCGCTTGCACTCATAATTACTACTCCGTGTGAAATTGCTACGGTAGCGAGTAAATGTTTTTCGGTTATTGTCGCGCGCGTGTAACTAATTCTACTGAACAATAAGGCAGATTTCGACACGTGCCGAACGAGGCGGTCGATTCTTCGAGGGTTCAGCAGTGTTTCCCCGACACGCGAGTTCCAGCCGATACCTCTCTGGTTCCGGGCCGAAGGCTTTTGGGCCGGACAGCCATACGAATGGGTATGAGACGAGACGATCGTGACGACCCCTTCGACGATTTCTTTCGTGAGTTAGAACGGATGATGAACGAGATGACCGGTGGCGAGTTCGATATGCACGTCGAGCGAAACGGCAACGGCGGCCAGAACCCGGGCCGTGACATTCACTTCGACCTCTATGAGGAAGACGACCAAGTCCGTGTCGTCGCCGATATCCCCGGCGTCGAGAAAGACGCTATCGACCTGAAATGTGACGGCGAGGAGCTCACGATCGACGCCGCGGGCCCCGAACGCGAGTACTCCGAACGCGTTCGGCTCCCGGTCGCTGTCGACGAACACTCCGCCAGCGCGACCTACAACAACGGAATCCTCGAGGTCACATTCCAGCGGCAAGACAATTCTGCGGATATCGACCTTTCTTGATGACCGACCGCGAGAAACTCCTCGATCTGGTCGGCTCGCCGTTCGCGATCGAGAGCCTGCTTGACTATCAGTCCGGTGCCGTCGTGAGCCAGACGCTTGTCGACGAGGAGGCCGTCACGCTCACAGTCTTCGCGTTCGACGAGGGCGAGCGTCTCAGTGAGCATACGGCACCCCACGACGCTCTCTTGCAGGTCGTCGACGGCACCGCTCTCGTCACTGTCTCCGATACCGAACACGAAGTCGCGGCCGGCGAGTCGATCGTCCTCCCGGCGGACGAACCCCACGCTGTCGACGCCGTCTCGGAGTTCAAGATGTTGCTGACGATGCTCCGGTAAGTGACTGCGTGACGGCTCTCCGGCAAGTGGGTGCTGGTTGTCCGGAGACGCGATGTCTATGCACGACCGGGCGTACGTGCACACACTGGATTGCGACCGGCAACCGGACACCCGTTTTGTATGACTTAAATATGTGGACATTCTATCCCGGTCGATGACTGACGTTCGGCAACTCTTCGTCGTCGACGGCCCGTCGGTGTCGGTCGGAGCACTCGCGTCAGAACTCCCCGACGTCGCGATCCGGAAGGTCGACGTCGGCGACTTGCTGGTCCAACTCTGCCGTTCGACGGTCCACGCGTTGCTTGTCCCTGGCGACCTGGCGCGGACCGACCCGACGAACATCGTCTATGCGGTCTCCGGGCTGTTCCCGTCGCTACCAATCGTCGTCGTCGACCTCGACGGCGCTGCTCCCGACGCGACTGACAGCGAGAGTGCGACCGTCCTGGCTGCGGACTCACTCGCCACTGATGCGGTCGTCGACGCAGTCCGGGACGTGCTCGAAGCGAGGGTCGACTCCGACGCTGCACGGCCCCCGTCACGACCCGAGACGCTGCTGGCGGCGATGCTTGAGGGGTTCCCGGCACACATCTACGCGAAGGATCTCGACGCCCGGCATCTGCTGGCCAGCGACGAGATGTTCGCACCCGGAGACCTGCTCGGGCTTACCGATATGGAGACGCTCTCTGGCGACGCGTCTTACGACGAGGCCAACTACGTCGACGACCGGCAGGTGATTGCGGAGGGCGAACCGATCCTGAACGTCGACGAATATGCGGACTCGCCGGGCCTGTTCCTTCGCACCTCGAAAGTCCCCTGGCGGGACGCGTCCGGCGACGTCCTGGGGCTCGTGGGGATCACCCAGGACGTCACCGAGTACCGCGAGCAGAAAGAACGGCTCCGCCGCCAGAACAGACGCCTCCGGAAGGTCGCGCTGATGACGGCACACGAACTCCGCAACGAACTCCAGATCGCGACCGGCCACCTCTCGCAGATCGACAGCGACGGCGAGCACCTCGCGGCCGCGAGCACGTCGGTCGAGCACGTCGCGGGGATCGTGGACAAGATCGTCTCGCTGGCCACGCGGAACGAACGCGAGCACGAAACTGACGCCCTGTGGCTGTCCGCACTGGTTCGTGACGTCTGGGAGACAGTCTCGACGCCCGAGTCGACACTGTCCATCGAGTCGGACCGGCGGCTGGTCGGCGACCGCGACGCGACCCAACTCCTCCTGGAGCTGTTGCTTGACAACGCCGTCGTCCACGCCGGCCCCGGGGTGACCGTCGACATCGGGGGTACCGAATCAGGGTTTTTTGTCGCCGACGATGGGCCCGGGATCGACTTCGATCCCCCGCGGCAGGTACTGCAGGCAGCGGTCACGTCCGCCGACACCGAGAGCGGCTTCGGGCTGTACATCGCACAACAGATCGCCGACGAGCAGGAATGGCGGATAGCGGTCACCGATCGCGAGACGGGTGGCACCCGGATCGACGTCGACGGGGTCGAACGCCCCTGATGCCGTGGCCACCCGAAGCAGTGGCACACAACCGATTGTCCTTTAATCCCGGCGACGATTTCTTCCAGTATGGACCGGTTCGCCGACGTCGACGACCAGT
>ENA-ORCS01000585-ORCS01000585.1-marine-metagenome-genome-assembly--contig:-NODE-585-length-22776-cov-3.846117_pt1 | contig 22776 bp, 15 predicted proteins | sample MGYA00237781_ERZ508513 | MGnify/ENA primary metagenome ERZ508513 (study PRJEB26184, sample SAMN06268793) | marine metagenome | isolation source: Eden Landing Ponds, San Francisco, CA, USA | place...
CGTCTTCCGGATGCGCCCGATGGGGGCCGAAGTCGAGCAGGTCACCCGCGGTAACGAGGGCCTGGCCGAGGCCGTCGACGTCGCCCTGGAGGACTTCGCCGAGAACATGGAAGACACTCACTACCTCGTGGGTTCGGCGGTCGGGCCGGACCCGTTCCCGCGGATGGTCCGGGAGTTCCAGTCGGTCATCGGCCGCGAGGCGCGCGAACAGATCCAGGACCTGCACGGCGACCTGCCCGACGCCTGCGTCGCCTGTGTCGGTGGCGGTTCGAACGCCATCGGCCTCTTCCACGCGTTCAAAGACGACGACGTCGCTTTCTACGGGGCCGAACCCGGCGGAACCGGTGAGGGTCACCACTCCGCGCCGCTCTCGATGACCAGACAGGAGGAACCGAAGGTGTTCCAGGGGATGATGACGAAGGTCATCGACGACGACACGGAGAACCACTCCGTGAGTGCGGGGCTGGACTACCCCGCCGTCGGTCCCGAACACGCGGCCCTGCAGGAACTCGGGCGTGCCGAGTACCACGCCATCAGCGACGAGGAGGCGCTGGCGGCCTTCCGGGAGTTGAGCGAGTCCGAGGGGATCATCCCGGCGCTGGAGCCGAGCCACGCCATCGCCCTGGCGATCAAACTCGCCGAGGAGGACCGCCACGACACAATCCTGGTCAACCTCTGTGGCCGCGGCGACAAGGACATGCAGACCGCCGCCGAGAAGTTCGACCTGAGCTGAACGGCGGGTCGACAGTCGGACCGTTACGCGGCCGACCCGTTCCTCGCTCGAACCACCGCGACCAGCACGGCGAAGGCGAGCATCACGGGGATGAGCAGGCGCATCGCGGTCCCGATGGAGTAGACCTCGGCGACGACGCCCATCGTCGCGGGGAAGGTGAGAAAGCCGACGCTGGAGGACCCGAGCGCGACAGCGTTCATCGGGCCGCTGAACTCGGGCAGTTCGTTGGTGCCACGCGCCAGGAGGGTGGGGAACATGCCGGCGACGAGGAACCCCACGACGATGATCGCGACGAAGATACCCGCTCCGCGGGCGAAGACGAACGCGACTGTGAGCATGACCGTCGCGAGCACCGACGCTCCGAGGACGAGGTCCAGGTTCGGGACGCGGTCGGCCAGTCGGGCGAAGCCATAGCGGGCGGGGACGTAGGCGGCGAGGTAGGCCGCGAGCGAGAGCGTCCCGGCTCGGCGGCCGAAGATGTCGCTGGCGTAGTAGGGGAGCCAGGTGAAGAAACCGCCCTCGACGAAGGAGAGCAACAGCATCGCGGCGGCCAGCCACGCGACGGTCGGGTGGCGGACGAGGGAGGCGACCTCCGACAGGGAGAGGTCCCGTTCGGCGTCGACGCTGGCCGGGAGATCGAGACGGTAGACGAGGACGGCGAGCGGGAGCGTGGCGACGGCGGCCAGCAGGTAGGCCGCCCGCCAGTTCGCGAATTCGATCGCAGCAAGGGCCAGGACGGGGCCGAGGGTCGCACCGATGGCCCACACCATGTCCTGGAGGTTGAACGTCCGACCACGCGAGTCGGGGTGGAGGTGGCTGAGGATGGGGCGGTCGAAGCCGTGGAGGACGCCCGTCGAGAGACCGAGGATCGCGAGTCCCACGAGCAGGGCGACGTAGGTGGGCGCGGCACTGACGAGGGCGAGACAGGCGCCGAGCGCGAGCAGGGCGACGAGTAACCCGCGGCGGACGTCCACACGACCGACGACCGACCCGGCGACGACGACTGCGAGGAGGAACCCGATGGACCCGGCGGTCGAGACCAGTCCAAGTTCGGCCTCCGAGACGGGAAAGGCGCCGGCGAAGCTCGGGAGCAACGCGCCGCGGAGCTGGGTGAGGACACCGAGCAGCGCGACGTAACCCAGCACGGCGACGGTCCAGCGCCGGCGCAACTCCGGCGGCGTCGAGGTGTCGGACACGCACCGGTCTCGACCGCCGGACCACTAAACGGCGCGGGTAGAGGCAGTCCGGACGTGTCGGCCGTCCGGTCGGACCGGTCCGCTCAGGCTGCGGGGAGCGACAGCGAGACGACGCCGCCGTCGTCGGTCCGGTCGAACGCGATATCGCCGTCGTAGGCGTCCACGACCGTCTTGACGACCCACAGCCCCAGGCCACTGGCGTGTTCGAGCTGGCTGATCTCCCGCTCGCCGGTCAGTACGGTGACTTCCTCTTCGGGGACGCCCGGCCCGCGGTCGTGGACCGAGACCGTGACTGTCTCCCCCTCGACGGTGGCGGTGACTCGAACGAAGGGGTCGTCGGTGCTCGCGTGTTCCACCGAGTTTTCGACGAGGTGGTCGAGCGCGGTTTCGAAGTGTCCGTCGGCCCGGACTGTGACGTCCGGAACGTCGGATTCGAAGGTCCCGTCGGGGTGCTCTCGGCGGTAGTCGTCGAGGACCGAAGAGACGGTGTCGGACAGCGACACCGACTGTGTCGGCCCGCCCGTGTCGATCGCCGCCTGGATCTCCTCGAGTTCCTCGTTTATCGTGGCCAGTTCCAGCGCACCGTCGCGGATGCGCTCGGCGAGCGCCCGATGGTCGGGGTCGTCGAGGTCGGCGGCCAGTTGCGAGGCGCTGGCGGTGAGGACCTGCGTGTCGTTACGGAGGTTGTGCCGGGTGAGGCGGTTGACGACCGCGAGTGTCCGACGCTGGCGTGCGAGTTCTTCGGCACGGATACGGCGGACGTCGTTGTAGCCGATGAGGACGTGAGCGACCGAACTCACGCCGAGGACGTCGACGACGACGTACAGCGGCAGTGAGACCCCCGCGCTGGCCACGGCGAGGACGAGTATGGTCCCGAGCAACACCGCCCCGAGCAGGTTCCACCCGGCGATCCTCGCAGTGTGGCGCGTCCGGACGTCGCTCCGGTAGAGCAGGCCGCTCCCGGCCACGAGCGCGCCACCGAGCGCGACGCCGAGCACGGCCAGGAGCGTCGCGGTCGGCCCCGAGGCAGCACCGATACTCGCCACTCCACCGACACCGAGGGATGCCCCAGTGACTGTGATACTCCCGACTGCGAGCAGCCGTCTGATCATCTGTCCTCCCGTTGGAGAGGCGCGTGATAAATCTGGTCGCCCCAGAATCGCGGCTGAAATCCGGTGGCACTCAGTCCTGAACAGTGATCGTTCTGTGCTCAAAGGCGGTCGTTCGCCAGTCCTGTGTGTAACCCCGTGATACCCCACGGCCAACGCCGATTCCCTCCGTGTCTGGGGTTGTCACCCGGTCTCGAATTCGGGCGCGAGAGGCCTCCTATCTATCCTTCACGATTAATCGGTGGTCTCGGAGTGAAAACGCTTTAGTCGTATCCGCTTCTCTTTCCCGTACGGCACCGCAACGGGGCCGATTGTATCCATGACAGACGACCAACTAATCTGGCGGATCGCGGGCGGTTCCGGCGACGGTATCGAGACGACGAGCCGGAACTTCGCCAAGGCCCTGATGCGCTCGGGTCTCGACGTATTCACGCATCGACACTACCCGTCGCGCATTCGGGGCGGCCACACGTACGTGGAAGTACGAGCGGGCGAGGGCGAAGTCCGGTCCCGCGGTGACGGCTACAACGTGTTGCTGGCGCTGGGCGACAGTTTCGCCCGGAACCCACAGGAGGAAGCCTACTACGGCGACGAGGAACTCAAGCCCCTCTACGAGAACTTCGACGAGCTCCGGGAGGGCGGGGTCATCGTCTACGACTCCGGGCTCATCGACGAGGAGGACGTCGAGGAGATCGGCCTCGAAGAGAAAGCAGCAGAGAACGACTGGCACGTGTATCCGGTCGACCTCCGCAGCATCGCGAAAGAGCACGGCCGCGAGATCATGCGCAACAACGCGGGTATCGGCGTGCTCTCGAACCTGCTCGACTTCGACACCGAGGGCTACGAGGAGGTCATCGGCGAGGCGTACAACGAGGAGATCACCGAGGCCAACCGCAAGGTGATCGCCGACGGCGCCGCCGCCGCCGAGGAGTTCGACGAACACCCCGACTTCCAGATGCCGTCCGGTGACGGTCACGAGGAGACCCAGGCGCTGGTCTCGGGCAGTGACGCCATCGCCTACGGCGCACTCGACGCCGGCTGTCGATTCATCGCCGGCTACCCCATGACCCCGTGGACGGACGTGTTCACGATCATGTCCCAGAACCTGCCGAAGTTCGGCGGGATCTCAGAGCAGGTCGAAGACGAGATTGCCGCCGCGGCACTGGCCATCGGCGCCTCCCACACCGGCGTCAAGGCCATGTCCGGGTCGTCCGGTGGCGGGTTCGCCCTGATGAGCGAACCGCTGGGCCTCGCGGAGATGACGGAGACGCCGCTCGTCCTCATCGAGGCGATGCGGGCCGGTCCGTCGACCGGGATGCCGACGAAACCCGAGCAGGCCGACCTCGAACACGTCCTCTACACCAGCCAGGGCGACTCCGCGCGGGTCGTCATGGCGCCGGGCAACCACGAGGAGTGTTACGAGCAGATCCGGACCGCCTTCGAGATCGCCTACGGCTACCAGATCCCGACGATCCTGATCTACGACCAGAAGCTCCAGGGCGAACTGCGGAACGTCGACGCGAGCTTCTTCGACCGCGAACCCGACGCCGACCCCGGGTCGGTGCTCGACGAAGAAGAGATCAAAGAGGCGGCCGAACACCACGCGGGCAAGTTCGAGCGGTTCACCTACGACGGCGAGAAGGGCATCAGCCCCCGTTCGGTGCCCGGCCAGAAGGGGGGGCGCTTCCTCGCGACCGGCAACGAACACAACCCGGCCGGTCACATCAGCGAGGACCCCGAGAACCGGGTCCTGCAGATGGACCGACGCCTCGGCAAGTTCGAGTACATCCGCGAGGACTTAGACGAGAAGGGCAACCAGACCCACCACGGGCCCGACGAGGCCGAGTACGGCATGCTCACGTGGGGGAGCCAGCAGGACACCGTCTTCGAGGCGGTCGACCGACTCAACGACGCCGGCCACTCGGTGAAGGCCCTGGGCGTCAGCGATATGATGCCCTACCCCGTCGAAGAGGTGTCGGAGTTCCTCGAATCCGTCGAGGAGTGCGTCGTCGTCGAGATGAACGCCACGGGGCAGTTCCGCGGGCTCACCCAGAAGGAGATCGGCCGCTTCGGGCCCAAACTGTCCAGCCTCCTCAAGTACGACGGGGAACCCTTCGAACCCCAAGAGGTCGTCGAGGGCTTCGCGTCGAGCATCGAGGGCGAGGAACTGACCGAGACCAACATGAAGTACGTACCCGCGGCAGGTGACTGACAATGAGTGCATTCAGCGCGATCGGCGAACAGCGTGAACCCGAGGAAGACGAGTTCACACCCGGTATCGAACCCCAGCCAACGTGGTGTCCCGGCTGTGGCGACTTCGCGGTCAACAACGCCCTGAAGAAGGCGATGGCCAACCTCGGGAAGAATCCCGACGAGGTCCTGCTGTGTACGGGCATCGGTTGCTCGGGCAAGCTCAACAGCTACTTCGAGAGCTACGGTTTCCACACCATCCACGGGCGCTCGCTGCCCGTGGCCCGTGCGGCCAAACTCTCGAACCCCGGCGTCGAAGTGGTCGCGGCCGGCGGCGACGGCGACGGCTACGGTATCGGTGGCAACCACTTCATGCACACCGCCCGGGAGAACCACGACATGACCTACATCGTGTTCAACAACGAGATCTTCGGCCTGACGAAGGGCCAGACCTCGCCGACGAGCCCGAAGGGTCACAAGTCCAAGACCCAGCCCAGCGGCTCGGCCAAGGAACCGGTCCGGCCGCTCTCGCTCTCGCTGGCCTCCGGGGCGTCCTACGTCGCCCGGACGGCCGCCGTGAACCCCAACCAGGCAGCCGAGATCCTCGCCGAGGCCATCGAACACGACGGGTTCGCCCACGTGGACTTCCTCACCCAGTGTCCGACTTGGAACAAGGACGCGCGCCAGTACGTCCCCTACACGGACGTCCAGGACTCCGATGACTACGACTTCGACGTCACCGACCGGACGGAAGCCGGGCAGATGATGTACGAGGTCGAGTCCAAACTCTACGAGGGTGAAGTCCTGACGGGACGGTTCTACCGCGACTCGGAGCGCCCCTCCTACGGCGAGGAGAAACGCTCGACCGGCGAGATGCCCGAGGAACCGCTCGCCGAGCGGTACTTCGACGACGACGCCGAGTGGGAGCGCTCGGCCGACTCGCTCATCGAGAAGCACACGTAAACGCCCCGACACACACGATCTCGGCCCGCGAACGGCCGGGCCATCGCGGTTTACGGATTCGCAAGATATTTTTCTCGGGATAGCAAACCAGTATGCATGAGTGCCGGATCGACGGAAGAACGTATTCTGTCTGTCTTGGAGGACGACGCCCAGGCCTCCTACGCGGAGATCGCCGAGCGGGTGGACGTCTCGAAGCCGACGGTCCGCAAGTACATCGAGCGACTGGAGAGCGAGGGTGTCATCGTGGGCTACTCGGCGGACGTGGACCCGAAGAAACTACCGGGCCAGAGCATCGCGCTGGTCGGACTGGACGCCGAGAGCGAGCGCTACGTCGACGTCATCCGCGCGCTCAAGGACGTCCCGGAGATCGAGGCGCTGTACACCTCCAGTGGCGACCACATGCTGATGGCGGAGGTACGCGCACAGGACGGCGACGCGGTCGGCGACGTCATCGACCGCCACATCCTCGCCGTCGAGGGCGTGACCGCCGCCCACCCCTCGTTTCTCCAGGAACGGCTGAAGTGACCCAGGGCGTCGTGCTGTCGAGGCCCCACCTCGTGAACGCTCGGGACCGAAACCGAGACTGCCGGGTTTTTAGGCGTCGCTATCCGATAGACGGCATATGACGTCGCGCCTGGTACTGGGGTCTGGCGGACTCGCCCAGGCGCTCGTGGACCGACTGGCCGACCGGGGTGGGGGGGTGACGGTGATCACGGCCCAGGAGGCGGACGCGCGGACGCTCCGCGAGGAGGGGACTGCGGCGGAGACGGGCGACATCACCGACCCGGAGACGTTCGCCGACCGTGAGCCTCCCGATTCGGTCGTCGTCGCGACGGACGACCCCGCTCGCAACGAGGCAGCCACGCGGACGGTCAGAGAGGCGTTCCCGGACGCGTTCCTGCTCGCGTACGTGGGTGTCGAACCCGACCCGGCGGTCACGACCGCGCTGGCCGAGATCGCCGACTCGCTGGTCGACCCGCACGGGGAGACGGCCGACCGCGTCCTCGCCGTCGCGGGCGACGGGAGTGTCCGGGCGCGCAAACTCCTCTCGGTGATACGGGGCCTCGACGGTCCGCTGGCGGTCGTCGCCCACGACAACCCCGACCCCGACGCCATCGCCAGCGCCGTCGCGCTCGCGCGGATCGCCGAGATCGCGGGTCGCTCGGCCGAAGTCTGTTACTTCGGGGACATCAGCCACCAGGAAAACAGGGCCTTTGTCAACCTTCTGGACATCGAGATGCGGAATCTCGAACCCGGCGACGACCTCGCCGAGTACGCCGGTATCGCGCTGGTGGACCACTCCCGCCCGGGCGTCAACGACGGATTGCCCGAGGACACGGCGGTCGACGTCGTCATCGACCACCACCCGCCGCGCGAACCCGTCGACGCACGGTTCGTCGACCTGCACAGCGACGTCGGCGCGACCAGCACGCTCATGATCGACTATCTCAGGCGGTTGGACGTCCCACTCGACGAGATGACGGCGACGGCCCTGCTGTTCGGTATCCGTGTCGACACCGACGAGTTCACCCGCGAGGTCTGCCCCGACGACTTCGCCGCGGCCGCGTACATCCTGCCCCACGCCGACCTGGGGGCGCTCGACCGCATCGACTCGCCCAGCATGAGTGCGGACACGCTGGAGACCATCGGCCGCGCCATCCAGAACCGCCGGCGCCACGGGCCGGCCCTGATAAGCGGTGTCGGCCGGCTCTCGGCCCGGGACGCTCTCGCGCAGGCCGCCGACCGGTTGCTCGACCTCGAAGACGTGACGACGACGTTCGTCTACGGCATCTCCGAGGGGACGGTGTACGTCTCCGCGCGGGCCCGGGGTGCCGACATCGACCTCGGGGAGACGCTCCGGGACGCCTTCGGCCAGATCGGGAGCGCCGGCGGTCACGCCGACATGGCGGGCGCACAGCTGTCGCTCGGACTGCTGGACTCGGTCGACAGCGACGACGAATCACTCACCGAGGTCGTCGACGCCGTCATCACCGACCGCTTCCTCGAAGCCTACGACTCCCGGACCAACCGGCGCGTCACCGACGTCTTCCCGGAGAAGTTCCCCACCTCCGACGGCTTCCGCCAGGATCTTTCCGAGGACCCGAAACGAGGTCCTGGAGCGACTGAAGACGAGAACGGCGAAGACGACGAGGGCGGCGAAGACGACGAGGGAGACCGCACAGACGGGGGGGACGCTGTCGGCGAGGGTGACGGCGAGACCGGAGACCCCGACCGCGACGAGTGAGAGTGGCCGTCTCCGGCCCCCTGTGACCGCGACCCCGGTCGGCGGTTCGTCGGTGTGACCGCGGCGCTTTTACTCGCGTGGCGAGTGTGAACGGACGATGGCGTCAGACCGGAAGCCGACGGTCGGGGAGTACATGACCCGGGACGTGGACACGGTGTCGCCCGACGAGCGCGTCGGGGCAGTGGCCCGACGGATCGCCGAAAGTGACGAGCACAGCGGGTTCCCCGTCTGCGAGGGGCGCCGGGTCATGGGCTTTGTCACCGCCAGCGACCTCCTGCAGGCGGCCGACGCCGACCCCATCGCGGGCGTGATGGCCGACGAACTGCTCGTCGCCCACCCGGACATGGCGGTCGACGACGCCGCCCGCGTTATCCTCCGGTCTGGCATCCAGAAACTCCCAGTCGTCGACGACGACGGTGACCTCGTGGGCATCATCAGCAACGCCGACGTGATACGCAGCCAGATCGAACGCGCCACCCCCGGGAAGGTCGAGAAACTGATGCGCACGCTCGCGTCGATCCACGACGTCTCGCCCTCTCAGCAGCGCCGGGAGGTCCCCCTCGATCTGCTCACGCCCACCCAGTCGAAGGTCTACGCCGACGAACTCGAAGGTCGGCGCTACGAACTCGAACGCGGCCTCGCGGAACCGCTCGTCGTCATCGACAACGACGGCGCCCTCTCCCTCGCGGACGGCCACCACCGCGTCAAGGCCGCCGCCCGCCTCGGCATCGAGACCATGGACGCCTACGTGATCGTCCTCGACTCCGCCGTGGATCTCGGGATGGCCAAAACCGCCGCCCGTGACGGGCTCGAGTCCATCGCCGACATCGACGTCGTCGACTACGCCGCTCACCCCCTCGTCGAGAAGACCCACCGGCTACAGGACCCCTGACGCTCGACTGGTTTCGAGACGTGTCCTCCGTGAATGCGCTGGTGACTGTGTGTGCGTAGATACCGCTTTGAGTCCTACCAGATACGGTAGAAGTTCTCGGAGTCGTGCAAGATACACAACGCGAATGCAGCACGACTTGATAGTAGACTTGGGACGGTACTTAGTGGTACGTCAACTGGATCAGGTCCCCCTCCGACCACTGGCGGACGTCGCTTGGGACGGTACTTAGTGGTACGTCAACCATCGATTGATGAGTTTGGTGAGTTGTTCGCCCTGCCCATGGAACTCAAACGAATTGCTATCTGTCAGAACCGGTGTTATAGATACAACGCGCAGGTCGGTCAGGCGTTATCACAGTAGACCCCATCAGAGAACGTACCACAACTGACCGTCACACCGAAACTCTCTACATTGTCGGGTTCGACCTCTTGTGATTGAACAATGATTGAGCCTGTTTCCCCTGGCGGAGCGTCGGCGGCATAGCCTGCGGTCTTGCCGTCTATCCTGCCGATCTCGTTCTCGTCGGTGTCGTACAACCCCCCCTCATAGTCGTACTCGAATACGTCTGTCTCCTGGTCGCCTGTGTTTCTGACCTGCAGATGGGCTATCCAGATACCGGCGGGACTAGGATCCATGGGTTCATCCTCCTTCGAGATGTCCTGTTCCGCGGAGACGATAGTGAGTTCCGAAACCTCGCTGGTCAACTCGCCCGACTCCGACGAGTTCGAAGTTGTCGCAGCCGGAGTGGTCGGTTCTGTCGCTGTTGCCGTCTCCGACATCGTTGTAGTCGGGTTCTCTGTTTCTGTCGCTGCCGCCGTCTCTGTCGGCGTCTCGTCGTCGGTCGATCTACTGTCGTCGCCGTCACCGTCACCTCCGCTCGTACAGCCGGCAAGCCCGGTCAAGACGCCAGCAGACCCGAGCAACGTTCGTCGCGTGAGCGTCGTAGCTGCTTTGTCGTAGTCCGTTCCCTCATCCCTGCTCATGTCGCAACCTATCTCACGAATATCATTTAGTAGTTGCTATATGATAACAGTCTTTCACATTGTCTCGACCCACACACGTGTACTTAACACTCAGATAATATGATTAGTGAACAAAACGACGCCGTATTGCTGACTTTATGCTCTGTATCTCGCACGCCGCTCCTACTCAGTAACTGATAAGTCTTCAACCGGGGTGTTACCTCGTTCCTCTTTACCGATCACTCACCACCGAGAACACTTCGACACGGGCCGCGTCTTTCAAGTGCGGGGGCAGCGGACAGGTGGATATGTCAGGCTCGGAACTCGCGGCCCGGGTCCGCGAGGCGCTCGACGTCGACGACGACGAGTTCGAATCGCGAGTCACCGACGAGGCCGAGCGGCTCAAGACCGCTGTCGAAGCGGGCACGTTCGACAACGCGGAGGCGATCGTCGGCCTCGAACTGGAGCTCTACGCCGTCGACGCCCGGACGGGCGGGCTCCGCCGGATGCCACGCCACCTGCTCGAACTCATCGGCTTCGAGAAGGAACTCGGCCTGCACAACGCGGAGATGCAGACCAGCCCCGTGCCCCTGAACGAACACGGCCTCGCCGCCCAGGAACGGGAGTTGAAGGCGAACCTCGAATCGGCGCTCGAACGCGTCGAACGGGACGACCTGCGACTCGTCAGCGACGGCATGTGGACGGTCCCCCCGCGGGGCGAGACCGCCACCGACTACCTCTGTGACGCGGTCGAACAGGACGGGATCCGCATCGCGACCAACATGGCCGACGCTGTCCGGTACCACGCGATGGCCAACACCGACTACCCTGCGGGCATGCGGATCGAAGCCCCCCACGTGTCGCTCGAATCGGAGACCGTCATGCCCGAGAGCCTCATCACCTCCATCCAGCCCCACTACCAGGTCCCCCACGCGCCCGACCTGCCCGAGTACTTCCGGTACGCGCTCCGGGTCGCGGCGCCGCTGCTCGCACTCGGCGTCAACGCGCCCTTCTTCCCGCCCGACCTCTACGACGACGCCGACGACGCGGAGATCGTCGCCGACGCGTGGATGGAACACCGCATCACCGTCTTCGAGAACGTCCTCAATTCACCGGACAGCGCCAGCCCCGGCAAGGTTCGCTTCCCATCTGATTTCGAGACGGTCGACGACGCTATCGACGCTATCGTCGACGACGAGGCCATCGTCCCGATGAACGTCGACACGGGCCGGGGTTTCGACGAGGCCTTCGCGCACTTCCAGCAGAAACACGGCAGCTACTGGCGGTGGGTCCGCCCGGTCTTCGAGGGCGGGACGCGCTCGGCCGCCAACGCACGCATCGAGTTCCGACCGCTGCCCGCCCAGCCCACCCTCCGGGACGCGGTCAGCTTCCAGGCCGTCTTCGCCGGGTTGATGGTAGCGCTCCCGCGCGTCGAGCACCCGGTGCGCGGTCTCGACTGGGCGACCGCTCGCGAGAACTTTTACGCCGCCAGCCGGGACGGACTCGCCGCCGATATCGAGTGGATCACAACCGACGGGACGACGACGACGGCCACCGACCGGATCTACAGCGAACTCTTCGAGGCCGCCCGCGAGGGACTGGAGAGTCAGGGCCTCTCGACCGAGCAGGCCCGACGGTACATCCGCCCGTTGCGGGAACGGGCCGACCGCCGGGTCACACCCGCCCGCTGGAAACACGACCACGTCGCCGCGGCCATCGACGGGAACGTCCCGCTCGCCGAAGCTATCTGGGGCATGCAGTCGGAGTACGTCAGCCACCAGACCGAGACGTTGCTGGAGGGCACGTTCGTCGACTGGCTGTGAGCGCAACGCATCCGCTGGCGGTTTCTGTGGCAAGACGTCGTCAGCGCTACCCCAGGGCGTCGTCGGTCGCTACTCCTGGTCGACCTGCGCCTGTATCTGTCGCTGGAGTTCGTCGGCGTGTTCCTTGGCCTCGGCCGCGTGGGTCGAGTCCTCCGTCTCGACGAGTCGTTCGACCGACTCCTGCAGCGCGACGAACGCGTCGGGTTCGCTCTCGAAGAACTCGGCGAGTTCGGCGACGTGTTCCTGGGCAGCCGTCGCGTTCGGTTCACTGTAGCCGACCTGCAGGCCCGCGAGACGGGCATCCAAGTCCGACAGTGTGTCGAGTACCTGCTCGTGGGGCCCCGGCGCCATCTATCCGTCCCTTCCCCTCCGGAGCGTAAAACTGCTGGGGTGGCGATTTCGTGGACGATAATCGGCGACGGGTGTCGACCCGTGGGTCGTGACCGTTCGAAGCCCCCGATCGGTCGATACGGACGCCACTCATACTGTCGGACACAAGCGATGCAACCGCTCGGTGGACATTTCGGGGGCTTCGAGACGTCACGTCCACCAACACCGGCGAGTTCGGTCACGTACTTGTGTCCGACAGTATCAGTCCACGCGGGCGTCGACGACGACGTGGACGACCCCCTCGCTGTGGGTTTTGACTCGCCGTGTGTCGAGTATCTCGACGTCGCGCTCGCGCTCGGCCGCGGTCGTTCGAATTCGTTCGATGGGACGTTCGAAGACCAGCGGCTCCGGTGTCGCCTCGTGGACGTGAACGATACCGCCCGGAACCAGCGCTCCGAGCGCGCTGTCGAGGTACTCGTAGGCGTCGTAGTAGCCCATCACCACCCGGTCGGCCGTCACGTCCGTCGCCGCGTCTTCGCGTGCGAGGACGTCGCGACAGTCCGCGCGATAGGGATGGACCGTCGCACCGATGTCGTTCAGACGGACGTTCTCGAGGAGATAGCGGAAGGCTGCGGGGTTTCGCTCGATGGCGGTCACGTCGGCGCCCGCCCGGGCCATCGGGAGGGTGAAGTAGCCGATGCCAGCGAACATGTCGACGACCCGCTCGCCGGAACCGACCACCTCACCCATCCGGGCGCGCTCGGCCTTGTTGCCCGGCGAGAACATCACCTCCGCCAGGTCCATCGCATACCGTGTCCCGTGTTCGGTGTGGACGGTTTCGGTATCGCCGCTCCCGGCGACGACCTCGACGTCAGGTTCGCGGTGGGGCCCGGAGATCCCCCTGCGCGCGAGGACGGTGTCGGCCCCGCCGTGGAGCGCGAGGAGCGCCTCGCCCACTTCCTCGGGACGGGGCGAGTCCTCGACGTCGACGAGGACCACAGTACCGAGGACCGCCCACGAGGAGGGCGCCTGGGCTATCTCGGCGTCGGTCCAGCCCCGCTCGCGGAGGTGGTCGTCGAGCCCACGCAGACGGCGGGCGCCCGGCTGGCGGACCACCTGCAGGACCTCCGTCTCCGGGGGATCGGTCACCGGAATCGCGATCGTCTCTTCGTCGAACTCGCGGACTTTCCGGGTGTCGTCGTAGACCCCCTCGGCACGGAGCCCTTCGATGGCCGCGTCACCGTCGGATTTGGCGACGACCGCCGCGAGGGGCTGGTCGCTCGCGTCGCCGTCGGTCGGAGTTTCATCGACAGCGCCCGCGTCACCGTCGTCTCCCTCGCTCCCGCTCATCTACCGATCGGTGGCCCGCTATCGGGGAAACGGTTTCGGCTTCTACTGGTCCAGGTGCTCGTCGAGCCAGGTGTTGAGCAGCCGGATGATGATGGTCGCGAAGCCGGTCTCGGCACTCCAGAGCGCGGTCTCGCTCTGCAGACTCGGGAGGTCCTCGTCGCCGAGTACACTCAACAGGAGCGTGTCGCCGTCGACGGCCAGGATGCGACCCGTCGGTCGGTCGTCGGACGAGAGTTGCTCCGGGAAAGCACACGTCGAGAGGTGGTCGGCGTCCGCGGACTCGAAGCGCTCTATCATCGCCTCGGACGCGCTCACGACCGTCACGGAGACACCGCTCGCCGCCTGTGCGAGCAGTTGGCCTTCGAGGTCGTCAGTCATCGCGTCGGGGCCACCACCGTACAGGACCCGGTCGTCGGCGTCGGCGACGAGTTGCGTCGTGCGACTGACGACGGACTCCCGTCCGTGGACCATCCAGACGTCCTCCTGGCGTTCGTCGGAGTCGGCCTGTTCGGACCTGATGGCGTCGAGGTAGTCGAACGCCCGCGCCTCACGCGTCTCGTACCGGCTCCTGAGACGGTCGCGTGCCTCTTCGAGCGCGACGGGACGGTACTGGATCGGGTTCGACTGCTGGACTTCCACGAGCCCGCGTTCGTCGAGCGCCTCGGCCGCGCCGTAGACCTGCGACCGCGGCACGTCCGTGATCTGGGTCACCTCACGTGCAGTGCCCGTCCCGAGTTTGACCAGCGCGACGAACACCTCGGCCTCGTACTGGGAGAGCCCCAGCTGCTGGAGGGACTCGGTCGCTCCGGCTTCGTCGCCGTCAGCCATCCCGTAGCCCTCCCGGCGCCGCCATCAGTCCTCACCTGCCCTCGCGCCCTCCGTCGGCGACGCGTGCTCGTCGAGCCACGCGTGATAGACGCGTTCGAACTCCTCGTCGGTCACGACGCCGGTTTCCAGATGGGCACTCACGTCGGCCAGGTCGCGGGACGAGACCGCGTGTCCGTTCCCCAGGACGTCTCCGAGGACGTCCGTCGTCACGACGACCAGTTCGGTGCCCGCGACGTCGATCTCGTGGTCGGGGAACAGCGCCTCGCCCTGCAGTGGCAGTGTCTGACCGTCGGTCGCCTCCGTCGGCGCCGTGACAGTGTAGGTCACGCTCGCCGCCGTCTCGCTGTCGAGGTCCCAGATCGCGTAGATCCCGTCGTCGCTGGCGACTGCCTGCACTGGGTCCGGCGTGACGGCGTCTATCCGGGCGTCGGTCCCGGGCGCCGTCTCGTCGAGGACGACCCGCCCGGCGACAGCCGGGAACGAGACCGTCACCGTGAACGCCTGTCCCGGCCGGACCCGCGAGGGCTCGACCGAACGGGTGGCATAGAGCTGTCCCTGCCCGTTCGACGCGGCGTTTCGCGCCCGCACAGGCACGGTCCCGTCCGTGCTGCCGTCGACCACGGTGTTCGAGGCGTCGGCAGCCACAGCACCCGGAGTATCGGCGACAGCGTCAGGGGCGTCGGCGGTCACAGCGTCTGGAGTGTCGGAAACCGCGTCTGGGCTGTCGGCCACGGTGTCGGATCCGCCAGTCGAGTCCGGCGAGTCGTCCGATTCGAAGGCGTCGTCCGGCCCCGCGTACTTCGTCCAGACGACCAGCAGGCTTGGGAGGACGAGCACGCTCGCGAGGAACGCGTAGATGATCGTCATCCCAGTGATGATGCCGAACTGCTGGAGCGGCGGGAGGATGGCGAAGGCAAGTGTCCCGAACCCGCCGACGGTCGTCGCGGCGCTCCCGAGGAGGGCACCGCCGGTCCCGGTGACGGCCCTGTTCATCGCCGTCCACATCGAGCCGGTTCGTTCGAGTTCCTGGTTGTACCGCTCGCTGAGGTGGATACTGTATGCCACCCCGAGCCCGACAGTGAGGCTCGTGATCATCCCCGTCAGGATGTTGAACGGGATGTCGAACAGGTACATGGTTCCGAGGATCCACGCGACGCTGAACACGACCGGCAGGAGCGTCACGGCGCCCAGCGTCGCGCTCCCCTCCGTGACCCGGTAGGTCGCCATCAGGAACGCGAAGACGGCGACCAGCGTGATGATCAGGCTCTGGATCACCGTCTCCAGGAGCTGGTCCTGGACGATCTTGAACAGGATCGTCTGGCCCGTCGCCGTCACTTCGAGCCCGCTGGTGCTCGCGGCCTCGTCGGCGACGTCCTGCATCGCGTTCGTCACGTCAGTCCCCGAGGCACCCCCACTGGTCGAGACGACCAGCCGGAGCGCCTGATAGTCACCGCCGTCGGTCCGGTAGATCACGCCGGCCGCCTGGTCCGGTGCCGTCGCGAACAGCGAGTCGTACACCGCGTCGACGTTCCGGTCGGGGACGCCGTCACCGTCCGTGTCGGCCGCGGTAAAGGTCGCGTTGAACGTCTCGTTCCTGGCGGCGACCTGCTCCATGACCGACAGCGGACTCTGGATGTTCGCCTCGCCACCCGCGAGTTTCGTCGTGACGTCGCTCGCCGCCGCCTCCGTGGAGGCGGTTTCGACGCCCGCGAGTGCGTCGGCGTTGGCCACGTCTCCCTGTAAGAGCAACTGGGCCTGTGAGTCCTCCCGGAGGAAGTTCTCGTTGACGTACTCCAGGTGTTGTTTCGCGCTGTACTCGCTGGGTTCGAACGGTTCGGGGAGGTCTTTCATCCAGCCGGGCGGGTCCTCGGCGAGGAAGTCCTCCTGGTTGAAGCTCGTGTCGACCTGTGCGCCGCCGTACGCGGCGCCGGCACTGATCAGGAGCGCCAGCAGGATCACGACGACCGGCGCCTTCTTCGCGGCGGTCGCACCCAGCGACAACAGGTCGCTGAACCGGCCGCCGCCGGTCCCGAAGGCGCTTTTCTGGCGGTCCCAGCCGCGACCTTCGAGGAACTCGTCGAGTTCGATTTTCAGTGCCGGGATCAGGATCCCGAAGACGAGCAACGCGGCGGTGATCCCGACGGCGCTGACGACCCCGAAGTCCTTGATCGGTGGCACGGGGCTCGTGAGATTCGAGAGGAAGCCGATGACCGTCGTCGCGGTCACCCACACGAGCGCGATCCCGACGCCCGCGAGTGCCACTTTCATCGACTTGCGCGGGCCGTTTTCGAGTTCGTTGCGCTCCTCGCGGTGGCGCATGAAGATGTGGATCGCGTAGTCGATAGAGAGCCCGATGAGCAAGACTGGCACCGCGATGAAGATCTGGTTGAACGCGATGTCCGTCCAGCCCATGAAGCCGAACGTCCAGACGAGGACGACGGCGATACCGAACAGCCCCAGCAGGATGTCCAGCAGGTCCCGATACGCGACCGCTAGCGCGACCACGACGAAAAGCAGCGCCAGCGGCCCGACGATGGCGAGGCTGTCACCCATCGAGTTGTTGATCTCTTCGCTGATCAGCCCGGAACCGAAGACGATCACTTCCTGCCCGTTCGGGCCACCCTCAGCGTCCGCGACGGCCTGCATCGCCAGTTGCGCGTCGACGATACGGTCCGATGCCGTCCCCTGGGCGGTCGTCTCGCTCTCCGTCTGCTGGGTGACGATGAGCATCGTCGCGTCCGCGCTGGTGCTCCCGGGGTCGTAGCTCGTCGGCATGAACGTGAGCGCGCTGAACGACCCCGAGGCGTTGGCCTGCAGGACGCTCTCGGTCGTCCGGTCGACCTGGCTCTCGTTCATCGACTGTAGCTGGGCGATCTGCTCGTCGAGCGTCGGCGAGGACGCGTTCTCCAGTGTGGCCTGCTGGCGCTGGAGTTCCTGGCCGAGTTCCTGCAGGCGTTCGCCCTGCTCTTGCAGTCGCTCACCGCGTCGTTGTAACTGCTCGAACTCGTCGGCGAGGACGCCCTGGGTACCCAGTCGGTAGGCCTGCTGGGCCTGTGACTGGTTCCTCGCGGCCCGTAACTGCGTGACCGACCGGTTGAACACGGCGTAGTCAGAGGCGTTCAGTTCGACGGACGTGTTCGCGCGGACCTGGTCGAACTGCGCCCGCGCGCTCGCCGAGCGGTCCGCCCGGAGCGTATCGAGCGCCCCGCGCAACTCCTCGCCCGTCGCGTTCAGGGCGGTGCGTCGCTCGTTCAGCGCCGCCCGTTCCTGTGTGACAGTCCGATTCAGCTGCCGGAACTCCGCCGCGGTCGCCCGGAGTTCGCCAGCCTGCTCACCGCGTATCGCGGCCGTCGCGACGACGTTCGGGACGCCGACGACCGCGTTGCTCTCGGCGAGCGTCTCGTTTATCGTCTCGTTGTCCCGGAACTGTTGTTCCAGCCGGAGCAACGAGAGCAACGACTCTTTTTCGAGGGCGCCGTCGCCCCGGACGATGAGCTGGACGCTCGTCTGATTGTCCGGACCGGTCGAGAAGTTCTCCTCGATGTAATCCAGCTTCGCCGACGCGTCCGACTCGCTCTGGAACTGGTCGAGCGACGACGACTGCTCGACCATTCCGGCGCCCGCCCCCATCACCACCGTGAGGACGAGCATGACTGCGATCGCTATCCGTCCGCGCTCGGTGATCAACCGCGTCAGCTGTTCGATCCGACTCATCCGTTCCGCCTCCCGGCACGTATCGTTTGTACTTTCATACTAACAGGGTTAGTGTTCGGATGATACTGACGACTCGAACGGTATAACACTATCGAAGCTGACCGAACATTCAGTAAGCACCGGTCACGATGGGTCCTCGGTCGGTGAACGAGACGGAGAGCGCCAGTGGCGCCGGAATTGGTACCGGCGGACGGTCTCTGTGGGGTCGAGTCGATATCGCTCGGCAGTCGAGGCAGTGTCTAGTCGTCCTCGGACGCGAGTAGCGCGAGACTAACAGCCGGGTAGCCAGGTCGACTCGTACATTTATTAGGTGTCTCTGTCCGTCAGCGTGGGGCCGGGATCACTCGATCGAACTCATTGTGGTCGGTTGCGTTCTCGCGGTGTCTCAGACGTGTGAACGGAAGAACTCGACCGTCCGTGTGATGTACTCGACGCGGTTCTCCGTGCCCACGACGCCGTGTCCCTCGTCTCCGAACAGCAGGTACTCGTGGTCGACGCCCCGCTCTTCCAGCGAGGAGACGAGCTGTTCGGCCTCGCTCTGGGGGACTCGCGGGTCGTTCGCACCCTGGACGACCAACAGTGGCACGTCGATCTCGTCGACGTAGGTGATCGGCGAGCGTTCCTCGTACAGGTCCGGCTTCTCGTCTGGCGTCCCGTCGAGTTTTCGCGTGAGCACCTCGCCGAGGTAGTCACGGGCGTTCTCGACGGCTGTCTCCCAGTTGACGACGCCACAGACGCTCGCACCCAGGTCGAACGCGTCGGTCGCACCCACACCCAGCAGCGCCATGTAGCCGCCGTAGGACGCGCCGAGGATCCCGACCTGTTCCCGTCCGCGGTCGCGGAGATGGCTCGCCGCCGCGACGACGTCCGTGAGGTCGTCGCCACCGAGGTCGGCGTCGCTGGCCTTTCGGAAGGCTCGCCCGTAACCCAGGCTGCCCCGGAAATCGGGGGCGAGGACCTCGAATCCGGCGTGAACGAGTGCCTGGGTGGGGATGTCCAGCCGGTTGTAGTGCTGAGCTTCCGGCCCGCCGTGGGCCTTCACGACGCCGCCGACCGGGTCGCCTGCAGGCCTGTAGAGCCGGGCCGCAATTTCAGTCCCGTCGAAAGACTCGTAGCTGCTCTCTTCGGGAGCGACCGTCCCGACGTCGACACGTCCCTCGTCGACGACCGCCGTCCCCTCCCGGCGGACCTCGCCGGCGCTCGCCGGACTCCAGTGTTTGTAGTACACTGCGCCGTCGAGAAACTTCACGTCCGTGTTCATGCCGGTTCGTTCGAGGGTCGTGACCTCGCCACCGCTCAGCGAGCACAGCGTTCGGTCGCCTCCTCGACTCTCGACGAAGACAATATCCCCGTCCGCCGTCCACTGGGGGTCGTACTTGTCCCGGTTGTTCACGTACCGGAGTTCGTACTCCCCGTCCGGGCCGGCTACGGCCAGCTCCCGGTATCCCGTCGCGTGGTTGGTCGTGAAGACGACACCCTCCTCGGACCAGGCGCCGTACCCGTCGTCGGTAAACGCGAACGACTGCTCGGAGTCGGGTTCGTCGACGAAGACGTCGTCGCGTTCGGTACGGAAGTCGACGACGCGGAGCGTCGAGTTCTCGAAGGTGCCGGCCTGGTAGACGAGGCGGTCGCCGTCGGGCGACCACGTGTACCCCATCACCTGCCTGTCGGCCCCGGAGTGTCTCGTGACTGTTCCGTCGTCGAGGTCGAGGGTATACAGATCGAGCGAGCGGTCGCGGTTGGAGACAAACGAGACCTGGTTGGGGTACCCCGGCCGCTGGCGTGCCCGAAAATTGAGGAACTGGTCGTCCAAGACTGGCGTCGTCGTCCCGCTCTCGGGGTCGACTTCCAGCAGGTCGTACCGTTCGCTGCCGCCTTCGTCGCGATACGCGAGGAGCGTCGCCCGGCCCCGGAGCCACTCGGGGTTCGTGACGTCGCCGTCGACGTGGCTGAGCCGTCCGTCGACCGTGTGCAGGTCGTACTCGCCGTCGTTGTAGGCCGCGTAGACGAGTTCGCCGTCGGACGTCCGGGTATAGCCCGAAACGCCGTGTGCATCGGCGAGCCGTCGTGAGTAGTCGACGATCCCGTCAGCAGTTCGATTCTCCGTGGTTGGTTCTGTCTCTGTCATCGGTTCGAACACCGTGTTCTGCACTCGGACGTTCGTACGATCCACCCATAAATATTATCGAACATTTGATAAATTATCGGGGGCGTTTCAAAAGGAAATTTGAGCGGTTCGACGGGAGAATACGGCTATGTGTGTGAAATTCGTCGATCACCACTGGACGTGCTGTGTCTCACTGAATCGTCTTTTTGAGGGACGGCTGTCACGAACTGCGTTTGCCCTGGTCTCTCCGTCGCACGCGCTCGGTCCGCGTGACGACTGCACTCTCGTCGAGGAACAACCGAAGTGAAGACGTATCGTGTCGCAACTCGACTCGATACTCGGCGGGATCGCTGCCGACCTGTTCGGAGGCCCACCGGCCGTCGTGGAGGTAGTGGTTGAACTCCCACACCCCGTTTCCCAGGACGTCGATGCCGCGTTCCCAGAGAAAAGATACCGACTCGGGATGGTACGCGGCGGCGATGGGGAGCGGCAGGCTCAGGAACCGCAGACAGTCCTGGCACTCGCTGAACGTCGTGAAAGAGACCGGTATCCCGTCGGGGGCCGGGAGATCAGCGACGTCCCGAACCTCGGTCTCGATGCGGCCAGCACAGTCCGGACAGACGCCGCGGCGGGTCTTGAGGAGGTCGCCAGCCTGTTCCCGACTCACGGCATCGATCAGGTCGTCGCCGGTGCGTTCGCGTACCTGCGCCGGTCGGACGCGGTACGCGTTCGCACATCGGTCACAGGCCGTACAGTACACCATGAAGAACTGGTCTTCGAGCACGGCTCGAAGCGTCGTTTCGCCACAGAACTGGCAGCCACCCTCCGTCTCGACCGGGTCGTCCACCGAGGGTTGCCGGTAGTTCCCGGCGAGGACGAACCGGACCAGTTGCTCGCCGGCGTGCGTGAACGAGTAGCCGTCGTCGTGTTTTCTGAGGAACGTCCCGATGAGTTCACCGAGGTGGTACGACAGTTTGGACGTGTCGCCGACGTCCACCCGGTCGTAGATCTCCGAGAACGACAGCGCGGCGACGCTCGTCTGCCTGTTCTCGTTCTGTGCGACCGCGATCGTCCGGAGCACGTCCAGTCGAGTCTCGTCGGAGAGGACCTGGAAGACCTCGTCCGCGGGCTGTTCGGAGTCCATACACGTCGATTCACTACTACGGTATTGAAATTCCGGGCAATATAGAATACCCCGCTCTCCGACCGACACTACGTACAGTGGGTCGGCACCTCGTGCTACCTACAAGGCCCCACGCGGAGCGGTCGAACCGACCACATGACCGGAGCGTCAGTACCCGACACACGGAATCGAACCTCGCGACGACCGTCCACTCGCGTCTGCCCCACACTGCCCGTCGAGCGTGGGAAGTATAAGAATACGTTCAAAATCGTTCTTCAGGACTATTCTCGGATTTGGACCGGATCCCCTCGATACCACGTAGAACCGGTCTTCGCCCCCCTGAATCACTCAACTCTGATTTTGAAACAGCCCCGGTAATTTATCAAATATTCTATAATACTTATGTGGGTGTCGAACGACGTGTCGAGTGGGTGATTCGCCCGATGGTCCCCACTCGACAGACGGATCGCACGTATCGACCCACGAACGAAGCGTCCCCTCACAGCGTACCCGGGAGGGGTGACCGGTGACCGACGCGCTACGGAAGGCGTTCGACGTCGTCACCGAACACAACCTGCTCGTGGTCGTTCTCATGCTCGTGGTGACGGCGGGCGTCGCCGCGGGAACGACCCAGCTGCAACTGGGCGAGGGCGGGAGGCCCAGCGCCGACGACTCCGAGCTCGCCCAGAAGATGGAGTACGTGCAGAACAGTTTCGGAAACCAGACGGATGCGAACGGGTCCGCGACCAGACCGGCCGTCGTCTACGTGCGCTCGGAGGGCAACGCGCTCTCGAAGGCCGCGTTGCTGGATTCGCTGCGGTACCAGCAGACGGTCAGAGACAACGAGTCCGTCGCGGCCGCGCTCGGCGACCGACGGGCCGTCAGCGTCGCCAACCTCGTCGCCACGCGGGCCGCGGGTACGCCCGACCCCACGCTCGACCGGCAGATAGCCGCGCTCGAACGCGCGAGCGACTCCGAGGTCGAGCGACTCGTTCGAGCGACGCTCGCGGAGGGTTCGCCGGCGCTGCGCCTGCTCCCCGAGAGCTACGACCCTGGGACGGCCACCGCCGAGAGCCACCGGATGGTGTTCCGGTTTGCCGAGACTGACGACCGGTCGGCGGCGACCGCCGCCCTCTACGAATCCGCGAACGACCGTGAGAGCCCCGAATACTTCACCAGAGGTGAGCACGCCAGGGACGAACGGCAGTCGA
>ENA-ORCS01000586-ORCS01000586.1-marine-metagenome-genome-assembly--contig:-NODE-586-length-22755-cov-7.907576_pt1 | contig 22755 bp, 25 predicted proteins | sample MGYA00237781_ERZ508513 | MGnify/ENA primary metagenome ERZ508513 (study PRJEB26184, sample SAMN06268793) | marine metagenome | isolation source: Eden Landing Ponds, San Francisco, CA, USA | place...
CGGAGGGATTCACGTTTGATGGATTTGATGACGAAGAGCTGTATGAGATACTGATGGAGTTCGTCGGTGATGCCTCAAAGGCGTTCCTCGACCGGATTGATGCCGATGCGAACGAGAGCAATCTCGATCGCTTCGATTTCGCAGTGATGGTGCTGCTCTGTGCTGGCCACAGTTACGAGGAGATTGCCCGCTGGCTGGATACCGACGAAAAGTACGTCCAGCGGAAGGAGAACGTGATAGCCTGGAGAGCTTCGCAGTTCGAGAAGGATCTGGTTGAGGAGATCCCCCGCCCAGAGGGCCCAACATGGCCATCGGACACAGTATCAGATGATCAAGATAGGTGCTAGCCTGATAACAGATGGGTCATCGTCGCATAGTACGTGCTGCTCTCTCAGCGGAAGGCACAATTCGATAAGACCGAGCGTGAGCATCTCGAAGACCGCCTCACGGCAGAAGATACCATCCGGGATCAAGAGTACTCGCTCGTCGATTCGGCCGCGGCGTCGCCGATGCAGTAACCCCAAAGCAGATTCCCGATCGTGTCGTCGCCGAAGTTACGTTTGCCGTGGGCTCTAGAGTGAATCGCCGCTACAGGGAATTAGCCCGCGTCAACGGGGGACAGTACCGCTCATGATGTAATAGTCGTGGTGAGGTTCTCGGCCCCACAGTGTTGCATCCATCAGTGGTTCGTGCGTGACATCGGAGAAACCCTCTTGGACGAGCACGTCGCTCAGTTCGTCGGGCGGCCGGCCGTCGTACATTGGCAGATTATCGTGCATGTCTTCGTACTCGTCCCACGGCTCGTCGTGGTTCCAGTACCCCTCGATCAGGAGAATCCGCCCACCTGGCTCGACGACGCGTTGCCACTCCTGCAGTGCCGCAGTGGGATTGGGGAGCGTCCAGACAAGGTGGCGAGCGGTGACCAGTTCGGTGATGTCATCTGGCAGGGCGAGTCTCTCCGCGTCCCCTTGCTGGAACGCAATCGAGTACTCGGTCTGTCGGGCCTTCGCTCGGGCGTGTTCGAGCATCTCCCGGGCGAAGTCGACGCCCACGACATCGTGGTCGAGTTCTGCGAGCAACAGCGAGATGACCCCTGTCCCACAACCGACATCGAGTATCCGGTGGGAATCGTTCCCTGTCCATTCCCGCAGTACTGAGAGCCAGCTGTCGTGCTGTTCGTCGGAATGAATTCCGTGTTGACTCTCCTCGTCAAATGTCGCTGCCCGGCCATTCCAATGTTGCTGGACGAGGTCCTTGACGGTATCATCGCCATGCATTGGCGGTGTCATAGCGAGATCCTCTAATCGTGTTCGCTACCGCCCTGAATTATCATAGTCCTACGGATTCGATCGAGATACACACGCTATCTCACAGCTGATTTGATAACACGCGCTGTCAACAGCTACCCCGAGCTGAATTCACCGAGTCCCGATTGTTCGTGGTCCAGCGGCTCGATGACCTGGGGATCGTCGTTTCCGGGGTTGTTTACCCGCGTCGAGATTTCGTAGACGTCCAGGTCGTCCTTCGGGTACGGGCGACACAACTCCTTGCGAGCGTTGGGCCCGGCGGAGAGCCATTCGGACTCGCCATCCCGCGGCAGGACGACCGGCATCCGGTCGTGAATGGGCTTCATCAGGTCGTTCGGATCCGTCGTCAGGATCGTCACGCACGAGATGGTCTCGTCGTCACCCCCCCAGACGTCCCAGAGTCCAGCCATCGCGATGGCCGGATCATCCTCGCGGTGAATTCGATACGGATGTTTCATCTCGCCGTTCGGTGATTTCCACTCGTAGAACCCCGACGAGAGGACGAGACAGGGGCGGGATTCCCACGCTTGTTCGAAGACGCGTTTCTCGTCGGCAGTCTCGGAGCGGGCGTTGATGATGCTCTCTTCGGGCTCGTCCGCCCAGAACGGCAACCCCCAGTGGTAGGCGTCGACCTCGTCTGGAGCCTCGTTCGTGATGATGAAGAGGTCCTCGCCAGGCGCGATGTTGTATCGGGGTGTATACCCGCCGTCCGTGACGACCTCGGCGTCGAAGCGAGCCTCGAGGTCTCCTTGTTCGACGAAGAGAGAATTGCGTCCACACATATGCGCGTGTTCGTGGAGGAATGTCTTCAACGTAGTCGCAAAGGAGCATCGTCAACGGCGGCTCTCGTCTTAACCAACACGACTCGGGCTCATCAGGACAGGATATTGGTTATCGCTATCGACACTAGCCGAGTCCTATATGGCTTGTTTTTCAGTACGCATCAGAAGGCTGAAGCAATTTCTCTGAGGATTAAAGATCCAGAGTGAGTGTTTCCCAGAAGTCTTCCATCTACCTGTTCGGGGACAACCATCGGGACTCGCGTGGCGAAGTGAAGCAACGGCTGCACTCCGTAATCCCGGAAAGTGCTGAGGCCTTGGTTATGGAGCACGCTGAGAAGACTGGTGGAGAGGAACCCTCGCAGTGGGTGGTCCTGAAGAACCCGAGTATGATCCTGATTCAACTGCTTACGGTGTGGTGGCAGAAGAGGAAGAGATCGGCGTCGGACAGGGTTACGGAAGGGAGTCAAACCTCTGTAGCGGAGGAAGTGGCGGAGGAGCTCGAGCTCGAAGTGGAATACACGGATCTGTCCTGGCTTCAGCGCTTCGACCAGCAACCGCTGTACTTGACAGCGGCCTCCTGCACCGCCGTACTACTGCTTTTCTTCGGCTGGATTCTACACCCCTCACTGAGCTTTCTGTCCATCCTGTTCGTCCCGACCATGGCGCTGTGGACTCACCGGGTACATATGGGAATGCGAGACCAGAAGATGGCCGAAGACCTGAGGAAGTACGGAGACCAGTACTCCGGGATCGTTTTCTTTGCAGGAGACGACCACATCGACTCGGTAGGAACTCTTCTCGACGGCGAGTTTGAGATAGTGGAAGACGAGGATTCACGGCCCTAAATCCTTGATCCTGAAGGCCTGGTTACTGGCCATTTAATTGGGCGGCACACGACGACTCCGGTAATGAGTCAGTCAAGGGAGGAAGTACAGGACTATATCGATGATTTGGAAGAGGACGCCGAGGAGATCGAGGAGCAGGCCCGGCAGTTTTTCTCTTCGCTCGATACGGAGAAGAAGCGGGTGAGAGCCAGTATTATGTCAAATAAGAAGAGTCCGAAGACCTTCTGGGTAGACCCTGAAGGCGCTCTAAGGGATACTCAACGCGATCTGAAGAGGCAGTATGAGTCCTGGTATACCAGGTCGGAGAATTTGGTTGCGGAGTATCTTCCCGGTCGGTTAGACGAGTTTGAGGAAGCTCGTTCAGAGATCAAGGAGTACTTCGACTTGGACAAGCCGAGTGCGGGACGAGGCTGGGAGAATGCGTTCAACGGGTTCGTGGATCTGTTCGATGAGCAGAGACACATCCTGAACTCGGTGCCTGGCAGGATCGAATCAGCTACGCTGGAAGCGTGGCAGCAGATCTCCCGCCGAGTGGAGAAGGAAGAGATCCAGCAGGCCAGGGAACTGTTTGACGAGGATTTCGTCAGGGCCAGTGGTGTAGTCGCTGCAGTAGCCCTGGAACGCCACCTCTTGACTCTTTGCGAGAACTCAGAAGAGGTCGAGGAGTACGAGCCGAACCACGGGATTTCTCGCCTGGCACAAACCCTTCACGAAGCAGATGTGATTGAGAAGACTACGTGGAACGATCTAAAAGCGTTAGCAAGTATCCGGGAGACCTGTGCCCATGCAGAAGAGCCGAAAAAGCCTGCTGTACGCAGGTTGATCAACGACTCTGAAGACTTCATCCGGCGAAACCCGCTTCACTGATACCGTCTTCTACTCTGTGACCTTCGTATAGACTGTGTTCCCGTATTTGTCCGTTCCGACCTTTCTCACGTTCATCTGGGTGATTCTTCGGATCAAGGGTCGGTTGCATTCGGGGCAGCGACGGCCACTCATGTCTAATTCTGCAACAGCCTCGCAGGAGGTACACTCGACGAAAGTGAGGTTTTCCTCAGGATCGTCGTATTCCTCTGCCTGTAAGGCTTCGTCGCTCCAGTCTAAGTCGGAGACATCTCTTTCTGTGGGGTCCGGTCCGTCGTATCGGCCTTCCAGGTTTTCCTGATCCCACACCGGTTTCAGACCCTGGTTCTTTTCGAGCCATGCCATTCCCCAGCCGGTTTGGCAGACACTGTGATTGTTCCGAGAGAGCTCCAACCCAGGGTACTCTAGATCCTGGTCAGAGGGGCGGCGGGCCAGCTGCACCTCATCTTCTTCCCCATCGTAGACGAGCAGGCCTACATCACCCAATGTGTCGTGTCGGGTCTCCAAGAAATGAAGGCCGTCCTCTGCGTATTTCAGGGGTAGGCAGAGATAGAGCTCTGTCAGGCCTCCGGAGTCGAGGTACCGCTTCAGTTGCTCGGCGATGTTCTCCTTGTTGGAGAGATCTGGCTTCACCTCGGTAGCAGTAATCTTGAACTGTTCTCGAGGATTCTCACCGTCATCGTCTTCGTCGTCGTCGGTTTCCATTCCTCCGAACCCGTACCGCTTGTCTTGGCGTTCGTGGTAGATCCTGAACGGACTCGCGTGTCCAGAGAAATGCATAATATCCGGTTGCTGCGGCTTCCTACTCTCCTTGCTGGGAATCACGGGCTCACGGACAACAGGTCCAGGGGTTTGTTCCATCAAGTGCTTCCACACACCGTGTGCGATATCAAATTCCCTGGGCTCGCCTTCTCCTCTCTCCGCAGCTTCCACGCAGGGAGGTAGCTCAGGAAAAGTACCGGAGGGCCGGTCGTCGGTCAATGCTCTGGGTTGGCGCACGATCTCGATTCCGCAGGGCCTGTCGAAGTCCCGTGGCAGCATTCTCCTTTCGACGTCGCCAGGTGCGAAAGGCGGTGTCCGGATCGCACCCACGTATTCTGGTGGTTCTCTGTCACCCCATTTGTCGAAGAACAGGCTCCACTTTTCGTCCCAGTTGTCCCTGTCCTCGATCGCCCGAATCAACGGCTTCGGACCTTGTGTAGCGGCGTACATCGAGTCGCAGTAACCGGACTCAGCGTATCGGTCAAGTTGCTCGGTCAGTCTTCGGATCTCTGTAGGTTTGATCTCATCCTCAGGATCCGGAACCTCGGTGCCGAGATCTTCGTCGCGTGCTCCCCAGGCCACCATGTTCCAATGGTTCTTGACTTCGATACCCCACCGCTGTCCGTTCGGTGTGACGACGTAGAGATCGATCCGGCCTGAGTCCGGCAGTGAGACCTCACCGTAGACAGAAAATCCTCGGGACTCCAGTTCGCTCCAGAGGGTTTCCTGGATCAAGGGTTCGATGATCCTCGCCATTACCCAGCTGATTGTGGGTTAAAGACCTAATAAGTAGGTCTTTAGCCAGTAGCGGCGAAGTCGAATCTCCTCCAGAAAAAAGTGCTTCTGAGCAGTATCTAATCCTACATAAACAGTAGTTATTTGGTGAGTAGACACCTAATAACAGTTAATAGGAAAATTATGGTCAGGAGAGTATTTTTCAGCTTCCACTTCGACCGCGATCACTGGCGAGTCAACCAGGTCAGGAACAGCTGGCTGACTCAGGACGACCGAGAATCAGCCGGATACATCGATGCAGCTGACTGGGAGAGTCTGAAACGACAAGGTGACGACGCGATCAAACGCTGGATCAACGACCAGATGAAGGGTACCTCAGTCACAGCAGTTCTCATCGGCCAGGAGACCTACGACCGTGACTGGGTTGAATACGAGATCAAGAAGAGCTGGAGAGACGGTAACGGCATTGTTGGCATCCGAATCCACAACTTAGAGGATAAGAGCGGATACACGGACTCGCGTGGAAAGAATCCGCTCAGCAAGATCTACATCGAGGAGAACGGGCAAAAGAAGTTCTTCGATGATATCTTCAGCACGTACCGTTGGAAGCGGGATAGCGGCTACGATAACTTGGGAGACTGGGTCGAAGAAGCCGCTCAAATAGCAGGTCGATAGAGAAATGGTTTCGGACGAGAGCTTCCATCAAGAGCTCGAACAGATTCAGAATGTTATCGACCGGCAGGCCTCTAACTCGTTCAAAATCAAAGGATGGACAGTGACCTTGGTTGTGGTCGCTCTGCTATTCCGGACTAACAACTTTCAGCTGTTCGCGGCATTCATCCCACTAATTGGGTTCTGGTTCTTGGATGCATACTACCTGAAGCAGGAGCGTAGGTTCCGAGAACTCTACAACTGGGTGAGACAGAACAGGCCGGACAACGAAGACCACCTCTTCGATATGGATCCATCTAGGGTTGACGGTGACGTCGACGGCACGGCCAGGCTGATGTTGAATAACTCGTTGCTGTGGTTCTACGGCACGGTCGGCGGCTTACTTATATTGTACTCGGCCATCCTGATCTTCATCAACGGAGGGACGATCTTTGGTTAGACGAGTTTTCTTCAGCTTCCACTACGGCCGGGACGTCTGGAGGGTGAATCAGGTCCGTAACAGCTGGGTTGCCAAGGAAAACCGGGAGGCTGCAGGGTTCATCGATGCGGCAGAGTGGGAGGAGGTAAAGCGTGAGGGTGAAGATACTATCAAGGATTGGATCGATGAGCAGATGCACGGCACTTCTGTCACTGCAGTCCTGATCGGGAACGAGACAGCAGACCGGGACTGGGTTCGCTATGAGATAAAGAAGAGCATCAAGCGAGGGAACGGCATCGTTGGCATCAAAGTCCACTCCCTGAAGGACAAGGAGGGCAGTACTGATTTCAGTGGGAGCAACCCGTTGAAGAAGTTCGTCGTTGAGGAGGACGGTGATGTGAAAACTCTCTCCAGCATTTTTCCGACCTATCACTGGAAGAGGGACAACGGCAGGGAGAATATCGGTAACTGGGTGGAGGAAGCAGCTCAGGCCTCTGAGCAATTATCTGGTGTTCAGCGGAGATCGGTTAGACGCAGAGAATCGATTGCTGAAGGATTGAATTTCGATGTTGGCGCAGTAATCGTACTCGGTATCTTGATCGTAATCTTCATCGAGAAATATACCGACATAGATATCCTGGAGAATATCGACCTCTCCCAGTTCCAGCAGGCTACTGGAGACGACAATATGTTCCCATAACTTACCCGTGTGCCAACTAAACTCCAAGCTACACACCTCAGTATGCCTCCAGCAGATTCCTCCCAGCAACAGACGGACGACTTCCATAGTCATCCGCCTATCCAGTGTGATGCGTGCGAGTCTGCTCTCCACTCTAACAAAGGTCACACATTGTCCTTCCTTCTCGTGGATCAGCTCACACTCCCCCTTGTTGGATGTAATGAACACCTTGAGCAGTTCACCTCTGTCTGTGGATTCACTACCGAGAGCACAGCTGAACTCATAGATCATCGGCCAGCCGGCGGTATCAACTGTCCTAGTTGCCACCTCGCACCCCATAATCCAGATCAACCGGTGGTTCCGGTACAGGACGGAGCAGTTGCGATCCTTGCCTGTCCAGAGCATCAAGTAGAGATCGTTGGTCGGTTCCACACAGGTCTTGATATGCAACAGCAGCTAACTGCTTCTCTCGATACGCTACAATAGGCTTCACAGATTCTGGTTTATACGGAATAGGATCTGGACCGCGTGACGGGCTTGCTCCCTGTAGTCCTTCATCTCGTCTTCAGTGATGTTGGTCTCGATGGAGTGGGCTTCTGCGTTGGCGTTCTGGCGGAAAGCGTCCAGTTCGTTGATGAAGTCGCTGTCAAGGCCTCCAGAGCGATGCTGGAAGTCGTCGAGATTTTCCTCAAAGGTGTTGATGAGGTCGCTGAACTTCCTGAACCGCCGGTTTTCAGGAAGATAGTACAGTTCAATCTCCTGCTTCCCGTACTGGTCCCGGAGAAGGTCGATAAGGAGGTTCTCTAAGAGCTTCCGTGTCAGGACGAGCGTAGCGTCGTTAACCCCGATACGGTAGCACTGGTTGATGTCCTCAACCAGATCCGGGTAGAACGTGCCCGGGACGTTGTCGATGTCGAGAAACCGTTCGGAGCGAAACGTAGAGTGTAGCACTCCTGTACCAGGATCCTCGTTCTCGAGGATGTCCAAGGCAGGGTATTTGTTCAGTGTATCTGAGTCGGTGTCGGCCAAGGTGTAGATCCGTTTCATAACGCCCACGGCTTTCTCCTCGTCCTCCTCCGCTACCTCTTTGAGAAACTGAGTGGTGTTTGGCTGCTGGTCGTTGTCTTTGAAGTCCCAGCTTTTGTAAAATCGGTCGATGTTCCGCATAGTGTCTGTTACGCCGAACTCTGTAGCGGCCATCTCCCAGTCATCTGGCTCCAGATCTTTCTGGACGGCAAATCGGGAAAACTGGCCGATGAGAGTTACCATAGGATCCCGAGACATGGACAGGGGTACAGAAGTCAACTACCTGTAACTACCGCACCGTCTGTTGGATGAGATAATAGGGCCTCTATACAACTTCTGCGCGCTATATCCAGCACGACACTGGCACTCATCACCGGAAGAGGAATTCAACAAGACCATTCTGGAAACAGTCTCGGAAACGGTCGAACTGTACCGAAACTCGGCGACTGGTCCGGTCCGGCATACGTCCGAACCGCTTCCCGGAAACATGGAAGCGCCACGCCGCGGCTTATCGGGAACGTGAACATCTAGTCGAATATGCCCAACAACGCGACATCAACGCCGAACCGATTAGCGGTGAATCAGCCGACCCGGGACGCTGACCGCAATCGAACCCTTACTGAACAAGCCGACCCAACCACGGAGAAGATGCTGTTGCCGTCACTTGACGACGGCATCACGCTGCTCGACGTCGAGGGAGGCCGCGACGTCCCAATCTTGCAATCGCTCGTGCTCGACCACCTCCTCCTGCACGACGGCCCCGCCTTCTGGGTGGACGCGAACGGCCACGCGACGACGACCACGCTCGCCCAAATCGCCCCCAGCCAGCGGTTGCTCGACCGGATCCACGTCGCACGGGGTTTCACTGCCTACCAGCACTACGGCACCGTCTGCGACCTCCCGACGGCGGTGAACCAATCAATCTGGAGATCTACCGCAGACACCGGAATCAGCAGTCGACAGTTGACGGCTCGCAACGAGGGCGCATCCTCGCACACCCCATCGCTCATCGTCGCCCCGGCGGTCGACGCGCAGTACCGCACTGACGACACGCTTGGAGACGCCCACGCCGGGACACTCCAAGCGCGAACGCTCGCTCGACTGGCGACCTACGCGGATGGGTACGAGGTGCCGGTGCTCGTTACTCGCAGCAAAGCGGACGAGTTCGCGGCGCCGGTCGCGACGGCTGCCGAGCACCACTTAGAGTGCGAGCAAACCCGGATGGGGCCACGGTTCACGGGTGAGGAGTTCGAGACGCTCGTCTATCCCGTCGACGATGGGGCATACTACCAGACGACGTTTACCTACTGGCGTCAGTTACTCGGCGCGCGTGCCGAACAGGTCGGGCTGGAACCGGCCTCGCCCTCCACCCCGACCACGGCCACCGATGGCGTCGGAACGGGCGTGACGGCTGATGGCACGATTGCGTCACTCACTGCGAACCCACTACTCGATGCCTGGACGAGTGCTGGAGGGCGATAGCAATGGGGCGCACCAATCCGACGTATCGGGATGCGCTGCGGGCTATCGAGGAGCGATGGACGGATTTCCGGCGGGCGCTCCGCCGTCGCGACCAACCGCGCTTCGACCAGCTGTTCGAGTACGCTCGCGAGCACGCCGACGCGAGTGGCCTGTTGAACCACCAAAACCCGCTGTTTCCGGCGCTGATCAGCATCGATCTCGAACAGGAAGCCCGACTCGATGAACACGAAGACCGCCTCGCTGAACTCGAAAACGCACTCAACGAGGCGGATGATCGACAACAACACTCCCAGGCAGGTACAACGGAGGACAGATTGCACTGATGGTTTTTAGTATGGGGTACTAGACCGTTCATATGGCAACGGATCGCTTCCAGAGGGTCAACAACTTGGAATCAGGTGATCGAATTCGAATCCACCTTACCGGGGACGGTCCGGTTGAGGCTGGCGGTGTGACGTTTCAGAATCCGTGGGAGACCTCCGTCGGAAGCGTACACGAAGAGAGAAAGGACCCCCGGAAGGGAGATGAGGTCCGACATATCGAATTTCATCGGACAGTGCGTCTCGATGCACCTGACGAGATCGTGCCGCCTGATCGCGTCGTGTTGAAAACCGCACATCGGATGGAACAGGAGAACACACTTCGGCTGACATTCAAACAGCTGATCGAAGATAGTCCCGGTCACTATACTCTCCATGCCCTGGGACTCGAGGATCTCGATGTTCTCGAGTGAATTTGTATCGAATACAACGCCTCAGTACCGTAATTAGTAGACTTAACCAACATCCCGTAGCAAGCGTGGGGTTTTTGTTGGTTAAGATGGGCGGAGAAGGGGGATCAGCGCCCCGGAAGTGTTTGCGGAAAATGGATGGAAAGCCCCAAATTCGCGTTCCAAGCCCTTCGCAGCCGTGTCACACTGGTTCCCTGAACTCCGGAAGCGACACACTGTCGATTATCGGGTGAGCGTACGTTGGCGTGCCTATGCTGGAGGACGACGGATAGAAAATGCCATTCACATTCGATTTCCTTGATGACGGCCGTGTCCTCGAATGGGAGACGACGGCTGACGGCGCCGTCGCGACCGAACGCGAAGACTACTCACCGCGCTTCTACGTCGCATCCCGCGCACCAGATGCCGATATCGACCTCACGAGACTCCGGAGCGTGTACGAACGGCACCCGGACGTCGTCGCGACCAAAATCGTCGCCCGGCGGCCAGGCTTCCGTCGCGACGACGAGGACACCCTCGCCGTCGACGTCGTCCACATCGACCGTGTCATCCCACTCGCCCGGCAGGCGCGCCAGCTGTCGGACTATCCAGTCGGGGATCTCGCCTGTTTCAATGTCGACTTCTCGCGAGAGTTCCGGTACTGTCTGGAGACCGGCGTCGACCCGACGCCGGCGAGCGAGCTGTCGACGCTCCACCTCAGTATCCCGGTGACCGAGACGAACAGTGAAACCAACGCCGAGCTTGGCGTGAACGGCAAGACCGTCACGGGATCTCCAGTGGATCTCCTCGCGGCGGTCCAAGACGCGATCGACACCCTTGACCCGGATGTCCTCGTATGCTCGACGAGCGAGATCATCTCGACGCTCTACGCGATGGCTCGCACCGCCGGCGTCGACGGCTTCACGCTGAGTCGGTGGCCCGACGTCGACTACCAGCAGCTCGCCGGTCAATCGACGTTTTCGAGTTACGGCCGAGTAGGACATTCGCCCGCCCGCTACAACGTGCCGGGCCGGGCGATCATCGACGAATCGAACACGTTCTTCTACGGGGAGACGAACCTCGACGGTATTTTCGACCTCGTCTCGCGGTCGAAAAAGCCAGCCCAAGAACTCGCCTGGGCGTCGATTGGGAACGTCCTCACCGCAATTCAGATTTGCGAGGCGCACGACCGCGGTGTTCTCGTGCCGTGGAACTCCTGGCGACACGAGTTCTACAAGCCAATGGGAACCCTCCACGATGCCGACCGTGGTGGGTTCATCTTCGCGCCCGAAGTCGGACTCCATGAGGATGTCCACGAACTCGACTTTTCGAGTCTCTATCCGAATATCATCTGCATGTGGAACGTCTCTCCGGACGTCATTCGGTGTGACTGTCACAGTGATCGCGAGGACGTTCCCAGCCTCGGCTACTCCATTTGCGACGAGCAGGGTTACCTCGTCGACGTCCTCCAACCGATCATCGACGCTCGCGACGATATCAAGGCAGATATTCATCGCGAACAGCAGCGCGATAATCTCGACCAGGACCGTCTCGACGAACTCGAGGGGCGGTCGGCCGCGCTAAAGTGGATTCTCGTCGCGTGCTTTGGATATCAGGGATTCAGTAACGCGAAATTCGGGCGAATCGAGTGCCATGAAGCAATCAACGCGTTCGCTCGGGAGATCCTGCTCACCGCGAAACAGCGGTTGGAGGCGGGCGGTTGGCGTGTCGTTCACGGGATCGTCGACTCGATCTGGGTGACGCCCGACCCGGACGTCAGCGACGACGAACGAGAATCACTGGAGACGTTGGCCTCCGAGATCACGGACACCGTCGAGATCCGTCTCGAATATGAAGCCGAGTACGAGTGGGTGGCGTTCGTGCCACAGCGCGAAAGCGACGCCGGCGCACTGACGAAGTATTTCGGGAAGGTTACGGGCAAGGATGAGTTCAAGATACGCGGCATCGAAGCCCGGCAACGATCCACGCCGGAGTTCATTGAAGATGTCCAGCGCGACTGTCTCGAGATCCTCGGTCAAACGCAATCTCCAGACGCGGTTATCAGTCGCTTGGAACGGGCGATTTCGGAGCTTCACGCTGGCGATGTCGATTCCGACCGACTCGTCGAACGGAACCGTGTTTCCAAGCCTGTCGAGGCGTACACGCAGTACACCCAGAACGTGGCGGCACTCGAGCGTGCTCGCGACCAGGACCTCGCTGTCCATCCCGGACAAGATGTCGAGTACGTGGTCGTCGACGACGAGAAAGCATCACGAGAGCGTGTCGCCCTTGCTCACGAAGAGACGGACCAGTATGATCCATCGTACTACGAGACGCAGCTGGTACGAGCTGTCGAGAGTATTATTTCACCTCTGGGATGGGATCGGTCGGATATTCGACGAAGGTTGGCAAAGACACGAACGACTAAGATTACCTCCTTCTGACCCTTCGCTTACAACAAGATATGAGTAGGACCACACACCCCCCTCGTTCGGAATGAGATTATACCCACCATACTACCTGATTAGAGGCCGTGGTTCCACCCAATGAGAAGGTTGTAGTAATGGATTCGTTGGGTATACGCGCTCGACGCATGGTCTACTGCTTCAATTCGAAGGATAGAATAGCTGTACTTCCATTGTTAGGCGTATTCACGAATACTTCTAACTAGTGGCGTATTCTACTTGGAGAGCTTTTAGGGCAACTAGGTAATAAAGCTAGGGTTGTGACTAGACAAGTGATCCGCGAAAGTCTACGCCATCTTGTGATTTGGGGAATTATCTTGTCCTAGTTAGGGTACGCCTAGTAGATTGTTGGAAGATCTCGTCCATACGGCCAGTTTCACGGTATCTCATTCCGAATCAGGGGGGTGTGTCCCTCTAGCTCCAATCCGGATCTATCCTAATTGGGCTGGCATCAATATCGCCTATTAGTTCGGTGGACAACTCATTCCGAATCAGGGGGGTCTCTGTAGCGTCCTCGATTCTTGGCTGATGGACCTACCTCATTCCGAACGAGGGGGGTTGATCTGGACTTGCTGATTATTCGAGCTACTGGCAATCCACTCGTTCTACGATGTAGCTCATTCCGAACCAGGGGAGTAAAGTATCCACAGAACACGGATTTGAAGATAGCTCACTCTGAATTGGGTCTCCTCCTGTATGACGGCGTCACCTATCGATTTTCCGCTGTTTAGCACCGATATCCAATGAATCTCATTCCGAATCAGGGGGGTAACGACTAAGTAGGTTCCTTCCCAGGATGAATCTATGACAGACAACGAGGAATCAGACGGAGGAGGTGACTCGTCTATCACGGACCAACAGCTGGATGGTTTCGATACAAACAGGGAGGACAGTTCGGCTTCTGAAATTTCGTCGGCTACGAAAGAAATCCAGCGATCAGAACCGAACGACCCGGCAAATGACCCACTGTTCGTTCGGGAGGGCGATGAAGACGGCTCCTCAACTCCAATCTGGGCGGATCGCGATCTACTTTCAATTGGAACCGTTCCTGGGCCGGACCGCATCGTCGGTCGAGACACCGAAATCAAGTCGGTTGCTGGAGAAATCCGTCACCTCGTCCACGAATCCCAACCTAACCACGTCGTTATTTACGGCGAAACCGGAACTGGCAAATCACTTGTCAGCCGGCACGTCTCCGACCGTCTCGTTGATACTGCCACTGCCCGTAACGTCCCTGCTGCAAGCATCTACGTCGAGTGCAAGAAGAATAATACCGAAACGCGAGTCGCCCGAACAATCGCTCGTGCCCTAAGCGACAAATCCGGTTCTGGCATAGAAATCCCTCGCGTCGGTTTAGGGTCCGCCGAATACTACGATTACGCCTACGACATCATCGACGAGTACTACGATGGACTTATTGTCATCCTTGATGAGATCGACATGGTTGATGACGCTGAGGGACTCCTCCATGAACTCTCGCGAGCCCGAGAAGCCGGCCATACTGATGCCTATATCGGAATCATCGCTATCAGCAACGACATCGACTTCGGACAGAAACTCAATGCACGCGTTCAGAGCTCGATGCGGACGACGGACTTCGTCTTTGAACCATACCAGAGCGACCAAATCGAGCAGATCCTCGAGTATCGACGAGATGCATTCCAAGACGGTGTCGTACAAGACGGCGTCATAACCGAGACTGCTGACCGGTCGGCGGATGAACATGGTGATGCGAGGAAGGCAGTCGACGTTCTGCGGATTGCTGGTGACATCGCTGACGACAACGATGCAGAGGTCGTTAGTGCGGACCACGTCGATAAAGCCGTCAAGCGTGCAGAGATCAATCGAGTCAAGGAGACGATTGAAAGTACCTCACCGCAATCCAAACTCGTCCTCTACACTCTCGGTCGCTTGACTGGCTCGAACAACCGCCGTTTCCGTACCTCTGGTATCTACAGCCAATACGAGACGACCTGCGGTGACGTCGGCGCTGATCCCCTCTCGTATGATCGAGTGAGTCAGATTCTCAGCACGCTCGCGCTAATGGGAATCTCTGAGTCTCACCAGATTGGTGGCGGACACAAGCAGGGTGTTTATCTGGAACACCAGCTTATCAAGGACAAAGATGTAGTGATGAAGGCAGTTGTAGAGAGCGATGAACGGCTTTCAGAACTTCACAACGGAACCTACGAGATTTAATCAAGCATCATGAGGGTTCGTTCTACCTAGAACCCTTCTACTGAAGCTCATTCCGAATCAGGGGTGTCAAATATTCTGAGAAGTGAACAAGCTCACTTCGAATCAGGGGGGTTGTTCTCGAGAGAACCAGATTAGCTAATCGTCTGGACTGACCGGTCCTTTGTACTGCGAGCACACCTTCTCGCCTTCCCGCCACTGCCAGTAGTAATAGCGGTTGTCGTTGATTTCCTTTATCGTGATCGTCGCTTTGGCAGGGACGTCGTCCGGGAGGTCGTCTGGTCGCTCCTCCACTTCTTCCTGGTCATCCGACTCCTCGAGGCGGTCCTCACGTGCCTTGTACTCGGCTAACGCTTCAGCGTACGTAGCAACGTCTCGGAGTCGTTCCGGGGTCGACTCGTTGAGCGTGTTGACGATCTCCGTCGGGAAGTTCGCCGGTGGGGTCGGGGGCTCGTAGGACATCGGCTGCTCTCGCGTTAACCAACACAACCCGCTAATCCATAGTTTTGTTGGTTAAGACGATGGGGCGGCTACCGTGCATGCTGACTGAAACACTACGCGAAACTTCTTTATATAGTAGTTTCGAACTATGTTACACCGTGCTCCGGCGCATCGAACTTGATGTCCTCGCCACGGTCGACCGCGGCGACACAATCTCCGAGCTCGCGACGAAGCTCGACCACAGCGAGAGCTACATCTCTCGTGCCGTCGCCGACCTCGTCGAGAGGGGGCTCGTCTACACGGAACGCGATGGCCGGCGAAAACGAGTCGTCCCGTCGGATGCTCGCGCCGTCGAACTCTATCGGGACCTCATCCGCCAACACTCCCACATCGACTTCCCCGAGCTGCTGACCGGCAAGGCACTCGAGGTACTGTACTACCTCGACCAGCCGCGAACCGTCTCCGAGATTGCCGACCGGAGCGATAACTACCGCAACACGGTCAACCGCGTCCTCAAGCGGTTTCGTGACCGTGGGCTCGTCGGGACGGCCGACGGCCGCTATGACTTCAACGCCGACTTCGACCGCCTCCACGAGTTTGCCCGTGAACTCGCACACCATCTGCATCGTCAGCGCCTCGAAGCCGACGCCCCGAAGGGCACGATTCTCTGGGAGGACTACGACGAATTCCTCGCCCAGACCGAGACGGAGATCGACGCGGAGGGGTTTCACGAAACCGGCCTCGCTCGATTCGCGGCCTTCGACCTCCAGTTCCTGCTCACCGGCCACCGCTACTACGTCTACTCCGAGGATCTCGATGCCGTCTCGCCGGCGGAGCTGTGCTGTCACACACTGTTGATCGACGACGGCAGCCGCCACCGCTCGTACTGTCTCCTCCTACTCAGCCACGTCGACGTCGACGAGGAGGATCTCCGAGAGCAGGGGGCGACGTATGGCCTCGAAGCCGAAATCGACGCCTTGCTGCGATACCTCGAGACGCACGGCGAGGTCGACGACGACCGGCTTCCGGAGTGGGACGAGTTCCAGGAGCTGGCGGCTGACTACGAGGTACGACTATCCTGAGACCGAACATCGTCAGCAGCAGTGCCGTCTGCCAGCGTCAGTTCGGATCGTAGGGATTCGTTGCTGTATCGAGTCGATAGACATCCTCGACAGCGTCAAAATCGTCGTCAAACGCATACAGGTAGCCAAGCCCCTCGGTTTGCATATACGCCACAATGCAGGCATCGACGAAGGAGAGGGGTTCGTGTTGACGAAAGAGTGCCTTCCCGGTCGCGAGGGCATCGGTGGTGAGGGAGTCGATGTGGAAGCGGGCGTTTTCTTCGATGCGATCGAGGAGATCGACGGCTGCGTCGTGGCCGGCGTGGGTCGTGAGGCCGTTGAGCGTTTCCGCGAGCACGTAGTCGAGGACGACTGCTTCCGGGAGCGTTCCGTCGTCGATGCCGTGGAGCACCGGGAGCGCGGCATCGTGGGATCCATCTCGCCGGTATGCGGCGGCAAAGAGGACTGTCTTATCGATGAGTGCCCGCGGCATTTACTCGACGTCGACGCCCCAGGCGTCGTGCTCGCTCGTGACATCGGTCGGCTCCTCACCAGCGTAGCCGTCGAAGTCGGCGAACGTGCCCGTTTGCTGTTGGATCACTTGGACCCGAATGCTCCCATCGTCTTCGAGATGCCAACGGAGCTGATCACCATCGTCGATATTGAGTTCACGCCGAATCCGGGCGGGGATATTTGCCTGATTTCCAGACACCTTGCTTTCGGCGTCAATTCTGTCGCTGCTCATACTTCCAGATATGTGGCCGACCGTGAAAAGCCTAGTGTGCTGCCACACTACCCAGTATCAGAAGAGTGATTCCGACGGAGAAGATGGTGATCTACCCTGGGGTCGTTGGGAGCCGACCGTCTGGTCGGGGAACACGGCCCCGTTTGATTTCGTGATCGACGCGACGCAGGTGCTTGCAGCCGCCTTCGGGTGAGCGCTGCTGCCAGTCGGGACAGGTACACGATTCGTCGATGACGTCGACTTCGTACCAGTTCCCAGAGGCGGACTGCACCTCGTAGCGGCCACCTTTCGAGAGGAGTGAGACGTCCATCGTTTCGTCGATGGCACGCTTCGTGCGGGGCTCGAGATCGTCCTGTGACTCTGCGTTCTCGTTGACGACCAGTCGGTCGCGAACGTCGCCCGTTCGGCCCCCGTCCGGCGCGACGGCTTCCGCAGGGCCACTGAGCCGCTCGTGAAGTACTTCCTCCACCGGATGGCCTTCCGGCCACAAGTAGTGGACCTCACGGCGCTCCCGATGGTCGTAGGAGCCGCACGCGGCTGCGCGCCCAGTCCAGACGTGCCAGGCCCCGAGCGCGGCCATCACGTCGACGATGTCACGGGGAACCGTCTGGTGGTCGTCCGGGAAGAACACCCGGAAGCGGATGAATCGCCTGGGGATCAAGCCCCGAGGCTTCCTGTTTCGACGACGCGCTTTGCAGACACCTCTTAGCAGTCGTCAGTATCGGTAGGGAGCGCAGTCTCCACAGGCGTCGATTCGGGCCATCCCAGCCCTAATTCATCGAACCCTCGCTGAAGTATGTTCAACGCGGCGTTCGCGTCGCGGTCACATTCGAACCCACACGCTGGGCAGGCGTGTTCACGCACCCAGATGGGTTTCGCTGTTTCCGTACCACACTTCGCGCATTCCTTTGTGGAACCCCGTGTGTCAACTTGTACGAAGTGCGTACCGTAGAGTTCTGCCTTATATTCGAGTAGCGTGATGAACTGACGCCACGCAGCGTCCTGTTTGTTGCGAGCATTGTGGGAATCCTCAAGCATCGGTTTCACGTCCAAATCCTCAACGAACACGGCGTCGTACTCACGGACGAGCCACGTCGAGAGTTTGTGCTGGAAGTCCTTGATCTTCTGCTGGATGTGCCGCTTGACCTTCGCCACCGTACGACGCTGTCGTTTGTAGTTGTTCGACCCGTCCTCCTTGCGAGATAGGTTGCGTTGTTCGTGGCGAACACGCTCGTACTCGTCAGAGAGGTCAAGCCAATCGACGGTCTTGCCGTCCGAGGTGTGAATGTAGTTCTGGATCCCGATATCGATGCCGACGCAGTTGCTCGCATTGAGCAAGTCCACATCAGTTTTCTCGGGGAGGCTGGCTTCCTCCCTCTCTAGCCCAAAGGAAACGAACCAATCGCCGGTCGTCTCTTTCTTGATTGTAACTTCCTTGATGTCGGATTCGTCGGGGATTTCACGATGATATCGGATTTTGATTTCTCCGATCTTGGAGAGCCAGAGCGTCGCACGTCGGCCACTCGTATTTTTGAGTTCGAAGCCGTGCTGCGAGTACGTTATGCTCTGATACTCCTTCGGTGATTTCCACTTGAGCTCTCCGACTTTGTGCCCCTTCTCCTTTAGGGACTTCAGACCGGAGAGGTTCTGGTAGAATCGTGTGACGGTTCGTTGCAGTGCCTTTGCATTGACCTCGGTAAAGACGGGGAAATCGTCCTTCCAGTCGGGGAGTCGACTGTGGTGTTTGTACGCGGAGCCGATGGTGTCGGCGTCCACGTTCCGGTATTCGTAGCGGGTGTAGTTGTACGCTTGACGATGGATATCGATGTGCCGTTCCAGATCACCGGCTACCTCTTGTGTCGGGTACGCGGGGTAGCGGTGACTGTACTGCATCGCCGTCTTTTAGTTAGTGATGTGTGCAATTAATTGTTTATTTCTGGGCTGTCGGCTTCAAGCCTAAAACCGACTTCCCGTGTAGTCGCCTTGACCGTCGGTAAACGCCTCCTGTGGCGGGACGGTCTCCCACCAGTCTTCGCTGGAGCCCCAGCTATCGAACATCGCCTCGTCGCTCCCGTAACCGACGGTCACGCCGTCGATTGGCGTCCAGTCTGCTGGGAGGTGGTCCGCCTCACCTTCGAGCATCCGGAGGGCGGCGTATCGGAGGGACTCGTGGGCTTGGTTGTCTGTCGTTCGAGCGACTTGGTCGTGCTGCTCGGCAACGTGCTCGGCTTCCTTGAGGACCATCGTGAGATAGGGTTCAGTCATTATTCGACGGAGGTCTGAATGCGCCTCCGCCCCTCGGCGGGCGCAAAAAATTAACCAACATATACTCCCGCAAACGTAGTTGTGTTGGTTAACTCTAGCATAAACTATCAAGGGACACAGGAACTGGCTCTACGATAGTCGCTGAAAAAATAAGCAAAAACGGCGAATTACTGTCTACGGCCCGGTCGAAGCAGTAGGTAGCTGGATTTTGAGAGTTGTCTCCTCAGGAGCGACATGTAGTTCACCCTCGGATTTCGTCACTGTCCATTCGAGACACCAGAGCGCCAGCCCCTCCGCATGATTGAGCGGGGTCTCTTCGCCCGCATTGACAGCTTGGACATCTAATTCGGGGAGTCCGTCGGCATCGTCATCGATTCGGAGAACGATCTTCTCTTCATCTGTCCCAGCGTCATTAACCGTGATCGTAACATCGACGTGAACTTCCTCTTCGTTGTGCGTCGCGATCTGGTGGACAACATCTGCGACTGCGGTCGGGAACGTCGGTGTCGCTTGGACAGCTACGTGGTTTGTCTCATCATTGCATTCGACATCTGCGCACGGGGTGTCGGCATCGACCTCTGCTAACTTCGAGAGTACATCGTCCAAATCAAGGGGTTCTGGCTCGGTGTCCTCTTCGGCGAGCAGTTGTTTGATGCGCTGTGTCCGAGACGAGATCGTACTGAGTTCCCATGCAGCACTCTGCACAGCCTCTAAATCTGCTTGGGCTGCCTCGTCGTCGATGCGGGACGCAGCCAGTTCAGCTCGTCCAGTGATGACGTTCACCTCGTTTCGAACGTTGTGGCGGAGGATGCGATTCAGCACGTTCACCATCTCGGATCGCTCTTCGAGACTCGCATTCGAAGCCTCAAGCTCTGTTTGTGTTTCACGGATCTCCTCGATGCGCTGCTGGAGGGCATCTCGCGTCGAGGCTATCGTCCGGCTGAGATCGCCGAACTCGTCCGGCCGGTCGGTATCGAACTCCACGTCGTACTGACCATCTTCGATCTGCTCTGCCCGGTCGGTTAGCCGAGAGAGTGCCCCGGTCACATCCCGGCCGAGAACGCCGACGACACCCAAGAGCGCAAGCAGGGTGAACGCTGCGATTCCACCGATCCATCGAAGGGCTTGCTGGGTTATGACGTACGCTTCACTGGCTGCCGCGTGCTCGATGACGACCCAATCGGTGTTCGGAACCGCAGCATACGCTGCGACATATTGTCCTTCTGTCTCAGGGCGGGTCTCGTAGGCTGGTGATTCGGTAAACCCAGAGTCCCCTCGCAGGCCACTACTGACTGCCGGTACACGACGATTTCCATCGCGGTATTGGGTGAGCGTCGCCGCTGCATCATCACTGAACACGACCGTCCCGTTGGAATTGACCACTCGCGTAAAGCCGCCGTCGACGGGATGTTCGAAGCGGTCGAAGATAGTCGCAGTGTCGATTTCGACGACGAGTAACCGTTCCGGGGTCCGGCGAATAGGAGAAATGAACCCGATAACTGTCTCGTTTTGTACTGCGTACGGGTCGGTCACTTGCACGTCATCGAAATCCTGGAAGGCGAACCGTTCAGTCCAGTCGAGTTCTTCGATGGGTTGCCCCTCCAGTTCTCCATCTGAACTGACCGAAACAGTCTGATTCCGCCGATCAATTACGTATGCCCGAACGATTTCCGTATCAGATCTGTCCCCTTGCTGTCCCTGTAAATACTCCCGAATCTCGGTGCGGTCGCCATCCTCGAAGACCGGATGTTCGGAAAGAAGCTGAGCGACGAGTCGGTTCTTGCCACACCATTCCCGCAATTCGTTCGCTTCGGTCTCGGCAGCCGCGGTCATCGACTGTTCGACGTTCTCCTCCAGCAACCCCCCCACCTGTACATATAGGCCGACTGTGCCGATACTGATGATCAGGAAGACGACGAGGAGGGCCGTAGTAAGTTTCCGCCGGAACGACGACCGCACAACATCGACGATCGTTCCCAGAACCGGGAGGGAGGACAGGGATCTACGCATCGTCGAGTGCCTCAGTCTCTAAAAACTGTGTCGCGACCGCGAACGGATGATCTCCATCGAGGAGGACCCGGCTGTTGAGGCCTCGCATTGTCGACTTATCGAGTGCTGAAACAACAGGAGAGAGTATCTCGAATATCTCCGGATGTTCGTCGATGAGCGGTGCATACGCTGTCGGGGCCGGCTGGTAGGGGAGGAAGTAGTCGCGGTCGTCCTTGAGGACTGTAACTGTCGACCGGTTGAGCTGCGGGTCTGTCGCAAATCCACTCGCAATCTGTACGCGACCCTGTTCGAGTAGTTCGTACGTCAGCCCGATTGACGTGACGATGAACGGTTCGGTCTGGATTGGCTCGCCGTTCGCAGTCTCGATTTCATAATATGGAGCGAGTCCACGCCACCCGTCCTGCCGGTGATAGAATTCCTCGTTGACGGCGACACCAGGCGTATCACCACCGTTTCGGATATGGGCTGACAAGTCGCTGATGGTCGATACATCGGATCGTTCCGCCCATCTCGCGTCGGCGATGATGACGTACTCGTTCGAGAACGGTGCCGGGTCAGCCAACTGGAGTCGCTGGGAATCAGCGTCTGCTCGGACCCGCTCGAAGAGTGATTTGGGGTCAGTGATCCGTCTCTCGTGGCGGGGCGGCAGCTGTAGCCACGCCGTTCCTGTGTACTCCCAGTACAGGTGTTGCTCGCCTGCTGCTGTCTCTTCCCAGTTCGATAGCGAGTTTCCAGCCCCGATTTCATCGACGGCCCGAACCCAATCGATTCTCCGTAGCCGTTCGTAGGCGAGGTAGCCGAGAATCTTCTGCTCAGTGAAGGGCTTCGACCCTATCTGAACGGTTACTGATTTTGACTCGGGTTGTTCGCTCTTGGCGCACCCACCGAGTATGCCGGTAACAGCCACGCCGCCAGTGCGGCCTATCTGTCCGAGAAACCGACGGCGCATGGGTGGCATATAAAGATATCTGTACCGGCGAATGATATATAACTACGGGGCTTCTTGAGGAACGTCCGGTCCGGTTTTCACTCGGTTGAAATCTCGAAGCGCGCACCCCCGCAAGCGCCTAAGAGGCTGTGACTGTCCAGTCGTGCCGGCTGGCAACTTCCTTGACGATGCCAGCGTCGATAAGGTTCTGAATGTGCTTGTAGACAGTTGCCTCGCTCACGCTGGGGTTGAGTTCCTCGAGCTCGTACATCGAGCGGAGCTGTTTGGGGTGCTGGAGGATGTTGTTGATCAGGGCAAACCGCGTCTGCTGAGTGACGAAATGGATGAGTTCCCGTGGTGCCG
>ENA-ORCS01000588-ORCS01000588.1-marine-metagenome-genome-assembly--contig:-NODE-588-length-22710-cov-6.492157_pt1 | contig 22710 bp, 20 predicted proteins | sample MGYA00237781_ERZ508513 | MGnify/ENA primary metagenome ERZ508513 (study PRJEB26184, sample SAMN06268793) | marine metagenome | isolation source: Eden Landing Ponds, San Francisco, CA, USA | place...
ATGTCGGCGATGGCGTTGACCTCGTTCTCGCTGAGTTCGTGGGCGATCAGCATCGCGGCCGTCTCCTCGTCCGCGAGTCCCCCCATCTGTTCGACTTTCTCCTCGACGGCCTCCCGGAACTTTTCCTCGGAGACATCGGCTTCGAGATCCGCGTAGACGTCCTCGATCGCACCCATAGCTAGCCGTGATCACGGCTGGATCGCGTTTAAACAATGCGGTCGTCACTCCCGTGCTGACAGCCCGTGTCGGAGTGCCGGTCGAACCGTAACCCCTTTACTTGCCACCGGGGTATGGACAAGTGCGTCCGGGTAGGGTAGTGGACTATCCTCTTGGCTTGCGGAGCCAGGGACCGGAGTTCAAATCTCCGTCCGGACGTTTTCTACAGTACAAAATCCCAAGCGGAGCCGCCGGTCCACGAAAGTCCCATTGGCATCGATATCGAACCCGGTGTATGGACGCTCACCTCCGGGCAGGTATCGCGATCTACAACGCGGGCTACTATCACGCCGCCCACGACGCCTGGGAAGAGTACTGGATGGGACTGTCAGCGGGCCAGGACAAGGACTTCTTGCAGGGATTGATCCAGTTCACTGCGGCCGTCTATCACACGAGTACCGACAACTGGATCGGCGCGCGGAAACTCGCCGGCACGTCCCAGGAGTATCTCGACGGGCTGGGCGAGCGGTATCGTGATGTGGATCTCGCCACTGTCAGGTATCATCTCCGGGCACTCGAGCACGATACCGAGCGTGTCGGTGCCGAACCGCCGCCGCAGATCGCATACGACGGCAATCAGGTCGGACTCGACGATCTGGATTTCGAGGCGACTGGCGTCGCCGCGACAGTGCTGGCAGACGATCTCGGGTACGACGAAGCGGTCTTCGAACGCGGTGTCGAGTACGCCAACCGGGATCTCGAGGACGGCAACGAGACGAGTCCGTTCGTTTCGCTCGTCTTCGATTTCGTGCGTGAGTCACAGGCCGGCGCTGAGCGAGACACAGAGATCGACCACCGGGACATCATCGCCCAGCGGCTCGGTGAACACGTCGACCGCCGGCAGAGTCGCGAGGCCGACGTCGACGGGCTATTCTAGGTCCAGCGTTACCGATATTTCGTCGTCTACCGCTGTGGCGAACGCCTCGGGGTCGGTCTCCAGGGCTTCAAACGTGTTGTAGTGGACCGGGACGACCCGCTCCGGCTCCAGCTCGTTCGTGAGTGCCGCTGCTTCCGTCCGATCCATCGTGAACGTCCCACCGATCGGCGGCAGAAAGACATCGACCGCAAGCGCGGCGTGGCCATCGAGCACGTCTGTGTCGCCGGGCCAGCAGACTCGCGTCCCGTCGATCGCGAGCAGGTAGCCACAGCCACGTCCCTCCGGATGGTACGGCGAGCCGTCGGGCCGCGTGTGTGGCCCGTCGGGTTCGTTATACGCCGGCAGCGTCCAGATCGCGATTCCCGCGACCATCAGGTCTGACTCGTCGTCGACGGTCCGCACGTCGTAGGGCAACTCGACCAGCCGCGGGAGATCCCGCCCCGACGCTCGGCGGTCCATCCCTTCGAAGGCGACGACCGTCGCCTCCTCACTCGCGACCCGATCGATCCCGTCCGGATCGTAGTGGTGTGCGTGTGTGATACAGATGACATCGCCATCTTCGGGCCGGTAGTCCTGACTCGGCGGGTGGGCGATGCCGGCTGTGTCCGGCTCCCACTCGCCGGTGAGCACGCCGTACCGGCCCGGATCGAGGTAGACGACCGTGCCGTCGGTCGCCTCGATCCGCACCGTCGCGTATCCGAGCCACTCGATGCTGAGTCCTCCGTAGGTAACTGTCATACGCTCAGATCGGCCGGAACCGGCAAAAATCCCGCGGCGTTGGGACCTCGGACGCGCTACTGCTCGGCGGCCAGCCGCTCGATCCGGCTCAGGGTGTCTCCGTCATCGGGTGTCTTGTCCTCGCGGACGCCCAGAAAGCGAGGGAATCGTAGCGCGTAGCCCGATTCGTAGGTGCTTGATGTCTGCAACTCCTCGTAGCCGACCTCGAAGACGACTGCCGGTTCGAGATCGACTGCGACACCGTCCTCACTGCGGACGTGCGGTCTGAGGCGCTCGGTCAGCGACTCCAGTTGCTCGTCGGTGATGCCGGTCGCGACGTTACCGACCGGCGCGTATCCGTCCGGCGTGCGGACCGAGACCTCGAACGTACCCAGTAGCTCGGCGCGTCGACCTTCGCCCCATTCCGCGCCCGTGACGACCAGGTCCAGCGTCTCCACGTCGGGCTTGCGCTTGCGCCAGCGCTTGCCACGCCGGCCCGGCGTGTACGCTGACTCGGGATCCTTGAGCATAATCCCCTCGTGGCCCGCCTCCAGTGTCTCGGCCTCGATCTGAGCGATCGCCTCGCTGTCCTCGGCGAGCCACCACTCCGAGACGCCGGTCGAAAGCAGCGTTTCGAGTCGCTCGCGACGTGACGTGAGCGGGACGTCGAGTAGGTCGGTCCCGCCGTCCGAGCCAACGTGTAGACAGTCGAACGCCCGCAGGCGCACTGCTACGTCTTCACGGGCCTTCTCGATGTCGTGTTTCCGGCGAAAGCGCCGCAACACGTCCTGGAATGGGAGCAACTCGCCGTCGTCGTCGATCGCGATAACTTCCCCATCCAGGATCGCCGGCACCTCAAGCTCGCGCTCGACGAAGGCGACGACTTCCGGCAGGGCGTCGGTCACCTCTTCCATATTCCGCGAGAACAGTCGAGCCTGCTGGCCGTCGTAGTGGACCTGTACCCGCGCACCGTCGTACTTGACTTCGACCGCGGCTTGTCCCCAGTCTTCGAGTGCGCCGGTGACCGTCCCAGTCTGGGCGAGCATCGCCTGGACTGGTCGCCCGACTTCCAGGTGCAAGCCTTCGAGACCGTCTTCGCCGTCTTCGCGTGCGACCTCCGCGACAAGTCCGTAATCGTTCGTGACTTGCAGCGCGCGCTCGACCGCCTCGACCGATACGTCGAACGCCTCGGCGATGGCGTCTCTGACCGTCCCGCCCCCGACGCCGATCCGCATTTCCCCCAGGACGAGGCGGGCGAGATACCGCGCTTCTGTCGCGCTCGCACGGTTGAACAGCCCAAAGAGCTGGTCGGTCTTCGTGTCCTGACTACCGGCACCCTCGGCCGCAGCTAGTTCACGGAGGTCTGCGTCCACCTCGGCGACAGTCAGTCCGTCCTCAGCACCGTCGGTGAATGCGTTCAGGCCCTGTTGTCCACCGAGATCGTAGCTGGCGGCGACGGCGCCGATCTCGCCGCGGTCGGCAAGCCGCGTTTCTACGTCCGCCGCGGTGACGTTGTGTCCGGCCGCGCGAGCGATCGCCTCGTAGCACAGGGCGGGTCCGATATCGAGCGTCCGCGAGTCGTGTGCGGGGAACACCTGCCCTTGCAGAAAGCGAACGATAATCGGGAGGTCCGATCCGGCCGCCACGAGTAGGTCGTTGACTCGCTCAGTTATTTCCGTGTCGGCGCTCGCGGCCTCGATATCGTGTGCCCGATCGGCGAACGCGGCGAAGTCCATCGCCCGACCGTTGCCCGCTCGCGACCCTAATACTGTCGTCCTGTCACGCGCCTCAGCCGGTGGCCCCGACTGGAGTCAGCGCTGCTCCCGTCTCGTTTGTGGTACCGTGGTTGTAGATTATTGTCGCCTCTACGGCTACCTGGTAGCTACCCGCCGGGTACGGCCGGTCGGTCTCGTTGCCCGCGTACTCGAACTGCCGGTTGTCGTTCGTGTCTAGGTGTGGCACCGCAACGATGTCGAGTTCGCTCCGGTCGGGCGGGTTATCCAGCGTGACGACGACGTTACGATGGGTCCCCGCTGGCAGGTACTCCGTCCGGCCGATCACCTCGCCCTCCTGGCCGTCGATGTGTACGACGACGAACCCGCCGTCGGACATTGAGACCGACTCGATGGTGAGTTGCTCGCCGTCTGTCATCGGCTGGGTCCCGAAGTTGATCGACGCGACCGGCGACGACAACAGCAGGAAAGCCACGTACGCGATGGCGAGCATCCCTGCTGCGTGTTTGGCGCCGTCCTTGATCGTTCCCTCGCCGAGCTGTCCGGCGATAAATCCCGAGAACACCGCCTGGACCAGCGCCGTATGGAAGAAGACCAGGGCGTAGGCGGCTTTGTCGACCTCACCGAGGCGAGCGAACTGCTCGGCGTTGACGCCCAGCCGGTTTGGACCTTCCGGCGTCTGCACCGATTCGGGGAGCGCGGGAATCAGCACCTCCTGGACGGCGATGATGATCACGAGAAAGACGAAAAACGAGATGTAGATGACGACTAGGTAGGTAAACATCTGCTGGCGTCGCTGGCGACGCATCCGCAGGTCTGACCGGGACTGGTTGGAGGCGATGCGCAGCACTGGCCCCAGCTTCCCGCTGGCACGCATCGCGTTGGACAACAGTGTCACGACCCGCGCGATCGAGGTCGTTCGGACGCGTCGCCCGAACCGGACCAGTGCAGCCTGCACGTTCGCGCCCATCTCCACGTCACTCCAGATCCGGTCGACTTCGTCACCGAGCGCGTCCAGATCACTGTCCCTGACTCGATCCAGACTCTCGACGACGGACATCCCGGCCTCGTTGAGGCTCGCAAGTCGTTCGAGTAGCTCCGGTGTGGCGGCCTCAATCCGGTCGATCCGGCGCTTGTACACTTCCCGAACGACGGCGAACGTCCCGAGGACGAACAGTCCGGCCTGAATGAGGATGTCATCGAGTACCCGCACGCTGATCCCGTCGCCGGCCAGCGCGTCGGGCATCCGGAGTCCGATCCAGACCAGTGCGATCGGGACAGTCAGATACAGCAACCGCGTCGGATGCCACAGAATCGTCTGCAGCGGTGACCCGAACACTTTTTTGAGGCGACTCGCACGGTCGTAGAGCCGCAGCTGTGCCAGATTTGACCGGACTGTCGGCGTTACTCCGCCGTCGGCGCTCGTTGTCGGCGTCTCGGGGACAGTCTTGCTCCGGGAGCCGCTGGCCACGTCTGTCTCCGGGACGTTCGCTCCCTCATCCGCCGAGAGCTGGGAGACACCGCTCTCGCGGGCGATGCCGAGCTGTTCGAGTTTCTGCATCAGGAAGACTATGAAACCGGCGTTAGCCAGCGGGATGATCAGGTATCCGATCATCTTGATGAACAGCAGCGTATCGGTCGTTGTGAGCCCGAACACAAGCAGGATCGTCACCAGAAAGAGCATCCCCGCGACCAGCACCGTCACGTATGCCTCGGCGATCGTCGCCAGCAACTCTAGGATCTCTTCCTGGCGCTCTTCCGATTCTTCCTGGTAGCGTTCGTACTGTGCCTGTAAAAAGCGGGGGAGGCTCTGGCCGCTCTGCAGGATGCTTGCGAGATTTTCGGAGAAGGTCTTCCATTTCTCGCTGGGCGTCCGGTAGGCGATCCGTCGGATCGCCGAGATCACGTCAGTGTTGAACAGATCCATCTGTCGGACGCCGACGTTGACCTCTGCGGCCGCATCGCCGTAGATATCGTCGTTCTCGCCGAGCGTGCGCATCACCGTCGGAAACGTCGTCCCGCCGCGAGAGAGGGCGTACATAAACGCGACCGTCCGCGGCAGCGCCTCGTTGATACCGCGCCGACGGACCTCCGCGTTACTCTGGGGGATCTGCCAGCGGAACACGTACGCAAGCGTCGCCGCCAGCGCACCGACAGCGATGCCACCGCCGACATACAGCAGGTCTCGGGCCAGCGGCGAGAGGACAATCACTAGATTCGGATCGCCCAACGCTTCTCCCATAACCGAGGGGAGCTGTGCCAGTGTGGCCGCAACTGCTGGCAGCACCGCAAGCGTGCCGGCGACGACATACACGCCCAGTGTCCCGCCCGCGATCCCGGCGACGACGGTGTACAGGTACGTCCGTGTCGTGTAGATTCGATAGGTCTGATCGACGTGTGCGGCCTCCAGCGACCGCTTGCGCGCCGTCGAGTCGACGACGAACCGGTCGAATGTGAGCCGCGATACCCGGGAGACAAAGCCGCTTGCCCACGAACTCACGGTCACCAGCGAGAGAAAGCCCACGAGGACCGCGGCGATCCCGAGCGGCAGAAACTGGATCGGCTCCATATCACTCTGTCGTCGTGACCGCGTCGCTCGCCTCGACTGTTTCCATCACGCGATCCTTGTCGGCGTAATACCGGTTGATCCACGAGGTGAACCGCCGGTAGTCTGTGATGTCTTCCTCCCAGAGATGTTCGAGCACTGCCTTTCTGTCTGCCAACTCGCTCAGCAACTCCGAGCGGGTCCAGCCACGGTCGGTCTGTATCTCTTCGAGCAGATCCGAGTTGCGCTGACGGAACGTATCCTCGTCGGCGTTCCAGGAGAAGGTGTTCGAGTAGTCCAGCTCACCAGTCCGCTGGTCGATTCCCTCGATCTCCGCGAGGGTCTTGATCCGTCGGACGCGCTTGTCCTCGTGGCGAGTCAACACCTGTACACAGAGCAGGTCCAGACTCGCGACCATCGGCCGCGGGACGTTGATCGGCTCGTTCTCCAGGCGATTGATGACCGTCTGGACCGAGTCAGCGTGCATCGTCGAGTAGGTCGTGTGCCCGGTGTTCATCGCCTGGAACAGCGTCACTGCCTCCTGGCCGCGGACCTCACCGACGATGATGTACTCCGGTCGATGGCGCAGCGCCGACCGCAACAGGTCATACATCGTGATGTCGTCGTCGTCGAATCGCTCCCGCGTCACCGACGAGAGCCAGTTGTCGTGATACAGCGACAGCTCCCGGGTGTCCTCGATGGTCAGCACTTTCGACCGCGGCGGGACGAACATCGAGACGGCGTTCATACTCGTTGTCTTGCCTGCGGCGGTCCCGCCCGCGAAGATCAGCGACTTGTTGGATTCGATCGCCAGCCACAGGAAGGCAAGCATATCTAGGTCTACCGTCCCGAACTCCAGCAGATCGACCGGTGTGAACGGCTCTTCGGCGTACTTTCGGATGGTAAAGGCCGACCCGCGTGGCGTGACCTCCTCGCCCAGCGCAAGTTCGATCCGCGAGCCGTCCGGGAGCGTCGTCGAGACGACGGGATCCGACACGGAGATGTGCCGGCCCGAGCGTTGGGCCAGCTGGATGACGAAGTTCCGCAGTTCCCGTTCGTCAAAAGTGACGTTGGTTTCGATGTCGGTGTACTCCTCGTGATACGCGAAGATCGGCAGCCCGACACCGTCACAGGAGATGTCTTCGATGTCCGGGTCGTGCATCAGCGGGTCGATCTTGCCGTAACCCTGGAACTGTCGATAGAGATAATAGAACAGCCGGTAGAACGACTCCGGCTCGATGACGACGCCGTACTCTTCCAGGCGCGCTTCCAGTTCCTCGAACAGCGCCGTCTCGGGATCGTCTTCGATGTCATCGCGGTACAAAAGCGGTGTCCGGATGTCCTCGAACAGCCGTTCGAGCAGGTCGGCTTCGAGTTCGTCCAGCGTCGGCTCGACGACGTGATACCGGTGTTCGTTCTCCTCGGGATCGTAATTGATCGAGACGAACGCGTAGGGGGCATTGAGCCAGTAGCGTTCGATTTCGTTCATCCCGGCCAGACCCTCGAATGTCGCTAGCGGGTCGTGCTTGACGGGGTCGTAGTCCTCGACGTCGACGGACGAGCCAGTGATGACTCGCATCGAGCGGACCAGCCGCCCTTTCGCGTCGCTCAATAACCCGCCTGACTCGTCGGGCTCGCGTTCGGAATCTGCCATAGCTTGAAACGTCGCCACCGGGGCGCTTCTTGCCGTGGATTTAACTCCCATACACTTAAATTCGATACCCCGACTATCGTTCCTCGAAATGCGTGTGCCGCGCGTCCTCACCGACGCTCGGCACGTAAGATCGCGATTGCGAGCGCCCCCATAATGACTGTCCCGACCGGGACCGGCACGCCACCGAGGTCCTGCTCGAGGAAATACAACGCCGTTGCTGTTCCCGTCCCGACAGTCGCGGCGGCCAGCAGCCAGCCGATCACGGTGGCCGGTGGGGCTGGACTACGGGCGATGACACCCGCCTCGTCGCGATACAGCGCGAGGCTGTACCCGAACGCACCCGCCAGTACGACCGCAGCCAGCGCCCAGGCGATGCTGCCCGCCCACATCCACCCGTCGTAGTGGCCGACAGCCCCGACTGGCGTGGCGACGAACAGCCCGGAGGCGAGTTGCGTCCCCGGATACTGGGTTGCGAGGGCGTTTTCCGCGGAGACGAGTTGGCTGCCCGCCCGGAGAATCACCGGGATTCTGATCTGTAGTTCGAGTACCGACAACCGGACGAAAATGACGGTGCTGTCCAGCGCCGCAGCCGGCTGGTAGGCAATATTCCAGGGCAACGCCATCGCGAGCCACGCCGAGAGGACGGCGAACTCGTTTGCGTATTCCGAGCGCACCCAGGTCATCGTATGGGTGCCCACAGTCCGAGAGCGTAAAGATGTCGTTCGCCGGTGGCGTTACGTTCTTGCCCATTCGTGCCGTACCCCAAAACGAGTCAATGCGGCGCGAAGAGTTCACGACCCACGTCGACACCGACGAATCGCCCCGGCTGATCGTCTCCTTTGCGGGGACGCCCGACGTACTTCGGGAGCGATTAGCCGAGGGTGAACAGGCCCCGGACGCCTCCGATCTCGACGTCTCGTATCGACGGACACCGACGGACGACCCCGGGGTCCTCGGCGTGGCCCACCGCCTCACCGGCGAGTTCGCCTTCGAGGCTCCGCTTGCAGCGTCGGACCTCCACTCGCTTGTCGAGGCGACCAGCCGCCGTGAAGAGGGCGACCGTCACTACCAACTCCGGATCGAACCCGGTGACGACGATCCTGTCGTCTTCGAGAAGGCGGCGCTTTTGGTTTACGACGGTGACGGCAACCTCGACCGCGAGCATAGCCTCATCCCCGGCGGCGTCCAGTTGTGAGGCTATCGCAGTGTTTCGGCCAGCGCCGGCAGTAGCTCGGTCACGTCCGCCCGACAGTCGTACTCGGCCCGGTCGCTGAGCGGCGTGGATTCGAGGTTGACGACTGCGAGTGTTGCATCCGACTGCTGGGCACGGGCCGGCAGTCCTGCTGCGGGCTGGACCTGCAGCGAGGAGCCGACTGCCAGAAAGAGATCGCTCTGGCCGGCCAGTTCGTGCGCTCGGATCGTGGGCCCATCGGGCATCGACTCGCCGAACAACACGACCGCCGGCTTCAACACGCCGCCACACTCCTCACACCGGGGCGGCAGCTCGCCATTTTCGGCTCGTTCGAACGCCGACTCGGCCGGAGTCCGGTGGCCACACTCGACGCATTCGACCTCGCGGTTGGTCCCGTGGAGTTCGATCACCGTCTCGGAGCCGGCGGCCCCGTGTAGGCCGTCGACGTTCTGTGTGATGACGGCGTCGAGATGTCCCGCCTGTTCTAACTCGGCCAGCGCGCGATGGGCGGTGTTCGGTTCGACCTTCTCGTCCCCGTAGAAGGTCTCCCGGAGATCGAGTCGATCGCGCCAGAATCCCGCTGGATCGGCTTCGAATCGCCGGTAGTGGAAGTCACGCTGGTCGAACTGTTCCCAGATTCCGCCGGCACCGCGAAACGACGGGATGCCCGAGGCGGTCGAGACACCCGCGCCGGTCAGCGCGACGATTCGCGTTGCGTCGGCGATGGCGGCCGCCAGCGACTCGATCCGATCGTCCATACGCGGACGTTCGGTCGCGAGTGAGTTGGCTCCTGCGGACCGGTCCGGCAGAACGTGACGACAGCACATCTGCCGGTCACACCTGCAGCAGGGCCGGGATTTAAGCGCGCGCCACTCCCCTGTGAGAGTGATATGCGATTGCACGAATATCAGGCCAAAGAGGTCTTCGCGGAGGCCGGGATCCCGACGCCGGACGCGCAACTGGCCGAGACCGTCGAGGCGGCCGTTGAAGCGGCCGAGTCGATCGGCTATCCGGTCGCGATCAAAGCGCAGGTACACGTGGGGGGCCGGGGTAAGGCCGGCGGGATCAAACTCGTCGACTCCGAGTCAGAGGCCCGGGAGGCCGCCGACGCGATCCTCGGGATGGATCTGAAGGGGTATCACGTCGAGCGTGTGCTCGTCGAGGCGGCGGTCGATTTTGTCGACGAACTGTACGTCGGCGTGACGATGGACCGCGGCGAAGGCCGTCCAGTCGCGATGGTCTCGACGCAAGGCGGCGTCGACATCGAGGCAGTTGCCGAGGAGGACCCCGACGCTATCGCACGTGAGCACGTCGATCCCGCCTTCGGAATGCACCCCTTCCAGTCTCGTAAGGTCGTCTACGAGGCGGGGGTCGACCGCGACGTGGCCGGTGACGTGGCCTCGATCTTGCGAACACTGTATCGACTCTGGGAAGACCGCGACGGGAGTGACGTCGAGATCAATCCGCTGATGGTCACGAGCGCGGACAGCGAGAGTGACGAGCGAGGCGTCATCGCCGCCGACGCGGTGATGAACGTCGACGACGACGCGCTCTTTCGCCAACCCGAACTCGCCGAGATGGAGGACGAGGCCGGAGGCGGTGACGAACTCGAGGCCAAAGCCGACGAGTACGGCTTCGATTACGTCCGGCTGTCGGGCAACGTCGGCATCATCGGCAACGGTGCGGGACTGGTGATGACGACACTGGACCTCGTCGATCACTACGGCGGGTCACCCGCGAACTTCCTGGATGTCGGTGGCGGCGCGAAAGCCCAGCGGATCGCCAACGCCCTGGACATGGTCTTTTCGGACGACAACGTTGATTCGGTCGTGTTCAACATCTTCGGAGGGATCACCCGCGGGGACGAGGTCGCGAACGGCATCAATCAGGCACTCGAACAGTTCGACGAGATTCCCAAAGACGTCGTCGTCCGACTGGCGGGCACGAACGCCGAGGAGGGAATGGAGATTCTCAACGAGGATCTCGTCACGGTCGAAGACACGCTAGAAGACGCGGTAAAGCGTGCGGTCGAATACGCCCAGGAGGTGCACGTATGAGTGTTCTCGTCGACGAGGAGACCCGCGTCGTGGTACAGGGAATCACCGGCGGAGAAGGGAAATTCCACGCCGAACAGATGCTCGAATACGGCACGAACGTCGTCGCCGGCGCAGTCCCGGGCAAAGGCGGCCAGGACGTCGCGGGCGTCCCGGTCTACGACACGGTCCAGGGGGCCGTCCGCGAGGAAGACGCCGACGCCTCGGTCGTGTTCGTCCCGCCGGCGTTCGCCGCGGACGCGATCTTCGAGGCGCTGGACGCCGACGGGCTTGATCTCGTCGTCGCGATCACCGAGGGGATCCCGACCCAGGATATGAGTCTGGTCAATCGGAAACTCGACGAATCGGACACGCATCTCGTCGGGCCGAACTGTCCTGGCGTGATCACTCCGGGCGAGGCCAAACTCGGCATCCTGCCGGGAGACATCTTCAGCGAGGGCAACGTCGGACTGGTCTCACGGTCGGGGACGCTCACCTACCAGGTCGTTGATAACCTCACCCAACGCGGGATCGGACAGACGACCGCGATCGGCATCGGCGGCGATCCGATCATCGGGACGGATTTCGTCGACGCGCTGGAACTGTTCGAGGCCGACCCCGAGACGGAAGCCGTCGTTATGTGCGGGGAAATCGGCGGCGAAGACGAAGAAGCGGCGGCCCGCTATATCGGCGAGCAGATGGACACGCCCGTCGTCGGGTTTATCGCCGGCCGCACCGCGCCACCGGGCAAGCGTATGGGACACGCCGGCGCGATTGTCTCCGGTAGCGGCACCGGTACGGCAGCATCGAAGATCGCTGCTCTGGAAGCGAACAATGTGCCAGTCGGTGACACGCCCGACGCAGTCGCTGATTACGTCGCAGACCGCCTCTAGTGGATCGAGGTCGGCCGAATCGCTCGAACCACCGTCAGGCGACTCTCCCAGTGAAGCCACGCGCTGTCGTGTCCGGAGACCTGACTGTGATACGAACTTTGATACTAGCGAGCACACGATATAGACGTAATGACAGAGTCAGAGCCGATCCGCGTGCTACACGTCGATAGCGACCCTGACTTCCTGGCGGTCGTCGCCGAGCACCTCGAATACGAAAACGAGTCGCTGATCGTCGAGGGCGAGACCGACCCACAGGCGGCGCTGGATCGACTCGATCAGGTCTCGTTCGACTGCGTTCTCAGTGACCATCGTCCGTCCGTCATCGACGGGCTGGCGTTCCTCGAGCGCGTCCGCGAGCACCACCCGGAGATGCCCTTCATCTTATACACTAGCCACGGTAGTGAAGAGATCGCCAGCGAGGCTATCTCGGCGGGCGTTACCGAGTATATGCAAAAGGAGACCGGCACCGACCAGTATGCCGTCCTCGCGAACACGATCGCCAACGCCGTCGAGCACACGCGGACAGAAGCAGCGCTCGTCGAGAGCCAACAGCGCTACCGGACCGTCGTCGAGCAGAGCCACGACGGCGTGTTCATCTACCGGGACGAGACCTTCGAGTTCGTCAACGAGCGGTTCTGTGCGATCACCGGCTACGGGAAAGACACGCTGATCGGTATGAACGTCTTCGAACTCATCCATCCGGACGATCGCGACCGCGTTCGGGAGATCGGTCGACTGCGCCAGTCCGGGGACGCCGCTCCGAGGCAGTACGAGGCCCGGATTGTCACTGCTGACGGCGAGACCCGAGAGGTGTCACTCAGCGTCCGGCCGATCACATACGACGGCCAACCGGCCGAGATCGGATCGATTCGGGACGTGAGCGACCGGTATTGTAGCTCGGAACGCCTCGATGAGTTCGCCAGCGTCGTCGCTCACGATCTCCGAAATCCGCTGAACGTCCTGTCCGGCCGGCTTGATCTCGCCCGCGAGACCGGCGACGACACCCATTTCGACGCCCTCGAACGGTCAGTCGACAAGATGGAGACACTTCTCGAAGAGATGCGTGATCTCGCCAGGGCTGGGTTGCCGGTCCGGGAGCCAGCCGTCGTTGACGTCGAGTCTGCCGCCCGCACGGCCGCAGAAGCGACCGATCTGACAGTCACTGCTGATCCGGACTTGCCGACGGTCGAAGCCGACCGCAATCGCCTCGAAGACGCCCTGTTCGAATGCTTCGAGAACGTCGCCGTTCACACCGGCTGCGAGTCGGCCCGGGTCCGATCGACTGAGGACGGGTTCGCTGTCGTCGACGATGGACCCGGCATCGAGGCGAGCGAACGCGACCGCGTGTTCGAGGCCGGATACACGACCGACACTGACCGGACCGGCTTTGGGCTGGCGATCGTCGAGTGGATCGCGGACGCTCACGGCTGGTCGGTCGCGGCCGAGCCATCGCAGTCCGGTGGGACGCGGCTCGTGTTCTCGGGTCTCGATCGGGCCTGATGTCGCTGACTCCCGTTTTCGAGACCGATACTCGGGGTGTAACCTATAGGTGTGACCAGCCAATACGCATAGACGAATGATCGAGGCCCGCGACCTCCGCAAAGAGTACGGCGGCTTCCCGGCCGTCGAAGGGAGTACATTTTCGGTCGACTCCGGGGAGGTATTCGGCATTATCGGTCCGAACGGGGCCGGCAAGACGACGACGCTGAAAATGCTTGCCGGACTGATCGAACCCACGAGCGGCAGCGTCTCGGTCGCCGGCTACGAGGCCGGCGAGAGCGAGATGCGCCGCCGGCTCGGCTTTCTCCCCGAGGAATCGCCGCTGTACGAGGAGATGACTCCACGGACGTATCTGCATTTTTTCGCTGACCTGTACGACGTCCCCGACGATACCGCAGCACAGCGCATCCACGAGACGCTGGACGAACTCGACTTGCAGCATCGGGACCGTCAGCTCGGAGACATGTCCAAGGGGATGAAACGGAAGGTTGCGATCGCCCGGTCGCTGATCAACGACCCGGACGTGCTGATCTACGACGAACCGGCCAGCGGGCTGGACCCGTTGACGACCAACTACATCATCGAGTTCACCAGCCAACTCGCCGAGGAGGGCAAGACGATCGTCTTCAGCGCGCACAACCTCTTTCACGTCGAGTCGATCTGCGACCGCGTGGCGATTATGAACGACGGGGCGATCGTCGCCCGGGGTGACCTTGAGGAACTGCAGGCCGAATACGGCGAGACGGTCTACTACGTCCACACGACCGTCGAGGTCCCCGAGAGTATCGCGAAGAACGGCCAATACGTCCGAACCGCCGAGACGATGGCCGAGGTCGAGGCCACCCGAGAGGCCGCCCAGGAAGCCGGTGGCTCGATCATCGATATTCGGACCGAAGAGTCTAGCCTGGAAGAGGTCTTTCTCAACGTCGCCGATGGGCGTGACAGCCGTGCACAGTCCGGCAAGTCCACGGCCGATCCCAGTCCGGAGGTTTGACCGTGCGGCCGCGCAAGATTCTACGGATCGCTCGCTGGGAGGTGACGAAAAACGCCGGTGGGATCGACCGCAAGACCGCCGCCGTCATCGCCGTGACGTTGCTCGTGTTGGGCGCGGCCGCGCCGCTCGTCGTCGCACAGGGCGGTGTCACGCTCGATGAGGGCTTTTACCGTGTCGGCGTCGACGAGGAGAGTCCGCTGTACCCGGTCGTCGAGAGCGACTCGACGTTCGCGGTTCGGGACCCTGACGCGGAACTCGGCTCCGACATCGACTTGCGCATTCGCGGGACGCAAGTGATCGCCAGCGACTCCCAGAAGGGACAGGCGGCCCTGGCGGAGTTGCGCAGTAGCGTCGGCTCGTACAACGACCGCGTTATGTCGGCGGAATCCAACCAGTCGGCGGCGTTTCCGGTCACGGTGACACTTGAATATGCCGAGCGGAACCGCACGACAGGTGGGACCGACACGCTCGATACGAACACTGTCGGCGATGGCACCGCTCCCGACAGTGGGACGCCTGAAGACGGCAACGACACCGGTCCAGTGGGCGATGGGGACTCCAACGGAACGGCCACTGACGGGTCCGACGGGACGACCCCTGGCGACTCCGACGGAACGGGCGGTGCTGATACTGGCGGGTCCACGGGCGACGGTTCGACCGGCGGCATCGGTGGCATCGCCCGTGGCCTCACGGGCAGCGATGCGATGACGGGCACGCCGTCTGATATCTCTCCGCCGTTTCCCTTCCAGTCGCTCATCCTGGCGTTTCTGTTCATTATCCCGCTGAATTTCGTCATCCAGGCCTACGGATCGACGATGCTCAGCGAGCGGCTCAACCGCCGAGGGGAGCTGATGCTGGTCGCCCCGGTTTCACGTGGCGACATCATCGCCGGCAAGACGCTGCCGTACTTCCTCGGCGCGCTGCTGTTTGAGGGGCTGATTGCGGGTGGTGTCCTCTTTTTGCAGCCCGATTCCGGCAGCGGGCTGTACGCGCTCGCTGCGGTCGTGCCGCTGGTGTTGCTCTTTCTGTCCGCGACATTCCTCGGCGCGATGTTCGCCCGCTCGTTCAAGGAACTCACCTTCGTCACCGTCTCGATCACGGTCGGGTTGACGGCCTATGCTTTCGTCCCGGCGATTTTCACTGACGTGACTCCGATCGCGCTCATCTCGCCGCTAACGGTCGTCGTCCGTGACATTCAGGGCGTCGCGATCGAGCCGCTGTCGCTGCTGCTCTCGACGCTGCCACCGCTGTTCACCGCGGGGCTGTTCTTCGTGCTCGGCGCGGGGTTGTACCGCGAGGAAGATCTGTTCACCCAGCGACCGATTCCGCTGAAAGTGCTCGATTCGCTCGCCGGTCGGATCCATCGCCGGCGCAGCGTCGCTCTCGTCGTGATCTTGCTTATGCCGCTGGTCATTCTCGCGGAACTGGTCGCTGTCGCCGCCGTCTACCCGATCTCGATGGGGCTGCCCCAGCCGATCTGGCTCGGATTGATTCTGTTGTCGATCGTCGTGATCGAGGAGCTCGCGAAGAGTCTGCCGGTCTATGCGGGATTCGTCCACAACCGGTATGACCGCTCGCTTCGCTCGGCGCTGGCCGTCGGAGCACTCGCTGGGCTCGGCTTTTTCGTCGCCGAGAAGGGGCTGTTGCTCGTCCAGCTACTGGGCGGGTTACCTGACGTTCAGCAGGCAGCGGTCGTCTCGGCCGGCCCGACAGCCGGTATCGGCCCGGCAGTTGGCCTACTGTTGTTGCTCGCGCCGCTGGCACTCCACGTTGTCACGGCGTCGACGTCCGCAATCGGAATGCGATCCGGTCGGCAGGGCTACGTCGTCGGGCTCACGGCCGCGATCGTGATTCATTTCGTCTACAACTTCTCGGTGGTGATGCTCGTTGTTTGACGACGTCCGTATCGCCATCGCGCGACGCGATATCGCGAGTCTCTCCCGGGAGAAGACGATCGTCCTCGCGCTGGCGATCCAGGTGTTCATCGCTGCGTTTTCGTCGTTTCTGGTCGTCGGGCTCACCTCGCTGTACGATCCCGGCAGTGTCGAGTCGGGCGAGCTTACCTTTGGTGTCGCCGGCGATACCCGCACCCAACTCGAAGAGGCCGCACAGGAGGCTGGCGTCGAGGTCCAACAGTATCCGACGCGAGCGGCCGCAAGAGAGGCCTTCCGGCGTGGGGAGGTGGTTGGCGTCCTCACTGCCGACGCGTCCGGCGACCGGATTGCGGTGACGGCGACTGTGCCCGACGGAAGCGTCCAATCGACGCTCGCGGTCGTCAAAGCCAGAGACGTACTCGAGGCGCTCGAACGCATCGAACGCACGAACCGGGCAGCCTCCCTCGAAACCGATCCTGTTCCGCTCCCGCCGGAGGCGGACGCCAGTTCCTACTTCGGGTTCACCTATACGGTGCTCGTCCCGCTGTTGCTGTTCTTGCCGCCGTTCATCAGCGGCTCGATCACTGTCGACGTCCTGACCGAGGAGATCGAACGCGGGACTCTGGAGTTGCTCCGGGTCGCGCCGGTCTCGCTGACGGACATCTTCGACGGCAAAGCCCTCGGGATGGCACTACTGGCCCCGATACAAGCACTGCTGTGGATCGCGCTGTTGACAGTCAACGGCATCACTATCCAACACACCCTCTCGCTGGTCGTGTTAGTCTCGGCGGTCGCACTGTTGGTGGTCGTCCTCGGGGCGGTGCTCGGGTTGGTCCTCGGCCGGCGCCGGCAAGCACAGTTGCTCTACTCGATTATCGCGCTGGGACTGTTCGGCGCGGCCGCGCTCCTGCCGGAACACCCGGCGACCGTCGCCGCCAAGCTCGCTGTCGGCAGTCAGACGACGGTCACCACTGCGACGGTCCTCGGACTTTCGGCACTCGCAGTCGGGCTGTACGCCACCACGCGTCGCTACGTTGGGTCGATCGACCCAGAGCAGTACTGACCGTCGGCTACTGTAGCGATCGATCCCGGTCTCCCCGAGGTTTTTTCGCTCTGCCAGTTCGGGGATGGGATATGGAATATACGACGCTGGGCTCGACTGGAATCGAAGTCAGTCGCATCGCGCTTGGCTGTATGAGTTTCGGGCGTCCGGAGTGGCGCGAGTGGGTCCTTGAGGAGGAAGAGAGTCGCGAGATCATCGAGCGCGCCATCGAGTTAGGGATCAATTTCTTCGATACGGCTAACATGTACTCGCTCGGGGAGAGCGAACGCATCCTCGGCAACGTCCTCGGGGAGTACGACCGCGACGAGCAGGTCGTCGCCACGAAGGTCCGGTGGCCCGGTGCGAACGACCACCGCAACGCCGTCGGCCTCTCCCGGAAGACCATCGAGCAGGAACTCGCCCACTCGCTCGATAGGTTAGGGATGGATACCGTCGACCTCTATCAGATCCACCGCTGGGACGAGGACACGCCCATCGAGGTGACACTGCAGACCCTCGACGACGCCGTCCGGCGCGGGCAGGTCCGCTCTCTCGGTGCCTCCTCGATGTGGGCTTACCAGTTCGCCGAGGCGCTACACACCAGCGAGAGCCTGGGACTGGAGCGGTTCGAGACGATGCAGAACCACTACAACCTCGTCTACCGCGAGGAGGAACGCGAGATGCTCCCGCTCTGTGAGGAGAAAGGCATCGGCGCGATCCCGTGGTCGCCGCTGGCGCGTGGCTACCTCGCTCGTCCCCACGAAGCGTTCCAGTCGACCGAGCGCGGCGCGAACGACGCCGAGGAACGCAGCGACCGGATGGAGAGCTACCGCACGGGCGGCGGCGACGAGACCAACGAGCGCGTCCAGGAACTCGCCGCCGAGAAGGGCGTCTCGATGGCACAGATATCGCTCGCCTGGCTCCTTCACCAGCCCGCGGTCGACGCGCCGATCCTCGGCGTCTCCAGCGTCGAACACCTCGAAGACGCCGTGGAGGCCGTCGACGTGGACCTGTCGGCCTCCGACCTGGCGTATCTCGAAGAGCCCTACGAGCCGGTCGGGATCACCGGACACTGAGACGGTCGATCAGCCGAACAGGTCGCTGGAGCCGGAGTCCGCGTCGGCACTGTGGTCGCTCGCGCCCCGGCCCGACTTGTTCGGGCCCTGGTTCGACTCGCTCGCGCCCCGCTCCGACTCGTTCACATCCGGGCTCGATTCGTCCGCGTCGGCCGCCACGTCCGCCGAATCGGCCCCCGTCTCGGCGTCGGGGTCGAACAGGACTCGCTCGAGGTCGGCGACGGCCGCGTCGACGTTCACCCCGTCGTCGTCGACGGGAACGACCACGTTCTCGGCGTCGCCCGCGACGTGGACGACCACAGCACGGTCCCGCGTGAGCAGGTAGACCGCGAGGACGAACACGGCGAAGAGGACGACGAGCGCGCCGACGATGCGGGCGAACTCGTCGAGACTGGCGACCAGGTTCAGGAACCGCTGGACGAGTCCGACGACGCCCCCGAGGCCGATACGGCTGGTGGCGCCGGCGTTCGCGAAGACGTCCGTCGGGACGAACGCGCCGAAGTCGACGAAGACGCCGACCGCGAGCAAAACGGCGCCGTAGAGGAGCGCGCGCCCGGCCTGGTAGAGAAGGGTGCGCTCGCCGTCGTGGCCGGCGCTGACGTCGACGACGTTCGGCAGGTCGATCTGGCGGTAGTTCTCCCCGTCCCGGGTCGGCGTGAACGCGAGCAGGCGGTGGCTGGTGACGACCACGCGGTCCTCGCCGACCGCGACCTCCTTGCGGACGGTCTCGCCCTCGAAGAGGAGGTCTTCGACCGAGCCCGCCCACCGCGTCCTGCCGCGGCCGAAGAGTCGGTCGATGGATCGACCCAGCGCTCCGCGCATACCTCCGAGTCCAGGCGAGCGAGTCATGAAGATTGCTCCGTGATTATCAGTCGCGGGACTCGGGAGGCTACGAAACTCCGACGAAGGGCACCGAACAGGACCGAACGGGACAGGTGGGGACGAGATAGGACGACCGTCGGCTACAAATCCGTGGGTCCGCTGGAGAGAGTATGGCCGAGGAGACCGTGCGCTGTTGGCTGGTCGACCGCGAGACGCGCGACGAGAACCTCGTGACGCTCGTCTACGCGACGCCCGACGGGGAGCGCCACCTCACGAAACAACTATCCTTTCAACTACTGACCCGGCAGGAGGTCACTGCGGCGCGGGAGATTCCGGTCGAGAAACTCGAAGCGACGGCGAGCGACGCCGACCGCGAACGCTACGCGACGCAGGCGCAGTCGATGGCCGAACGCCACGACCCCGACGACCCCGTCTGACCACCCGGTCAGTTCCCGTCGCCGTTAGCTCTCGTCGGGACCGGTATCGCCGTTACCGTCCTCGTCACCTTCGTCGGGGCTGGCCTCGTCAGCCTCGTCAGGACTGCCCTCGTCGCCGTCCTGGTCCGCATCGCCTTCGAACTCCCGTTCGAGTTCGCCTTCGCGTTCGCCCGCGGTCACTTCGACCTCGACTTCCTCGGCATCGGCGCGGACCGCGAACGTGAACTCGCCGTCGGCGTTCGTGGTGCCGTCCGTCGCACCGTCGACCGAGACGGTGGCGTCGGCGACGGCGTCGCCGCGCTCGGTCACTCGGACGGTCGCGTTCTCGCCGGGACTCACCGGGTCGGTGAACCGAACCCGGAGCCGGTCGTCCTCGTCGTCACCGTCGTCGTCGACGCGCTCGATCGGGATCTCGGTTCCGGACTCGCTGGCGACCGGCCGGAGGATGTACTTGCCGCTGTTGCCCGCCCTGTGGACCGTCACGTCGTAGACGAAGTCGACGGCCTCGCCGTTCCCGACGGCGAACTCCTGATCGAGTTTGAGTCGCTCGCTCGGGAGTTTGACTTCGGTGGAACTCCCGTCTGTCAGCGTGCCGCTCGTCTCGCTCACGTCCAGGACGACCTGCTCGTACTCGCCAGCGGGCAGGTCGAAGCGGTCGACCAGCGTCGCGTTGGCGCCGCGCAGGCGCGTCAGGTCGACCGTCGTCGCCGGTACCTCGCGGACGACCCAGCGGCCGTCCTCGCCGTCGTCGTCACGGTCGCCCGCATCCCCGTCCCGGTCGTCTTCCTCGACCGGTTCGTCCTCGGACCGGTTCTCGGCCTCGTCCGCGGCGACCGTGGGCGTCGCCGTCACGGTTGCGGTGCCGTTCGGCGCCGCGGTCGGGGTTGCGGTGCCGTTCACGCTGTCGCTTCCGTTGCCGGCCGGCTCCACGAGGTGGAACCGGACGGTGGTGACGGTGACGTTCAGGTGTTCGAAGTCGTCCATGTCGTTCGGGCGGTCGCTCACGTAGAAGTTCACCGTCCCCGACTCGCCGTCGGCACTCCCGGCCGACCCGTCGCTGGCTCCGTCGCCGGCGTCCCCGCCGTCACCGGCGGATGAATCGGTGACCGGTCCGGAGCCGACGCCGCCGACACAGCCGGCCGTGACGACCAGGAGTACCAGCACCCCGGCGGCGACCGTCCGTCTCATGCCACCACTTCCCGCGTGCGGACGACCCCGGTGCGACTGCCCGCCCGCCACTGGACGGAGTGACTCCCCTGGGCAGGGTGACTTCCCTGAATAGGGTGATTCCTCCGGATGACCCGACGCTCGGCCCGTCGGTCGTTCGCTGTTCCTCCCGTCGGTCGACTGCGCGTTCGTCTCATCACAGATCCTCGAAGGGGCGCCAGCATCGTATAAAAGGGCGATATCGGACCCCGATGAACGGGAATTAAGCCGGATCAACAGATCGAAGTATCGGACCGCAGTCGGTCGGATTCGAGTGTTCTCTGGAATAGGCGGCCCTCTGAACGGTCGATAGATTCAAATAGGGTGATGAGCCACAGACACGGCATCACCGGGGGTGGTCGGTAACGCAGTTCCGACACGGGTTTACCGGGGCGTCGCACACGGTGAGATAATGCGTGTGACCTTCCTGGGGACGAGCGGAGCGGTACCGACGACCCAGCGCAACACGAGCGGCCTGCTGGTCAACCGCGACGGGGACCGCCTGCTCTTCGACTGCGGCGAGGGGACCCAGCGCCAGATGATGCGCTTCGAGACCGGTTTCACGGTCGACCACGTCTTCGTCACGCACCTCCACGGCGACCACGTACTGGGCATCCCCGGTCTCGTCCAGACTTTCGATTTCAACGACCGCGAGGCGCCGCTGGCGATCCACGCGCCCCACGGCACGCGAGGTGAGCTCGAAGACCTCGTCACGGCGGTCGGCACCTCGCCGTCGTTCCCGGTGCGGATCACCCAGAACGGTCCCGGTGACGTCGTCCTCGACCGCGACGAGTACGAGGTCCGGGCTGTCGGGGCCGACCACCGCACCCGGGCGCTGGGATACGCGCTCGTCGAGGACGACCGCAAGGGCCGCTTCGACCGCGAGAAAGCCGAACACGAACTCGGCATTCCGCCGGGACCGAAGTACTCGAAACTCCACCGCGGCGAACCGGTCGAACACGACGGGCGGACGATCCAGCCCGAGGCGGTGGTGGGGCCGCCCCGTCCCGGTCGGACGTTCGTCTACACCGGCGACACGCGACCGACGGACGCGGTCGTCGAGGCGGCGGCCGGCGCCGACCTGCTGGTCCACGACGCCACCTTCGCCAGCGACTGGGCCGACCGCGCCCGGGCGACGGGGCACTCGACCGCCCGAGAGGCAGCAGACGCCGCCCGACGAGCGGGCGCGAAACGCCTCGCGCTGGTCCACGTCTCGACGCGCTACGCCGGCGACGCCTCGCCCATCGCGGAGGAAGCTCGCGAGGAGTTCGACGGCGAGGCGTTCGTCCCCGACGACGGCGACGAGTTCGAGGTGCCGTTCCCGGACGCCGACGCGGACTCTGTCTGACGCCTGACCGACTGAGATTTATGGGGCGTCGAGTCGAGTTGACCAACACGATGTACGAGACGCTGGCGGACGGCGGCGACCACGACAGCGGGGAGCGGTCGATCCCCATCGAGGTCGCAGTCGGCGACGACGCCGAGACACGGCCGCCGGTCGACGACGAGACGCGGGTCGACGTCGAGGTGGACGGCCAGATGTATCCCACTGCCCGACTGGCCGACGGTCGCTACGTCGCCTGGTGGTTCGACACCGACGCGCCCGATCTCGACGACCCCGTCACGACCGAGTGGGTCGCGGCACCGACGCGCTTTCTCGCCGCCGGGACGCTCCACGAACTCTGGCAGGACCCCGCCGCCTTCGACCACGTCACCGGAGACGAGGCCCCGGTTCCGCCCGAACCCTGACCGACGCCTGCGCGGCCGGCGCGCTACAACGACCGCTATCACCCTGCGTCGGCGCCCACAGCGTCGTCACCGTCGAACGCCTCCCGGGGTTCTACTGACGGACAGAACGGTTGATAGAATTCGCCGTCGTCACGCTCCGGCGAACATCTA
>ENA-ORCS01000600-ORCS01000600.1-marine-metagenome-genome-assembly--contig:-NODE-600-length-22276-cov-4.128699_pt1 | contig 22276 bp, 24 predicted proteins | sample MGYA00237781_ERZ508513 | MGnify/ENA primary metagenome ERZ508513 (study PRJEB26184, sample SAMN06268793) | marine metagenome | isolation source: Eden Landing Ponds, San Francisco, CA, USA | place...
GGAAGAGCGCGTCCACGACGGCATCGAGTCGATGGAGCGGGACTGTTTCATGTTCGTCGTCGCCCACCGGCTTTCGACGGTCAGGAACGCCGACCGTATCTACGCGATGGAAGACGGGGAGATCGTCGAAACCGGACCACACGAGGACCTGATCGACGACGACGGGACGTACGCGGACCTCTACCAGCGACAAGTCCAGCAGCACTGACCGGCAGATTGATACTATAGATGGCACACCCCACGACCATGATCGACGGCCGCAGCGTGTTGCTCACGGGTGGCGCCGGCTCCGTGGGTCGAATACTGATCCCCCGACTGCTCGAGGAAGGCCCGGACGTGTTGCGGATCTTCGACAACAACGAGCCTGGGCTCGCCTCACTCAAGTCCGAGTTCGGTGACGATTCGCGGTGTCGATTCCTTTCGGGCGACGTGCGGGACAAAGACCGTCTGGATCGGGCGATGGAAGGGATCGACCTCGTCGTTCACACGGCGGCGATGAAACACGTCGACGTCTGCGAGTACAACCCCTTCGAGGCGGTCAAGACGAACACGCTGGGCCTCCAGAACGTCGTCGACGCGGCCATCGACGCCACCGTCCAGCGTGTCGTCTTCACCAGCAGCGACAAGGCGGTCAACCCGGCGAACACCATGGGAACGACGAAACTGCTCGGCGAGCGGCTGATCACCGCCGGGAACAAACACCGCGGCCGGTCGGATCTGCGACTGGCGTCGGTCCGATTCGGGAACGTCCTCAACTCCTCTCAGTCGGTCGTCCCATTGTTCGGCCGACAGATCCGCGAGGGCGGCCCCGTCCAGTTGACGGACCGGCGGATGACTCGTTTTTTCCTCACGCACGACGGCCTCTTCGGGCTCGTCACGAACGCACTCGAACTGACGAACGGCGGCGAGGTGTTCCTCGCCAAGATGCCGGCGATCCGCATCGAAGACCTCGCGGAAGCGATGATCGAGACAGTGGCACCCCAGTACGGACACGACCCGGCAGACGTCGACGTCGAGGTGGTCGGGAAGCGACCGGGGGAGACGTTCCACGAGGAGATCATGACCCGTCGGGAGAGCGACCGGGTACTGGAAACCGAGGACCTGTACGCGATCCCGCCGGAAGGGGGGAGTTACCTTTCGTACGACGGTATCGACTCGTTCGAACCCGCGAGTGATGTCGTGTGCTCTTCGGAAGACGCCGAGACGCTCTCCCAAGACGAGATCGTCTCCCTGCTCGAATCGAACGGGGGCGTCGAGCCGACATGAGCGAGGTACTCGTGACCGGCGGGGCGGGATTCATCGGTCGGTGGGTGGTCGCCGAACTCCTCGACCGCGGCTACGACGTCCACGCACTCGACGACCTCTCGAACGGCTCCCGGCGGAACGTCGCCGCCTTCGCCTCCGACGGCCGCTTTCGCCTGACCGAGGGGGACGTCCGCGATGCCGGGGTCGTCGACGACTGTTTCCACGAGGACCTCGACGCCTGTCTGCACCTGGCGGCCGAGATCGACGTCCAGGAGAGTCTCGAGGACCCCGAATCGCATTACGAGGTCAACGTCACCGGGACACAGAACGTGCTAGAGGCCTGTCGACGGACGGACACGCGACTCGGACTGGTCGGGACCTGCATGGTCTACGACGTGGCGACGGCGGCCGACGGCGGGGGTGGGATCGACGAAGACCATCCCGTCAAGCCGGCCTCACCGTACGCTGCGACGAAACTCGCCGCCGAGAACCTGGCCGAAGGCTACTATCACGGGTACGACCTCCCCGTCGTGACGCTCCGACCGTTCAACACGTACGGCCCCTTCCAGAAAACCGGGATGGCCGGCGGCGTCGTCTCGATCTTCACCGACCGCGACCTTCGAGGGGAGCCATTGACGATCTTCGGCGACGGCACCCAGACGCGGGACCTCCTGTACGCGACCGACTGTGCGCGGTTTATCGTCGACGGTACGTTTCACGACGACGCGGTCGGCGAGGTGATCAACGCGGGGACCGGCGAAGACGTCTCGATCAACGAACTGGCGGACCTCGTCGCGAGCGGGGGCACGGAGACCACCCACGTCGAGCACCACCATCCCCAGAGCGAGGTGCAGAAACTCCGCTGTGACCCGAGCAAGGCCCGGGAACTCCTCGGGTGGGAACCGGAGGTCGCACTCGACGAGGGGGTCGACCGCCTGCGGACGTGGCTCCGCGACCGCGACGACGATGCCACCAGCGAGGGAGGTGTGTGACAGCGTGTCCGACAGCACTCCAGCACACTACGGCGGCGAGCCCGTCCGCGAGGACGTGCTCGGCTACGGCGGGCAGAGTATCGGCGAGAACGAAACACAGCGAGTGCTGGACGTCCTCGACAGTGACTACATCACTCGCGGGCCGACTGTCGACGAGTTCGAAGCGCGTGTGGCCGAGTTCCTCGGTGTCGAGCACGCCGTCGCGGCCACTTCGGGGACGACGGCGCTGCACCTCGCGGGCGAGGCGGCGGGTTTCGGCCCGGGCGACGAGGTGATCACGACGCCGTTGACGTTCGTCTCGACGGCCCACGCGGCGACTTACGCCGGTGCAGAGCCCGTCTTCGCCGATATCGACCCCCATCGCCGTGCGCTCGACCCCGATGCCGTCCGCGAGCAGGTAACCGAGGACACCGTCGGGCTGGTTCCGATGCACTACGCGGGTCATCCGGCCGACATCGAGGGTTTACTCGACATCGCGGACGAGCACGACCTGACCGTGCTCTGGGACGCCTGTCACGGGTTCGGCGGGACCTGGCGTGGAGAACCCCTCGGGGCACAGCGGGACCTGGCGACGTTCAGCTTCCACCCCGTCAAGAACATCACGACCGGCGAGGGTGGCATGGTCGTCACCGACGACGACGAGATCGCCGAGCGGGCCCGGCGGTTGCGCTCGTTCGACATGGACTACGACCCGCCGGGTCACGAAGACGAGCCGTGGTACCAGGTCGCCGAGGGCGTCGGCTACAACTACAACGTCACCGACATCCAGGCGGCGCTCGGACTCGAACAGCTGGACCGGATCGCGGCGTTCAAAGAGCGGCGTGACGAGATCGTCGCTCGATACGACGAAGCCTTCGCGAACGTTGCGGGGATCCGGACGCCGCCCGACCCCGAGGAGTCGGACCCGATGTACCACCTCTACGCGGTCGAGATCCGTGATGGGTTCGGGTGTGACCGCGGGGAGTTCGTCAACGCGATGCACGACGAGAACATCGGGGTGCAGGTCCACTACGTCCCGCTGCACTACCACCCCCTGTTTCAGGAGGAATACGGGTACGAGCGCGGTGACTTTCCGGAGACAGAGCGAGTCTACGAGGGGGTAGTGAGTCTGCCGCTGTTCCCGGGGATGGACGATGAGGATGTCGCGGATGTTATCGAAGCGATTCAGCGGTTGCGAGCACATCAGGACGCGGAGAGAGCAGAGTAGCCTGAGGATACTGTCCCGGATCAATACGACGACAGCGTTCCGGCAGTCCGCTCGCCCGACTCCTCGGTCTCCTTTCGGATCTCGACATCGACGTAGTACTGCTCGCCGTCTATCGCCAGATACGCGTTGTCGAACGGGGGGAACGTCAACGCCCGGAGTCTATCGAGAAAGTCTTTCACCTCGACTGTCTCGTCCGGGTGGATCTCACAGAGGTCCCGGAAGTCATCGACCGAGTGGTAACCCCCAGCTTGGTGATCCTGTGGCGTGCGGTCCACGTCTCCGTCCTCGATATCCGGCCATACCTCAGTGAACAACTCGAACTGCGCGTCTTCGAGACGTTCGTAGAGGTCTTTGCCGGTGTCAGAGAAGTCGGTTGCAACCCGCTTTTGAGCCACGATATCACCGGTATCGAACTCCGCGTCCATGTAGTGGAGTGTGACGCCAGCAGGTGTCCCCTCGACGATCGGCCAGACGTTTGGGCTCTTCCCCCGGTTGTGCGGGAGCAGCGAGGGATGGAGATTCAGCGCCCCGCGTGGTGGGATCTCGATTATATGCTGCGGTACCAAATGGTCGAACCCCACGGAAACGACCAGATCAGGCCCGTGCTTCTCGACCAGATCGAGTTGGTCCGACTCGGTCAACATCGCGAGGACATCCACGCCGTCCCGCTCACAGAGCCACTCGTAGATTCGGAACCCGATGTCGTTGCCGCCGAGAAAGATGACGTCCATAGAGTTAGCTACGGTGCGGTCTACATCATACTACTGGTGAACCGGTACGTTCTATGCGGTTGCCGGGCTAGCTCGGAGTATGTCCGTACTATGTGTCGTCGCACATCCGGACGACGAAGTCCTCGGCGTCGGGGGGACACTGGCCCGCCACGCGGCCGAGGGGGACGATGTCCACGTGTGTATCCTCTCGGATGGTGTTACCTCGCGGTACGACGACCTCGATGATCCGGAAGATGAGATCGATCGGCGTCGAGAGCGGGCGAGGGAAGCGGCCGATACGCTCGGTGCGACCGTGAGCCTGCACGACTTTCCGGACAACAGTTTCGACACGGTGCCGCTTCTCGATATTGTCCAGGCCGTCGAAGCTGAGGTTGACAGGCATACTCCGGATGTCGTCTACACACACTCCTACGGAGATCTGAACGTCGACCACGAACTCGCCTGCCGGGCGACAGTAACGGCGACGAGATCGCTCCCGGATTCGGATGTCGAACGCGTGCTCGCCTTCGAGACCCTGTCGTCGACGGAATGGTCGGTCCCCTCGCCGGAGAATGCCTTTCAGCCACAGGAGTTTGTTGACATCGACTCACACCTTCAGACGAAACTCGACGCGCTGTCGGTCTACGAGACTGAACTCCGTGATCGACCACACCCCCGGTCCACCGAAATCGTCGAAGAGAACGCTCGCGTGTGGGGCGCAAAGGCCGGTGTTCCGGCCGCCGAACCGTTCGAGCTACTTTCGGCCGTTAGGCGGGAGTAGTTCGTCGACAACGCAGTGGAGACAGCAGGATCGGTCGACTCGATACCTGTTCCGTGTGAGGAGTAGATTGAAATGGACAGTGGAGATACTCCGGGTATGGCGACTGATGAGGATTTTCGACGGATTGCAGAGGAAGCGAGAGAACGGTTCGAGGAGCGTATCGAGACGGCCGACAGCGACGCCAGGGCACTTGGGTGGGATTCGAAAGAGAGCATGGAGATACGGTTCGAAGCCGCAGCAGGGATGTACGACTTCTCCGGCGCGAGCGTTCTGGACGTCGGATGTGGGTTCGGGGATTTCTACGACTTCTTGGAAGAACGAGGCGACGAACCATCCGAGTACTACGGTATCGACATCAGCGACGAGATCTTGGACATCGCGAGAGAAAAAATCGCAGGCCCGCGAACGAACTTCGAGAAGCGGAATATTTTCACAGACCCTTTCGAGGACGAAACATTCGACGTCGCCGTTGAGTTCGGCCTTCTCAACTACAACTTCGAGAGGATATCGAACGCAGAGTACATGCGAGCCTACATGCGCCGGACGTACGATGTCTGCGATGCGACACTTCTCAACTGCCTCAGCGATTATCGGGAAGGCGACTGGGAGTGGGAACCGTTCGTCTACTACTACTCACCCGAGAAGGCATTCGGGTACGCACAAGAGTTCACTCGCGATGTCACACTTAAACACGATTTCGAACCGATTCCACAAAAGGAGTTCAATCTACTCCTGGAGTGACTGAGTCAGAGTAACCGAGATTCCGTAGTGTGTGGTCATCTGTTAGGAGGGTAGGCATTACGGACCTCTTGCATCGTCGCGAGATCGTTCACGGCGGCGAACAAAAGTAAATCTATGAACCGTGTGTCTTGCTCATCAGCGAACGTCCGCAGATCTGGCTCAAACGAGGAGTGGAATTGAGCTAGCCCGTAGAGGACATCGGTAACCGAGACGCCACTTTCATCCGGATACATATTATCGAGGAGAGATTCGGTCTCGAGTAGACGACGCCAGTCTTCCCGCTGGAGCGTCAGTTCGCTGTTGGCGCAGACGAGTTCCGTCTGTGCGTTCCCTGCGCTCCGCCCGATTCCCTGAAGCGATGCGTCGAGATACGTTGCACCCGCATCGACAGCGGCTATCGAGTTTTGCAGCCCCCAGCCGAGGTTATTGTGGCCATGGAAACCGACCTCAGTGTCCGTTCGCTCACTGATCTGCGTTATGTACGCGTTCACTTCGTCAGGAACCATGCCGCCCGCGGAGTCAACCACGTACACGACATCGACATCGTACTCGGCCGCGATAGTTGCCGCGTCAGCCGCCTCGGCGGGCAATACGAGATACGTTTTCAGCAAGTTCAGCGCAACTTCGATATCGAGCGATTCGCAAGCCTCGAGGAGACCGGCCGCCGCCGAGACATTGTCAGCGTCAACGCCGATCCGGATGAGGTCCACCGTGTCCGCGTACGACGCCAGTAAGTCTATTTCCTCTTTCCCCGCAACCGAGGGCAATATCATCGTCGTAATATCGGTATCACTGACCACTTCAGCGGCAATCTGGAGGTGTGTCTCTGGCGACGGCACTGGGGCCGGCTCTCGTGTCCCTAACCCGGTTCCTGGTCCGACGTCGATCATATCAACGAAGGACAAGCGGTCCAAATGTCTCAACAGCTCCCGTAACTCGCCTGTGTCGAAGGTGAACGTAGAGGCATAACTTCCGTCACGGATAATCTGTTCAACGAACGTGACGTCACTCAGGTCACTCATATTTGGGGTGGATGGCGATAGATCTTCCATGGAATGTATCCGATTGGATACTGTTACCAACGAGCCAGATCCACTTGTCTACTGTGGAATTTCTGTCTCAATCAATTGGCCGCGTCGAAGCGGCCAAGCGGCGACTGTCAGAGTGACCTGTGCCTGTAGGACCAGTATTTTCTGCGTCAGCTAAGACTCCCCATTGAAGAGTGCCGTCTATCCGGATAAGAGACTATCTGGGGGCCGACCACAAAACAGGAAACTCAGTCAGCCGTGCTCAGGGAGTGGTGCCGTCCGGGCCGTCGGGCACATACCGAAACTGCAATCGACGGACACCCCAAGAGTTACTTTTTCCCGTAGACAAGGGCCAGCATGTCATTTGTGGACTCTGGAGTTTCACATTCCCCGTTCTCCGCCACCTTTGAGATAGACGGAGTGACGATCGGAAGGGGAGAACAAACCTACATTATCGCCGAGATCGGATCTAATCACAATCAAGACCTAGACCAAGCGAAAGCACACATCAACGAGGCAGCCGCTGCTGGCGCTGACGCTGTAAAGTTCCAGACGTTTCGGTTCGATGACCTCTATCACCAGGAAACGACCGAGCAGGAGACAAAAGAGTTCTACGAGAATGTGTCTCTCCCATTCGACTGGCACGCGGAATTACAGGAGTACGCCCACGGCCAAGATGTGACGTTTCTGTCGACCCCGACACACCCGGAGGCGCTCGAACTACTCGAGGATATTGATGTCCCGGCATACAAGATAGGATCTCCGCAGGTAGCGGTCGATCCAGATCTGATTGCAGATGTCGCCACATGCGGGAAGCCAATGCTCGTCTCGTCTGGGCTCGGGGGATACGGTTCTGTGGAAGACGCTCTCGATTCGTGTCTCGAGGCTGGACTACACGACATCGCTGTACTGCATTGTATCTCGGAATATCCCACGGACCCGTCGGCAGCGCAATTGCGCCGGATCGCTCGACTACAGAGAGCCCTCGGGACGATAGTCGGGTACTCCGACCATACCGAGAGTACGACGATCCCCGCCGGTGCTGTCTGTCTTGGTGCCGATATTGTTGAGAAACATTTCACTCTCGATCGGACTCTAGACGGGCCCGACCATCACTTCGCATTGGAACCCGCCGAGTTTGCAGAGATGGCCGAGGGCATCCGTGAGATCGATTCGGGGCTAGGCAACGGGCTGAAGTTTGGGCCGACAGAGTCCGAACAGGAATCCCGTGAGAGCGTGAAACTCAAGCTAGTTGCAGCCGATCGGTTGCCGACCGATACCGCGGTCACGCGGGACTGTGTTCGCCTCCGTCGGTCACCGGACGGAATCCCACGATCGGTACTTGATGATCTCGTAGCCGATGGTGTCAGAACTTCTACAGACATTGGGGCTGGCGAATTGATCCGATGGCAAGACCTGACAGACCAATCATGAACGAGATCGATCTCACAGATACGACACTGTACGTCCAACGGGCGCTGTGGGAACAACAGCCGTTAATCGAGACAGCCCAACGCTATGGAGCGACGGTCGTCGCGGTCGATACCGACGAGGATGCTGCCGGGGGGCAACTCGCAGACGAGTTCGTTCGAGTCGATAGCCTCCGTGATGTTTCGGCATGTCTCGACGTGGCAGCGGAGTACGATGTGGATGCCGTCGCGACCGACCAGTGTGACTTCTCTCTGTTCACGACAGCGTACATCGGGGCGAGACGTGGTCACCCGGCACCAACACTCGGTGCCGTACAGCGGACGACGAATAAAAAACGGATGCGACGTGCCGCGGCCGGGGACGTGGCGCAGCCGGAGTATCGCATCTGTGCGACGGTCGAAGAGGTCCGGTCGGCCGCGAGAGAGACCAGCCTCCCGGTGGTCGTCAAACCTGTCGACAGCAGGGGGGCGTTCGGTGTCCGGAGGCTGACGGACCTCGGAGATGTGGCGGACGCGTACTTGGATGCCATCGCGAACTCAGACGCCCGCGAATTGATTGTCGAGGAATTTATCGAGGGAACTCCGGTAACTGTGGACGGCTACTGTCTGGAAGAACACCGCTCATTAGCGACGGCATCGAAGGATACACCCCTTGGGAATCTAGATCCGGACCGAGAGCTGACTTATCCGGCACAGATTTCCGAACAGAAGCGCGACGAGGTGAAGTCCGTGACTGACTCGCTGGCATCGACACTGAACCTCTCTTTTGGCCCCACCCACGCAGAATACATACTGACCGACGACGGCGAGTTCTACCTCCTCGAATTTCACAACCGCGGCGGTGGCCTCCAGACCTCTGCCTCGCTCGTACCGGCAATGACCGGCTTCGACGTTTCGACACAGATACTCTGTGATGCTCTCGGTCTCGAGTCCGGTCAACGGACAGAATCGTTCCCACGCACCCGTGCTGGGATCATCCGCCCGATACAGTTCGATCCGGGGACAGTTGCCGAAGTACGGAACCTCTCGGTGGTACGGGATCGCGAAGATGTCCTCGTTGTCCAATTGTTTGTCGAACCAGGTGACGAGATCAGCGAGTTCGAACTGGCAACGAAATCCCACGGCGCCATCGTCACAGTCGGTGATACAGTCGAAGCGGCAGAGTCATTGGCTGCTACTGTTGAGCAGACGTTGTCTGTTCGCTACGAGTAGTTGGTGTGCGAGGTTTTAAGATGACGAGATCAACTCTTTGATCCATGGATATCGAACGCATCGTGGACGTACACACGCACCTGTACTCCGAGCCGGACTACTCGGTCGAGTCGAACCTGAGTGAGTACGATGTGGCCACAATAGCTGCCGACTACGTCGAGCGACTCGAGGCGTCGCCGGTCGACCATGCGGTGGCGATCGTAATGGACGAATCTCTTTTGCTGGACGAGGATTCGCTCGGCGAGCTTGTCAGAAAGCGGAATACGTCGGGTCTGTTCTCACTTGTATTCCTCGTCGACCCTCTCCGTGAAGACGCAGAGCAGCAGATAGAACGGGCCGCAGAGGCCGGTGCAGTAGGGATAAAACTCCATCCCTACCAGCAGAAGATGGGTGATGCTGAGGATTTCCCACGGATCGCTCGCGTACTCCGGACCGCGGAACGATACGACCTCGTCACAATCATCGACGCTGCCTATGGTGAGACACGGATGTTCAACTACAACGGCGTCCGCTTGGGGCATGCGATGGCAAAGGTCGTCGATTCGCCGATTCTACTGGCTCATGGAGGGGCGGTCAAGATACTCGATGCTTTCTCTGCAGCGGTAACGTTCGACAACATCTACCTCGATACGTCGTTCTCACTACCGTACTGGGAGGGAAGTTCGCTGGTGCAGGACTACGCTTTCGCGATGGAGAAGATGTCTATGGAGAAGTGGATGTGGGGGACAGATATGCCGTATATGGGTATCGAGGAATCCATCGAAAGCGCCGAAAGCGTGCTCACAGACTATGATCTGACTGAGCACACTGACGCACTGTTTTACGAAAACGCTGCGACGCTGTTCGATCTGTAAAGAGTATCACCGACCCGTACCGAGGAAACGAACAATGCATGACTACAGATATGAGACGATATGACAATACCGAACCCCCTTATTGATCGAACATACGATCTGCAGGACCTGAGAGAAGGGGTCGAGGATCCACAGCTAATCCTCAACGAGTTACAGAACAATGTGGAAGCAGTCAAGCAAATTTCGGAGAAGTATAAGAATAGTTATACCTTTCGTCTGAAGTATGGCAAGGGGGTTGATTTCGTATCTGAGGACTGGGATACGATGATCCTTCTCGATGCATGCCGACTCGATACATTCGAGGACCGACACACATTCGAGGACGGCCACCTCGAGTCGCGTATCTCACGGGGGAGCAACAGCTGGATGTTTGTCAAAGAGAACTTCGGGGGAAACAACTCCACGACACGGTATACGTGTCCGCAAACCCATGGTCAGCAAAGCTCGACGAAGAGACGTTCCACGCTTCGATACTCCTACACGACGAGTGGGACGCCGAGGAGCGGACAGTAATGCCAGGGGACGTGACCGAGTCGGCACAGGAGGCTCACGAGCGATTCCCGAACAAGCGAATAATCGTCCACTATATGCAGCCTCACACGCCGTACCTCGGTGAAAAAGGTCACGAAATGCGTGAAAAGCTGCCGCGCGAACACCGTGGGTGGCACAAGTACAACGGACTACAACGTGACGAGATAGGCCCGTACCAGGGAGACAAGGAAGCGCTTCTCGACGGGATGTCGGTTTGGGACGAGGTCAAGGAGGGCCACATTACCCACAGCGAGTTGAGAGAAGCGTATCGAGAGAACTTCGATATCCTCTCCGAATACGCATCTGAGCTGATTGACTCCATCTCCGGGAGGGTCGTCATCACGGCCGATCACGGAGAGTTACTCGGTGATAGAGTTTTTCCGTTCCGCAAGCCCCAGTATTCGCATCCTTACTACGTGAAATCACTCGACCTGTGTCAGGTACCTTGGTTCGTGACTGAACGAGGGGAGCGTCGGTCGATAGAAACCGACCCGCCGATCGGAAAGGAAGGAATCGACGATTCGATGTTTGACGAAAGTGAAATCGTCAAACAGCGACTTCGCGAGTTCGGCTACCTGCAGTAGAAGTCGAGTGACTACGTTCAGAGGAGTTCGTCGTGACGGTACTCGATGTAGGGATTTTCCGCTTCCGTCATCCACTGGATATCAGTCGCGTCGTCGAATCTGATCGTCGCAGTCCAGCGGATGTCGTTCGACCGGTTCGGAGTCGACTGGTGGAGCAGGTACGGGTGGAAGACGACTGCATCACCGGCATCGATTTCTGCAAACAGGCCGTCGTAATCGCTGGTGTACGTCTCTGGAATGCCCTGCTTGGTGTTCCCCTTGTACGTGCGTACGTACTTTTCTTCGGCGGGAATCGGGCCTAGCTCGTGACTCTCAGGGTATATTCTCAGTGCACCGTTCTCGGCAGAGACATCGTGTAACGGCGCCCAAATATTGAGGCAGTTTTCCGCTTTCATCGGATACACGTCTTGATGGATCGGTGAGAGGAATTCGTCTTCACCGGGCAAGTCGATCCGAAGACCCAGTCCACCGAGGTCCCGAAGCGCGGGTTGTTCGATACCGAACAGCTCCATCACTTCGAAGACATTGTCGTGCATCGCCAGTCGGTGGAGCGAACTGATATCCTGGAGGACGTTGTACAAATTGTGCCTGTAATCGTCACTGATATCGAACAATGGTTCGAGGTAGGTGTCGAATTGTTCACCCGCATCAGCATCTAACTGTCGTTCCGCTTCCGACTCCAGAATCGCTCGAATTTGATTCTTCGTGCGATCGATGTCATCATTCGAGAAGAGACTCTCGAAGATAACGTAGCCCTTGTCCTCGTAGAACGTTCTGATTTCTTCCGCTGAATCCGTGTCAAGAGAGAACTTCGTCATCGTCGTTGCTGTAGATTTCATCGATACACGAGAGAACGGCACCCCACGATTATAGAAATTCGGGTTACCATACTGCTCTTTCCCTCTGTGGCTCGGGAAACGCACAAGCTATTCGGTCGGGGGGCAGTACTGCAAGAACTAGGGTCGGCTCGACATGCCTGAAAACGTACTCATCCACGCAAACAGCGGTGACAAGGTCGGCCTCGGTCACCTCGTTAGATGTATCACATTGACCAAGGAACTGCTGTCACGGAACGTCCGAGCGGAGCTGCGTCTCAAAGACGACGAAGACGCGGTAGCGTTTGCCCGAGAGAACGGGATTACTCCGACGGTATCGAGAGAGGAGACACTCCTTCGGGATCTCTCCACATCTTCGGCCGATATGGTCGTAGTTGACTCGTATGCATTCACGTCTGATGACTTTCGCGAGCTAGCCAAGCAGACGGTCCTGGTCGTCGTGGACGAATTAGGCGACAGGGAGATACCCGCCGATCTTGTCATCAACAACAACATCTACGCGGACGATATCGCGTATCCAGCAGCTGCGTCGGTGATTTGCGGACCGAAGTACTGTATGCTTCGAGAACCGTTTCGCGAACTTGAGAAGCCGGTTCACCGTCACCCGCCGGAGACAGTACTGGTAACCGTGGGTGGGGCCGACATCGCTGGCGTTTTCCTCAGTATCCTGACTGTTGTGGCCGAGGTGACGGATTCAGCCACAGTAGAGGCCATCGTTGGTCCGTACTTTTCTCCACCTGATGGGAGTCCCGAAGACGTTCAGTTCCATCGAGACCCACCGAACATCCACGAACTGATGTGGGACGCTGATCTCGCCGTCAGTGGTGGCGGACAGACACTTTACGAACTCGCAGCCTGTGGGACACCACCAGTGGCACTAACGCTGGGGGAAGACCAAGTGCGGAACATCGAGGGATTCGAGGAGGCGGGCTTCTGTCGAAGCACTGGGGAGCCCAGCCAGGAGGAGTTCAACGACGTTCTCTATCGCAATCTGCGGACGCTCTCGGAAGATGCGAAAATACGCCGAGAGATGAGCGAACGGGGGTTGTCGATCGTTGATGGAAAGGGTGTCGTTCGTGTCGCCGACAGCATCGAGAAATTACTGTGACTGACACAGCAAAACGGAGTTCGGCAAAATACTGACATCCAGAGACGAGGAAATTCAGCCGATGAGTACTGGATCTGTTCGTGCTTTCTTCTCCTGGGCAGACAGGTGCGAGCAGGGGCTTCGGCATGGGTTGTTCTTCCTCACATTGATTGTGGTCCTGTCATATCTTCTGAGTGGGTTCCCGTTCGCACCGCTTTTCGAAGTCACTGTGAACCTCCGCTCCGGATTTCGGATAGCGTTCGGGCTTGTATTCCTCGCAAGTCTCGTCCGAACACGCAACGCACTGCCGCTCCTCTATGGACACGAAACTGTTCAGCAAGCGCAAAACGATCGACTCCTGCTGGCGACCTACTACCTCCAGTTCGTCATCGTGGCTGTGTTTACACTCGGATTTCTCACAGACATCGCCGCGCTGGCACTCTTGGGAGTCAGGACAGTGTTCATCGAACGTATCAGGCGATTCGGCCTAGAAAACACGTTCTACCAGATGGTGATCGTACATCTTCCGTTTTTGGGACTCGGCGCCGCCTACTCCGTCGATTCGGTAATCGGACTCGAACCGCTGATCGCAAGCCCAGTTATGTTCAATTCCCTGTCCGTTCTCATAGGAGTTGTGACAGTTTCTGGCGCATATCACAAACTGGGAAGCGAGATGTGGTTGCGGGAACAGTTGATCCGTGGTGCGCCTGTCGGTACACGTCGAGGGGATTTTGAGAAGGCTGTGTATGTGGTTTCGCTTCGTGACGGAGCATCTCACAGAGACGACCGAATTTTCTATCGTTGTAGGGAGAAAGTCGGCCGATAAAAGACGAGGAACTCGAAGCGATCGCCGAAGATGCACGGGCTCGCTTCGAAGAGCGCATCGAGGCAGAGGGGGTATCGGCCGAAGGACTGGGTTGGGATTCCCGAGAGAGCATGCGGTTACGGTTCGATGCCGCGATGGATATGTCCGATTTTTCTGATGTCAGGATACTGGATGTCGGCTGTGGGTTCGGCGGCTTTCTCGGACATCTACAGGACGAAGATATCGAACCTGCCCAATATGTCGGTATCGACATCAGCGATCGGATCCTAGACGAGGCGAGAGATCGCTATCCGGGCAGTCGGTTCGAACGTCGGAATCTCATGGTCGAACCGTTCGAAGACGAATCGTTCGACATCGCTGTCGAATTCGGCGTTCCGAACTACGACCTAGAACGCGTTTCCAACCAAGCGTATCTCCGTCGATATCTGAAACACGCGTATGACTGCAGCGACGCCGTACTCGTGAATTGTCTTTCCGATTATCGGGACGGCGACTGGGAGTACGAGGAGTTCGTCCACTACTACTCGCCCGAGAAGGTCTTCGGATACGCACAGGAACTATCGCGGGATGTTGTGCTGAAACACGACTTCGAGCCGATCCCACAGAAGGAATTCAACTTGCTTGTCCGGTAGCTGGGATCAACTGTCGATCCGTTCTACAGGATTCGTGAGTTCCCCGATCCCCTCGATAGTACACGTCACCTCAGTCGCATCGTCCAGGTATCCCGTCGGGGACCCGGGATCGCCGAGGGCGATCAGGTCATCCTCTTCTAGGGAGACAATCTTGCTCGCATGCGCGACAGCTTCACCGACATCGAAACTCATTGCGTCGGTCGAGCCGCTGACGACGACCTGACCGTCGATCGTGGCCTCAACCTTGCGTCCGTGGACATCATCGGGATCGATCTCCGTGTATTCCGTCAGTACAGGACGAAACGTCGGGAAAATTTTGTATCCGGTGCCAGTGATAACCTCGTGGTTCTCGTATGAGTATCCCGGCCATTCACCTTTCGCAGTCACATCATTGCTGAGTGTGAATCCCTTGATCGCATCTGCTGCTTCGGACTCCGAAGCGCGCTCTAATCTATCCCCGACGACAGCAGTAATTTCTGGTCCTGGGGTTACGTCCCCGACCTCGGGTGGTAGTCTGATCGGTTGGCCCGGTCCGATACGAGCTTCATCCGGTGTTAACCAGACATCGGGCCACTTCGTTGGTCGCTCGTCCGCGGCATGCGTCGAAAAAACACCACCGAGCGCGATGAATTTCCCGATCCTGGAGAGTGATAGTTCCGTCATCGACACCCAGACCAACAGCGGCTATTGGTATGAGTATTATCCTCGTTTGAATTAAATATCGGATTGCAAACCACTGTTCAATGGGACTCTGGTGATATCACTCTCTCGTATCGTCGTACTCGCCACATCGCTCGGAACACCACCGTGCGACGGCACTGGGGTCGTTCCCAACTGCCTCAACTGCATCAACGAGTTTCCAGTAATCCAAGGGTGTATCTACAGCTCATCCGTCTTTAGCTAACATTCAGCGGTCTGTTGTGGAGCAGTAGCGAGCCGTTCTTGGAGAATCGGGCGTTCCTGATGGATCTTCTGAGCGTCTTCTGCCATCCGTTCCAACAGCAGCGGTGGCGAGTATCCGAGGTGCTGGCTGAGTTCGTACAGGATGAATGGGGCGTACAACCGGCAGGTCGTCGCCCAGCGTTCCGGCGGAAATACGGCGTCGTCTTCAGCGTATTCGGTGTCCAGATCGAGCAGTATCCGGCTGACGATCAACGTCAATAGCGCTGTATATGCCAGAACATCGACGATGTGCTTCTTCGTCGTATCGAACTCATCGACTTCGCATCAAGTCTTCAGTTCACGAAAGAACAACTCAACCTCCCAGCGACATCGGTAGATCGTTGCGAGGTCACACGGAAGAAACTCGCTTCGTGGGGGATTCGTGATGTAGGGATGATAATCGTCCGCGATGAGGGCGCCGACGATACGGATCCGCTTCGTATCCCACGACTGCGTGCCCACGTACTCGCGCCGCTGGAACGAAACCTCCACCTCAACGTCGATATACTGGCGGTGCAGATCTTCGGCCACATCCTGGATCTCCTTGCTCTCCAGCGGAACGGCGCGGCCGCGCAATTCCCGTAGTTCGTCCGTTATCATCGGATTTGCACAGTCTTTCAGACGGTTGACGAAGTAGCCGCCGTTCTCGTCGATCAGCGCAAGCGGCGGTACTTGAGATACGCCAGATAAAGCAATGTTAGCCGTCCTTCTAGCCACGATCCTGTTTCGAACTCGGTACTGTCGTGTGCTTTCTCGCTGGTAATGCTGAACTGATCGATCGTCTGATCGCTGACGTTGTGAGGCAGGTGGAGGCGCGGGGACACCGACGACTACTATCGTTACATGACGAATCTGCCGCGTGAGTCGTTCTCCGCCTCACAGATCGAAACGCTGTACCGCGCGAGATGGATGGTAGAGTTGTTGTTCCGTAAGTTGAAATCGCAGTACGGCTTGGAGCAGTTCGACACGTCGAAAGAACACATCGTGAAGATCCAGATTACGGCGGCTCTGCTGACGCTGGTGGTCAACAGAGCCATCCTCCGGGTGTTGGTTGACCGCGCTGGGGGGCGCGGAGAGGAAATCTCGTCCCCCACGGAACCCGGGCGACGACCTGCCGGTCGTACGCCCAGCTGATCCTGATGGAACTGGCTGCTCTCTACGACTATCCACCGCCGAACATTCCCGAACTCTTGTATCAGGAAGCCAAACAACCGCCTCAAGGTGAAAGACGCTGTTAGAGGAGGTGTGGGGTGATCTTACCGCTTCGGCGGCCTAACCGAATACGAATGATAGTGACTACTCCGACCTGTTTTTGCGATCCAGACACCACTCGGCCACTTTCATCGGTTCTTCGCCCACGGACTCGACAGCATCGATCAGCATCCAGTAATCAGACGGAGTATCCACCGCTAGGTGTGCCTCAGATAGGCCTATCCATTCCTCTGGAACGTCGAACGACACGTTCCAGTTCTCCGGATTTTGTCGTAATCTAGATGTAGGGTGTTCATCACCCAGAGCGGCGAGTTCGTCCAGTACGTCGACTTCGACGACGTCGACGGCGATCCCGTCTGGAATGCGGCTATCCGCGTTCGTGGTATAGACCGCGTCGTTCGCGTGATGAGCTCGAACCACTCGATCGATCTCGTCCGTGGGGACAAACGGACAGTCTCCAGTCACTCGAACGAGAATATTTGCATCGAAGGCTTTCGCTGCTGTTCGATGCCGTTCAAGAAGATCCTCTTCCGGACCCAGGATATGTTGGTAGTTATTTCGGTTGCATAATTCAGTTAGCGCCTCGTTTTCCGATCGATCACCGATTGCCAAAATAGTCTTTCTAATTAATGACTTACTACATCGGTAAAACACATGTTCGATAACTCGTCTGGATCCAATCGGAAGTAATACTTTTCCCGGAAGACGGGTGGATCCCATCCGTGCTTGGACGCTTACAATTCCAGTTCGAGTACTCATACACAGGGAATTGAAGTCAGCGATATTCAAAAATACCGCACATACAGAATAGGAAATAATTATCGAGTATTTCCACTATCCGAATACTCGTATAACGGGATATTCGGATGTAGAGCAGAGATGGAATTCTCAACGTAGAGGTTGATACTACGGGGTTTCAGCACGATTTTGTCTAACAGATAGATCACATCCTCAAGAGTGAGATCATCTACTCTTGGATCATTCGTGTTATGAGTCTCGTCTTGTTGGCGATCATTCTTTTCAGGTATCGGAAATTCCTTCGACTCGTAATATTCCCTGTCCACATCGAAGAAATACACTGAGTTCACCATATCAACGCCACAAAGCACGATATTTTCGTATCCGAGTATACATGCAAGGTGTAGTAGATAACTGATTGAACCACGCTTACGGTACAAAATGTCGTGTTCTCTTTCTGGATCGAAAGCACCGTTTCGCACGAGATACCGGAGCAATCGGGCCTGTTGTTGAGTGGTCCATCTCATTTCCGGGAAGTTCGATTCGGGTGAGAGGACCACTTTCTGTTTCAACCAGTCCGGAAGTGAATCAGATTTGATATACTCTTCTGACCGTTCGATATCTTTGATGATTATCGGAACACTCTCATATTTGGTTCGTTTGAAATTTATCAGTTCGATCATATCCCGCCTCATCGATGGATCGAACGGTAATTCCAAGACATAATATGTCGGAACGAAATCGTGAATCGGCCACCTGTTTAACCCGATCGAGTCGTGACTGTCGATCAAATCCCACTCTCGTTCCGATATCTCGGCAATTGACCCACCGGAACCCAGAATGAATACTGTTTCACTGGATTTACGATCTAGCAGTTCCTCCCTGTCAAACCGCCTCCCGACACCACGATCGATCAACTCATCTATGAGCTCGTTCTTTCTAGCTCTACTTTTTCGTACCGAATACGGTACATAAAGTGGTGTTTTCTCGAAAACGGGTCGAATTGCCTTTCGATATCCGCCGCGACACACCTCGGATATACCCCCCCGCTGATATGCTTGCACAGTTTTAGCCAAATATTCGATCATGGAGTATCGATCGGAAGTTTGCTTAGTTCTATACTTTCTAATGTACCTCTATATTTGTATCGGAGAAGTCGTTCCGGGGGACGACACAAAGTAAGTGGTTGCCATTTATTCTCGTGAAGTAGCAGGAACCGTCACGAAGGGCCACTGCTCCAACTTCAGTTGGTGAAGTACGCTGATCCGGAGTACTACCAGTCGTCCCTCGGCGACCTGCTCCAGCAAACGGCTAAAATATAATGGCGTTACTTATCAATTGAAAATGACAGAGGCAAACTCTAGACTCTTTGGGACACGATCGTGAAATCATTACACATTTATTCATTTTTGTTCTGATAGTTTTTCATATCCATTCTTTATTGTTGAGAATAAACCGTCTCTCAAGAGAGAACGGGCGGCCCGAAACAATAGATGACCGTTGCCAGTCGTTGGTACTACTCGCAACTTGTTCCATCCATCGTAGAATAGTACACGAGTTTCTGGGGCATCTCCATTTATTTTTTCGACAGTTTGGTCCAGACTACTGTCTGTTCCCAGTAACGACGGAAGTTTCTCCGGTTCCGTACCAGCATAATGAATGATTTTCGCCTCCTGTTGTATATAGCCTCCAAAGTAGACAAGTAGGTTGTACTCGGATGGGAGAGTTCCGAGTTTAACCTCGTTTTGATAGAGTGCCTCGCGAAAGTGTGGTTGATCAAGTACGAACTGGTCCCTGTAATCGGCATATCGGTCCTGCCAGTCCGAGAAGAGTCGCTGTACTTCCGGTGAATCACGAAAACCGATTACACCACACTGGTATTCGGGAAAGGAATCCGGTGCATCGATATCGATCGTCTCGAATTTATGTTCTTCACTAACTGTGTTTCGCGATTCGTTAAACGCTGCAACAACAGAAAAGCGGTCGAGCGACTCGAAAATATCGATGATTTTTCCGACCACAAGCGTATCCGTATCTAGGTGGAGGGTTTTGTCGTACGGTGTTTCTTTAAAATAATTAATACGATCATAGAACGGATCCTTTCCTGGTTCGATCTGTATCACTTGGTCGATACAGTCTCGTTCGATATTGCTACGATCGGAATAGACAGTCACGTGGAGATCGTTGTGCTCTTTCAAACTCTGAGCGGACTGTTTCGCCTGTTCCACGTACCTCTCGCCAGCCGCATAGTAGATCACACCTCGCTCGACCATTGATTGGGAATGATAGGCAGTTCATTTCAACTTATCGTCAGCGAGACACGGAAATCACAGGAACCGTGAAATCACGGAGCACTTAAGACATTGAAATAATGAATGAAACACCACTGACGATGCGTGTCGCCTGTCTCGTCAACAAATTTCCAGCTGTCACGCAGACTTTCGTCTTGAACCAGATCTCGGGGTTACTGGACAGAAATCAGAACGTCACTATCTTTGCTCGAAGGCGATCCCGCACGGAAACTTCACACAACGTAGTCCTGGACTACGGACTGGCTGAACGAGTCGTCTACTCCAGACAACCGTCGACGTACTCTGAAGGCACACGAACACTCGTCGATACATGTCTCAAGCTACGGTCGTTCGAGGAAGTCTCGATCCCGAATTTACTGACTAACATCCGATTCGGGACACAACTCCCTCACAGACTCGCAAATCTGCGTGTGATTCTCGATAGCGGCGAGTTCGATGTGTACCACGCTCACTTCGGCTACGTCGGCAATGCATTCCTGCGGGTGGCTGACTACCGTGACCAACCGTTCGTCGTCTCGTTCTACGGAGTAGATGCGAGCGGTCATCTGCGTGAAAACCCAGACCGGTACGACGCCGTCTTCGACCGCGCGGACGCGATAACAGTCTTGAGCGAGGACATGCGGTCGGACCTCGTCGAAGCGGGATGCCCAGCTCCGAAAACACATATCCAGCCGCTCTGTATCGATGTCGAGAAGTTCCCGTATAGGGCGCGATCCCGTGACGGTGACGAACCGATCCACGTTGCGACAGTCGGGCGGTTCGTCGAAAAGAAAGGGATCGAGTACGCACTGCGGGCGATGGCGGAGGTTGCGAATACACACCGTATCACGTACTCTATTGCCGGTGACGGCGAACGACGGGAGCGGATCGAGTCACTGATCATCGAACTGGGCCTCGAAGACTCCGTCAACCTGCTCGGCTGGCAGTCACAGTCAGAGATCGTCGACCTGATGCACGACGCCCATCTGTTTCTTCTGCCGAGCGTGACCGCAGAACAGGGGGACAAGGAAGGCACGCCGACAGTGTTACTCGAAGCACAGGCGACCGGTCTCCCCGTCGTTTCGACGCGTCACGCAGGGATTCCGGAAATCGTTGCCGATGGGGAGTCCGGGATACTCGTTCCCGAGCGGGACGTTGGCGCGCTGGTAGATGCCATCGAAACACTCATTCGAGATCCGGAACGGCGTGAGGAAATGGGTGCACGAGGACGGGACCGCATCGAGCAGAAGCATGCGATTGATGTCGTCTGTGATGATCTCCTCGACCTGTACCAATCACTCCAGTGATTAATCGAGAATCGTCTCGAACAGTTCAGGGCGAGAGAGACACCAGTCGATAATTGCTTCGAGACCGGCCTGAACATCCGTCTTTAGTATGGAATCCGCTGTCATCGTCTTCGATTCAATACACTTAATTGTCAATAGTGCTTTACATACAGTACGGCCCGTCAACACTGGATAGCCATCCTCGTCAACGGTGGGCACCGGATTCGGGCGTTTTGGGGATCGTTGTCAGCTCATATTGTCGAAGTATTTCCCGAATCGTTCACGGATTTGACCCCACACTCTGGCGAGTTTACAGACGTACGCGACCAGGTAGAACACCGGAAGTAGTAACCACGCAGTCGAACCCGACATTCGGGCGTAGAATCGACCCGGATGTAACGGCAAAAAATTTCTTGGATGGTACCACGGACGGGACTGTTTCGTGTCGCGGTACCGCTGGTATCGTTGTTCGCGACCGCGGCCGTGCCGCACGTACTTCGAGATCATCTCACCGAGTGTCGTCCGGACCGGGTGATACACCGTGACGCCGGCCGCAAACCGCTGCGCGTATCCAGCTTGGGCTACCCGCCGTCCGAATTCGACGTCTTCTCCGGACACGAGGTCGGCAGTAAACGGTCCGACATCGTCGAAAACAGGCCGTCGAACTGCCATACAACAGGTCGGTGCGTAATCGAGTTCGGACATGTATCGCTCGATAGGGAACCCTTCAGCGAGATTGTAGCGGGCGACCAGGCCTCTCCGTTCCCCGTCTGGAACGAATAGTTCGACGTCACAACCAACGTAGTCGGCGTTCGTTTCTCGGAAGACCGTCGACAGGTCAGTTAGCCACGAGGCCGGGACTTTCATATCCGCGTCGATGAACGCGAGAACGTCCCCGGAGGCGTGACTCACACCGGTGTTCCGTGCGGCGTACGAACTCTGAACGCCCTCTTCGACGGCGACACTGATGTGTTCGTGTCCGGATGCCAGTGACGCTGCGACCGCGTAGGTCTCGTCAGTCGAGTCGTTGTCGACTACGACGATTTCGTGGCTCTCAGTCGGATACGTCAGGTCGGTCAACGATTCCAGTGTGGTCCGGATTCCAGCGGGG
>ENA-ORCS01000601-ORCS01000601.1-marine-metagenome-genome-assembly--contig:-NODE-601-length-22198-cov-4.341531_pt1 | contig 22198 bp, 29 predicted proteins | sample MGYA00237781_ERZ508513 | MGnify/ENA primary metagenome ERZ508513 (study PRJEB26184, sample SAMN06268793) | marine metagenome | isolation source: Eden Landing Ponds, San Francisco, CA, USA | place...
CCGCCTCCGCCATCGGCTCCTTGCCGTAGGGGACGCCGTGGCGCGAGGCGACCCGTGAGAGGGGTTCCGGCCGCTCGGCGCCGGTCACTTGGACCAGTCGCGTCCCTCCGGGGAGCCACCGGAGAAAGCGCACGAGGTCGTCGTGATCGGTCGCGAGTTCGTAGACGTTGTCGGTGGCGACGATAGCCGGCTCCTCACGCTCGATCAGGCGTCGGAGCTTGCGGAAGGACACGACATCCCGGTCGAGGTTCTCGCCGTCGTAGGCGACAACCGCGTAAGACGGGGCATCCCCGCGGACATCGCCGCTCTGTACGTCGACGCCGAACACCAGCGCGTCGAGCGCACTCGTCCGGGCGTTCACGACTCGCGGTAGGTGGGCGTTGGATAAATACTCCACGCCGACAGCGGCCGGGTTACAGCGCCGCGACGACCAGCGCCGTCGCCACCGCGGCCAACGCGACGCTGATCACGCTGATGCGAAGGGCGTAGCGGCGGTCCCGCCGGCGGTGGCTCGGGTCGGTGACCGCACCGGTTCCGTCCTCGCCGGCGAAGTCGTACCGGCCGAGGAGCGCGAGGCGCACGCAGAACCCCTCGTAGGCCTGAATCCCCCACTCGAAGGCCACGGCGAAGGGGACGAACACGCCGACCAACAGCAGTTCGGGGAGAGCGCCGACGAGATATGCGGCCACGACGACGCTCGCGACCAGCAGTCCAGCCGTGGAGAACACGGCACGACGGCGGCGCTGACGAGAACCGATGTTGCACTGGGCGGGTCGGTAGTCCACGGTCGATCAACGTCCCGAGGTCAGTTGACGGTTTTCACTTCAGTCGGGCCGGCCGAGGTCCGACGATCCGGGCGAGCCGTCCGTCGAAACCGACTTATCCGCGACCGTCGACCGCCCGGCATGGTCGACCCGCAGACCGTTCGCCTGACGATCCTCTGGTTCGTGGTACTGACGTTCGTCCAGACCGGTTCCGGCGGCGGCGGGCCGCTGATCAGGGTCATCGGCTTCGTCGCCCTCCTACTCGTGTACGCCTTACCCGTCGCCATCGTCGGCTCCCTCGTGACCGGCGCGTCGGCGGACTGAGACTCCCTACTCGGGGTAGGGAACCTCGACCGTCTGGCCGTCACTGGCGACGAAGCACTCGCCGTCGAAGGCGGCCGTCGCGTCCCGTTCGAGGCGCTCCCACGCGCCGGCGTACCGCGAGGAGACGTGCGTCAGCGCGAGGCGCTTGGCGCCGGCACGGGCGGCCACCTCGGCGGCCTCGCGGGCGGTCGAGTGACCGGTTCGGCGGGCCCGTTCGGCCTCGTCGGCCGCGAACGTCGCGTCGTGAACGAGGAGGTCGGCGTCCGCGGCCGCCTCGACGACCGCCTCGACCGGACGGGTGTCGCCGGTGTACACCAGTCGCCGGCCGGGGCGGGGCGCGCCGACCACCTGTTCGGGGTCGATCACGCGCCCGTCGTCGAGTTCGACCGACTCACCCTCGTGGAGGCGGCCGAACTTCGGGCCGACCGGCACGCCGAGTTCCTCGGCCCGCTCCCGGTCGAAGCGCCCGGGGCGGTCGCCCTCGACTAGCGCGTACCCCATCGAGCGGGTCCGGTGTTCGGTTTCGACGGTGCGGACCGCGAATGACGCGGCGTCGTAGGCGACCGACCCCGGCGCGACCTCGTGGATGCGAACGGGGTAGCCCGGGCGGTGGCCGCCGGCGTGGACCAAGCTTTCTATCTCGCCCCGAGCGCCCGGAGGGACGTGGATCGCCAACGGGTCGGTGCGGTCGTTGAAGTCGAGCGACTGGATCAAGCCCGGAATCCCGAGGATGTGATCGCCGTGGAGGTGCGTGACGAAGATGTGAGAGACGTCGAAGCCGGTGCCGAACCGCATCATCTGTCGCTGTGTTCCCTCGCCACAGTCGAAGAGGAACCGCTCACCCTCGCGGTTGACGAGGACGGCACTCGGCGCCCGCTGTGTCGTCGGAACGGCCCCGCTGGTGCCGAGGAACGTCACGCGCATCGACATACGATCCGCTCCGAGCGGGGGCCGTAAACCCGTATCGGTGTCGGTGGCGCCCGCCACCACGGCGGCCGCGGCCGTAGTGTGCCCGAAGCCGACACCGACCCCGAGACATAGGGATTCTTACCCGTCGGTCGACTAGAGGGCGGCGATGGACGCCCCGCTCTGGACGGACACACACGCCCCGGGCCTCGACGACCTGCCACAGTCGTCGGTCCGTGACCGCCTCCGACGGGCGGTCGACGAGCCGATGAACCTCGTCGTCCAAGGGCCACCGGGAGCCGGCAAGACGGCGGCCGTCCGGGCCCTCGCCGAGGCCGCCCACGCGGACCCCGCAAACGACCTCGTTGAGATCAACGTCGCGGACTTCTTCGGCCGTACGAAGAAGGAACTGCGGGAGGACCCCCGGTTCGAGCAGTTTCTCGCCGGGCGGTCCCGCATGGCGAAACGCGACATGATCAACCGCGTGCTGAAGGAATCCGCGAGCTACGCCCCGATGTCGGGGGACTACAAGACCATCGTCCTCGACAACGCCGAGGCGATCCGCGAGGACTTCCAACAGGCGCTCCGCCGGGTGATGGAGCAGTACCACCGCACCACCCAGTTCGTGATCGTCACCCGCCAGCCCTCGACGCTCATCGCCCCAATCCGGTCCCGGTGTTTTCCGGTGCCGGTCCGGGCGCCCACGAGCGACGAGATCGAGGCCGTCGTCGAGGGGATCCTAGCTGCCGAGGACGTCCCGTACGACGAGGACGGCCTTGAGTTCGTGTCCGGCTACGCCGAGGGCGACCTCCGGCGGGCGATCCTCGGCGCACAGACGACCGCCGAGCGGGCCGACGAGGTGACCATGTCGACGGTCCACGAGACACTCCAAGACGTTGGCCACGACGACGACCTAGAGTCGGTGCTCGCGGCCGCGGAGGCCGGCGACCTGACCGACGCCCGCAAGACCGTCGGGACGCTCCTCGACGACGAGGGGTACGACGGCCAGTCTCTACTCGTGGACTTACTGTCGGCGGCTCGCAGGCGCTACGACGGCGAGGAACTCGCCCGCCTCCACCGCCTCGCCGGCGACATCGACCACGACTTGGTGACCGGGACCGACGACCGCCTCCACCTCGCGCACCTGCTATCGACGTGGGGCGCACGGGCCGAGGGACAGTCGTGAGACTGGCACCCGGCGCCCGGCGGTACGCCCTCCCGCCGCTCGTCGCCGCGGTGCCGCTCGCGTTCGTCGCCCCGCCGCTGGCCGCGTTGGCGCTCGCGCTCGGCGGGTTCGTCGTCCACTTCTTCCGCGATCCGGTACGGTCGCCGCCACCCCGAGGTGTCGTCTCGCCGGCCGACGGCCGCGTCTCCGTCGTCCGCGAGGAGGACGGCCGCCTCCGCGTCGGCGTGTTCATGAACGTCACCGACGTGCACGTCCTCCGGGCGCCACGGGCGGGCGTCGTCGAGTCGCTGACCCACCGGCCTGGCGCCCACCGCCCCGCCTTCAGCAAGGACTCGGACCGCAACGAGCGCGTGGACGTGACCTTCGATACCTGCGAGTGTTCGATGATCGCCGGCTGGTTCGCCCGCCGCATCCACCCCTACCTCTCGACGGGCGAGGAGGTGCGCCGTGGTGACCGGATCGGTCACATCGCCTTCGGGAGTCGGGCCGACGTTCTCCTGCCGCCAGCCTACGGCCGCGACGACCTGCTGGTCGCCGAGGGCGATACCGTTCGCGCCGGGGAGACGGTCGTGGCGCTTTCGTCGGCCGCCTGAGCTGCGATCACCGGAGGAGGTGGACGTGCCGAACGAGCGAACCGTGAACCCGGCGTTCGAACGTGGTCTCGACGGTCCAACCGGCCGCGCGCGCCGCCTCGCTCCAAGAGCGGTCGCCGACGACGACGGCTCGCGGCGCCACCCGCCGTGCCTCCGTCAGCGCACCGCCCACGAGGTCGACGAGCGAGTGGCGTGCGATCTTCGACTGGCGGCCGTAGGGGGCGTCGAAGACGACGGCGTCGACGGCATTGCCGTCTGTCCGAGGAGCCTCCGGCCCCTCGCCGTCGACGGCGAGCGGCAGGCGGGTCGCGTCTCCACGCAGGATCGCCGGCTCGGTGTCGAGATACGCCCGGCAGTTCTCGCGGGCGCCGTGGACCATCTTCCACTGGGCGTCGATCCCGACGGGGTGGGCACCGATCAGGCCCGCCTCGATCAGGGTGCCGCCGGTGCCACACATCGGATCGAGAAGCCGGTCCCCGGGGCCGACGCCGGTCAGATTGACGAGCGCACGGGCGTCGAGCGGGGCCATACTGCCCGGCTGGAAGAACGGGCGGTCGGTGGGGCGGCGGTCGCCGTAGTCCCGGACGCTCTCGGCGACGAGCCACCCGACCAGACAGGAGTCGTCCGCGAAACACGCTCGGAGTTCGTGATCGGGGGTATCGAGGTCGACCGTGAAGCCACGGTCGACGAGGGCCGCTCCCAGAGCGCGCTCGGCGCGGCGGGTGTCGACTCCCGCCGTCCCCCGCACGTCGCGAGCGCGGACGGCGACGCTTCCCGTCCGGGCTATCGTCGCCGCCTCGACCAGTGCCTTGGCGGCGTCGACACTCGCCGCGGCGTGGCCGAGCAGGTGGCTGGCGCGGTGCGTGTAGGCGAGCGACCGGAGGCGTTCGGCGTCGACGCCGCGGGCCGTCGCGAGGCCGGGCGCGACCACCTCGACTCCCGTCGCCGCACACGCCGCTTCCCGGGCCGCGAAGGCGTCGTCCTCGCCCGCGAGTTCGAGACCGTACACGCCTCGTCGTCCGCGGCCCGGGAGCATGAGGATACCGGACCGTCGCCGACCGCTCCCGGAGTTGACGTATCAGCTACGCGCACCAACCTTTTTGAACCTTAAATACGACACTTAAGTCGATACATGACCGATCCCAAGGAGACGATAAACATCGAGAACGTGGTGGCTTCTACCGGCATCGGGCAGGAACTCGATCTTCAGAGTGTCGCCATGGACTTGGAGGGGGCCGATTACGACCCCGAGCAGTTTCCCGGGCTCGTCTATCGGACACAGAACCCGAAGTCGGCGGCGCTGATCTTCCGGTCGGGCAAGATCGTCTGCACGGGCGCGAAGTCGACGGCGGACGTCCACGAGAGCCTCCACATCGTCTTCGATAAGCTCCGCGACCTCCGGATCAACGTCGACGACGAACCCGACATCGTCGTCCAGAACATCGTCACGAGCGCGGATCTGGGTCGCAACCTCAATCTGAACGCCATCGCCATCGGACTGGGACTGGAGAACATCGAGTACGAACCCGAGCAGTTCCCCGGACTCGTCTACCGACTCGACGACCCCGACGTGGTCGCGCTCCTGTTCGGCTCCGGCAAACTCGTCATCACGGGCGGCAAACAGCCCGAGGACGCCGAGGAAGCCGTCGACGTCATCGTCTCGAGGCTCGAAGAACTCGGTCTCTTGGAATAACCCGACACAAATGGGTCCTTTGCAGACGGGTGTCGGGTCGGCGCCGCCGCTCGCCGTCGCCGGCACCGTCGCCCTCTTTGCGCTGTTTCTCTCCCTGACCGCCCACCTCGCCGCCCGGAACGTCCTCGGCGACGTGCCGATCAAGAACGCGTTCTTGGTCGGCCCCGTCCCCGCCGGGGTCGCCGTCGTCGCGGCGGCGCTGGAACTTCCCTCTATCCCCGCGGTGCTGGTCGCACTCGTCCTCGATGCCGTCCTCGTGTGGTACGTCTACGACCTCGACCGCCGGTTCACCGCCGGCGTCACGGCCATCCACGCCGTCGTCAGCGTCATCCTAGGGAGCGTTATCTTCAGCCTCTACGTGCTCGTCCGCTCGGCCCCGGGGTGACCACAGCGCGCCGACGGCCGTCCGGACGCTCCGCACCCCCAGCGCCCCGAACACGGAGACGACACCGATACCGACGCCGGTCGCCGCCGCCCCGACGTCACCCAGTAGGAGTCCGACCGCGTAGGTGGCGATGCCGAGCGCGGCCCCGGCCGAACAGAGCGAGTCGACCGCGTCGACCGGCGATTCGACCGACGGTAGCAGGTCGTGGTCGGTGGTTGCGGAGCTCATACCATGCCCTTTGTTCTCAGTAAACACATAATTTGTGTATATATTCATTATAGAATCTGATTGAACTTTTTCGAGACGGGGCGACGGCAACTCCTATTGACGGCGCCACCCAAGTACGGGCGATGGGGCCGCGAACGTTGCTGTGGAACGACGACGAACGCCGGCCGCGGGCACTCTTCCGGGTCGCGTTGCTCGTCGTCGTCACCGTGTTGTTGACCGTCGGGACGGGGCTTGGTGTCGGCGCGACGGGGGGTGTCAGGGCGCTTCAGGGGGCGCTGACGGCGGCAGTCGGCGAGGCCGTCGCCGCGGCCGTCGGGGCCGCCGTGAGCGTCGCGCTCGTGGGCGGTGTCGTCTCGCTGTCGATAGTGATCGCCGGGCGGTACGTCGACCGGCGTCGCCTGCACGATCTCGGATTCCGGCTGGATCGGGGCTGGTGGCTCGATCTCGGGTTCGGTCTCGCGCTCGGCGCGGGGCTGATGACGCTCGTGTTCGGCGTCTCGCTTGCCGCCGGGTGGCTGCGGGTCACGGGGACCCTCGACCCACGCGATGGCTTCGTCGCCCGCTTTCTCGTCTTGGTCGCCGTCTTCCTCGTCGTCGGTGTCTACGAGGAACTGCTCGCGCGAGGCTATCTCCTGACGAACGCCGCGGAGGGGCTGGTCGGGTGGCTGGGGCGTCGGAGCGCCGTCGGCGTCGCCGTCCTCTGCTCGTCGCTCGTGTTCGGTCTCGCACACGCCAACAACCCGAACGCGACGGCTCTGAGTACCGCCGCCATCGTCCTCGCGGGTGGGATGCTCGCGGCTGGATACGTCCTGACGGGAGAACTCGCCGTGCCCATCGGCCTCCACATCACTTGGAACCTGTTTCAGGGCGGTGTCTACGGCTTTCCCGTCTCCGGCCTCGGCGTCGACACGAGCCTCCTCGTCGTCGAGGTGTCGGGACCGCGACTCCTCACAGGTGGGGATTTCGGCCCCGAGGCCGGCTTACTCGGGATCGGCGCGATGGCCGTCGGGACGGTCGCCATCGCCCTGTGGGCGCGCTGGCGGACGGGCACCCTGCGCATCGACCCGTCGGTGACGACACCGGATCTACGGGAGACGGGCGAGGAACGGGAGATCGACAGCGACCGCTGGGAACCGACGCCGGGCGACCGGGAGTGACCGTCGGGTACCCCAACTCGCTTCACCCCCGTCGCCGTAGTGAGGGGTAGATGCGTCTCCCGCTGTCCCGGTTCAAACGCCCGCTTCTGTACGTCATGGGGCCGCTCTACGTCGTCGCCGGCGTCCTACATTTCGTCGTTCCCGAACTGTACGTTCAGATCGTGCCGCCGGCGCTCCCCGCGCCGCTCGCGCTCGTCTATCTGTCCGGGATCGCCGAAGTCGGCGTCGGGGTCGGCGTGCTGGTGCCGCGGACGCGACGGTACGCGGCGTGGGCGACGATCGCGTTGCTCGTCGCCGTCTTCCCCGCGAACGTCTACATGGCCGTCTCGATGGTCGTCGTCGAGGGGGCGCCCGGCAGCGGCGATCCCTCGGCGTTCGCTCGCTGGGTGCGACTGCCGCTACAGGGCGTGTTGATTCTCTGGGCGTACTGGTACACGGGCGATGCCACGGACGGCGACGCTACTCAACCAGCCGCTCGATTTCGGTGACGAGGATGTCGCTCGCGCCCATCGCCTGCAGGTCGTTGATGACACCGAAGACGGCCCGTTCCTCGACGACGGCGTGGACCGCCACGTCGTCGGTGCCCGCCACGTCCATGACCGTCGGGCCGCCCATACCGGGCAACACGTCCCGCACGTCGTCGAGTCGGTCCTCGGGCACGTTCAACATCAGGTAGCGGCGGTCCTCGGCCGCGAGGACGGACTGGAAGGCCGTCACGAGTTGCTGGACCTTCTCGTCGTCGACGGCGTCGGGGTGAGCGACCAAGCGGACGGAACTCGCGAGCACCTCCGCAATCTCGGTCAGACGGTTCACCCGCAGCGTCGTCCCCGTCGACGTGATGTCGACGATGGCGTCGGCCATGTCGACGTGGGGGGTGAGCTCCGTCGCACCAGTCACCTCGACCACCTCGGCGTCGACCCCCCGTTCGGCGAAAAAGTCGCGGGTGATGCGAGGGAACTCGGTGGCGACGGTGCCGCCGTCGAGATCCGCGACCGTCTCGATCCGGCCGTCCTCGGGCGCCGCGACGACGAGTCGACACCGACCGAACTCCAGATCCAGTAGGTCGGTCAGGTCGTGACCCGACTCCCGGACCTGATCGAGGCCGGTGATGCCAACCGCAGCCGCACCGTCCGCGACGTACTCGGGGATGTCGGCCGCGCGGGCGAACAGCGCCGTCACGTCGGGATCGACCGTGTCCGCGTACAGTTTCCGGTCCGCGCCGCCTTGGAGGTGTAGCCCGGCGCGTTCGAGTAGGTCTATCGACGGATCGTGCAGGCGGCCCTTGTTGGGGACGGCGATGCGCATTGTCGGACTGTCGCGGGCTGGGGGGAATTGCTTTTCGGGGGCGGGGTCGCGCGACCGCAGAGTGCTGTGGCCGCGAATCGGGCGAGCCGCCGGAGCGCCGGCTACGCTGCTCGCAACGCTGCGGCGACCCGTCGGCTCACCGCAGGCGTCGCCCGCGCTCGTGCCGCGACGGTCAGATACGTCGCGGCGTCGTCGCGGAGCCAAGACGCCCGGACGCTCCCTCCCTCGATCGACAGTTCCTCGTCGGCCCGCGCCAACTGATCGGCGAGTCCGGTCGTGGCGTGCCGCGTCAGCATCGGTTCCGCCGGCGACTCCTCGGCGGCGCGAAGCGCCTCGATAGCGGCCGTCCGCACGGCGTTCACGTCCGCGGCCGACTCGATGGCGAACGTCTCGCCCTCGCGCACCCGCTCGCGGAGGGCGAGGAAGGCCTCCAGTGTGACGAAGGAGGCGTGGGCCCACGTGAGCGCCTCGGCGGGTTCGGCGTCGGTCCAGTCGTCGTCGTCCGACGGATCGACCGGTCGGAAGAGTTCCTCCAGCGCCTCGGCGGCCGGCGTGTCCGCGACGTCGACCCCGTCGATCCGCCACGGCTCCCGCGGATCGACCGACGACAGGGCGTCCTGCTCGTCCTCGAACGCCTCGTGCAGTCGCCGTCGGGCGTCGACCAGTCGCGGTTGGAGGTCGACGGGGTCGTCGAGCGACGCGGTCAGCCGGTCGTAGCAGTGGGCGGCGTCCTCGACGGCGACGCGGGCGCGTTCGACCTCCTCGGCGATCTCGCCGACGCCGAGCGGATTGCCGAGGCGATAGCGGCGGGGTTCGCCGATGGTGATGTGGCTCCGACCGGACACGATCCGGTCTTCGATGGCGGCGTGGACGAGCGTCGCCTCGACGGGGTCGGCACCGACGTAGCGCCACCGCTCCCGGAGCGCCCGCCGGTCCGCCCGGACCGTCTCGGCCTCAGCCGCGAGGTCCTCCCGGGTCAGCCCCGCGTCGATGGCCCGCCACGCACCGGCGGCAAAGCGTGCCTCGGCCCGCGCGTCCGCGAAGGCCAGCAGCCGCTCGAACGGGGTCGAGGCCTCGGCCGACGCCGAGAGTCGCTCGGCGGCGCGGCGACGCGCGTCGCGAAGCTTCTCGCGGATAGCGCCGTTCGGAATCTCGTCGGGACCGAGGCTCGTGGGCACCGCATCGAGAAGCGACCGCGCCCGGCGTTCGGTCGCGGCGAGGTGATCGGAGCCGATATCGACCGGGAGCCGTGCGGGAACCGTCGGCGCCGAGTCGCTGGCGACGGCACGGACGGCGGCGGCGTCGAGTTCGGGGGGAACAGACTCCGAGTCGAGAGGGTTCGCGCCGCTACAACCGGCGAGGGCTCCGAGGAGAGCGAGCGCCCCCCGTCGGCTGAGGCGGGTCATCGCGCTCCCCCGTCGTCGCTCCGGTTCCGCCGGCGTCGCAGGTGCTCGTTGCTCCGCTCGCAGGTGCCCGAGCCGCGACTCGACCCGTAGCTGCTCACGTCGTCGGGGTCGAGCGCCTCGGGGATGCGGATCAGCGTCACGAGCACGTCGCGGGCGTCAGTCTCACAGGCGACGTCCGCGTCGCGGTAGTAGCGGGCGTAGTCGGTGTCGACCTCCGTCTCCGACCAGCGGACGTGACAGAGATCCTGCGTAAAACACTCGCGGATGCCGGCCTGATCGATGTACACCGTGGCGGCGTCGTAGTCGGTCGCGTCGAGGAACTCGCGAGCGTCCGCGGCGCCGTCGACGTCGGCGATGGAGATTGCGGCCGCGTCGTCGGCGTCGGCGACGAAGCGGCGGGTAGTCCAGTGCCGGCGCCGCGCGTCGTCGCCCGTGCCGGGCTCGGTCGTCGGCCGGTCGCCGGCCCAGAGAATCGGCCCGGGATCGGAGCTGCGGAGGCTGTGTGACTCGGGGTCGAAGGCGACGTTGTCGGTGGTCTCGGGCGGATAGGTCGACGACGACTCGCCGGAACAGCCGGCGAGGCCGACGCCTGCGAGCAGCGTCGCTACGCGCTGGAGGGTTCGTCTTCGCGTCGTGGAGGGCATCCCGCCACACTCCCGGAGCGACGCGTAAATCTCTTTTTGCCGATCCCCGGCGCTTAACTCGCCCGGGGGATCAGGAGGGGTATGGGGACGCTTCTGATCCACGGCGGTCGTGTCCTACGCCCGGACATGACCGTCGTCGACGCGGACGTACTGGTGGACCGCGAGGCGGGCGATATCGTCGCGGTCGGCCCGGAGCTCTCGGGCGACGAGACCCTCGACGCTGACGGCGGACTGGTGATCCCGGGGCTGGTGAACGCACACACCCACGTCGCCATGACGCTCCTGCGAGGGCACGCCGACGACAAGCCGCTGGATCGGTGGCTCCGCGAGGACATCTGGCCGGTGGAGGCGGCGCTCGAACCGGCAGACATCGAGGCAGGGGCCGAACTCGGCGCCCTAGAGATGATCCGCTCGGGGACCACCGCCTTCGCGGACATGTACTTCGAAATCGACCGCACGGCCGCGGTCGTCGAGCGGGCGGGCCTGCGGGCCCGTCTCGGCCACGGCGCCATCTCGGCCGGAAAGGCGGAGGCGGCGGCCCGCGCCGACGTCGAGGAGAGCATCGAGATGGCGCGGCGGTTGGACGGCGCCGCCGACGGCCGGATCTCGACGGCGGTGATGCCCCACAGCCTCACGACGGTGACGCCGGACCTGCTCTCGCTCGCCGCCGAGGGGGCAGCCGACGCCGGCGTCCCGGTACACTACCACGCCAACGAGACCGCCGACGAAGTCGACCCAATCGTCGAGAAGCGAGGTCGCCGACCGCTGCTGTGGGCGCGGGACCTCGGCCTCTGTCGCGAGAGCGATTTCCTAGCACACGGGGTCCACCTCGACGGTGACGAGATCGACCTTCTGGCAGAGACGGGGACGGGCGTCGTCCACTGTCCGGCCTCGAATATGAAACTCGCCTCGGGGATGGCGCCGATCCAACGCCTGCTCGATGCGGGCGTGACCGTCGGTCTCGGCACCGATGGCGCCGCCTCGAACAACGACCTCGACCTCTTCGACGAACTGCGCGACGCCGCCATGCTGGGTAAACTCGCCGCCGGGGACGCGAGCGCGGTCGCTGCCCCGGACGCCGTCCGCATGGCGACCGCGGGTGGGGCCGAGGTGCTCGGAATCGATGCGGGGCGGATCGAACCCGGCGCGGCGGCCGACCTCGCCGTCGTCGACCTCGACGCCCCACATCTGACGCCCGATCACGACCTCGTGAGCCACCTCGCCTACGCCGTCGGCGGATCGGACGTGCGCCACACGGTCTGTGACGGGCGAGTGCTCATGCGCGACCGCGAGGTGCTGACGCTAGACGCGGAGGCAGTGATGGCGCGGGCCGAGCGACGCGCCCGCGACCTAGTAGCGCGGGCGGACTAGTCGGCGGCCGGCAGCCGGATCGTCACCGCGGTGCCGCCCGCGTCCGGGTGCTCGATGTCGACTGTCCCCCCAGAGCGTTCGGTGATCCACGCGACGAGCCACAGCCCTAGGCCGTCGCTGTGATCGAGCGGTGTCTCCTCGGCCGCGCGATGGACGGCGACCTCTCCGGACGGGATGCCCACCCCGTCGTCGCGGACGGTCAGCGCGACGACGCCGTCACGCCGGTTGGCGTCGACCTCGATCCGGGGGTCGTGGTTGTGCCGGGCGGCGTTGTCGAGGAGTTCCTCGACGGCCCGGCCGACGAGCGGCGACGCCCGAACCGGGAGCGTCTCGGGGAGCGTCGTGACGACGCTCGTGTCCGGAAAGGACTCCCGCGTGGCGGCGACCGCCGTCTCGACGACGGGGACCAGATCCGTCGGTCGAGAGCCCGTTGCGGCGTCGGTGCGAAGCCGCTCCAGTTCGCGGAGTTCCTCGGTCGCCCGGCCGAGATCCGTGCCGGCGTCGTGGATCGTCCGCGCCCGCGAGCGCAGCGTCTCGGCGTCGGCGTCGGCGGCGTCGCTCCGGAGGCGATCCGCGGTGCCGACGATCAGGTTGAGCTTGTTGCGGAAGTCGTGGCGGTGGACGCGGCTGAGGACGCTGAGTCGCTGGCGGAAGTCGTCGGCGCGGCGGTGTTCGTCGGCGAGTTGGCGACGGAGGCGGCGCTGGCGGGCGTCGTAGAGGCCGACCAACAGGCCGAGAACGGCCCCGCCGGCCGCGACGTTGACGACGACGACCGGAAGCGTCGACAGGGGGACGACGGAGTCGAGTGCGACCAGAGCACCCCCGATGACGGCGGTGAATGCGAGTGTGCCAAAGAGGGTCCAGCCACTGATACGAAGCGCCGACGCGCCGAGGTCGTAGCGGTAGACACAGATGGCGCCGGCAAAGAGCGTCGCCGCGAGGCCAAGCGGGACGACCAGCCCGAATACCGAGACGAGGCGGCCGGCCGAGTCGAGCGCCGTCGCGGTGTGGACGGCCACGAAGGCCCACCCCAGAGCGACGAGGATCCCACCGCCCGCCACGGCCCGGGGGTCCGCGCCGTGGACGGGGCGTGGCCAGAGGTGCATCGGCGGAAATTACGCGACCACCATCAAATAACCACGTGCCGCTCGTCGTGGGGAGACGGTAGGGTTTTGCCGCCGCTCGCGCTACAGTACGTATGACACGCACGATAGCCGAGCGCCTCGACGACCCCGCGAGCGCGCGGGACGCGGGGCGACGGAAGATGGACTGGGCCGAGGCCCACATGCCCATCCTCGCCGCGCTCCGCGAATCGTTCGCCGACGACGAACCGCTCGCCGGCGAGCGGATCGCCATGGCGATGCACGTCGAGGCCAAGACGGCCGTGTTGGTCGAACTCCTCGCGGTCGGCGGTGCGGAGGTCGCCATCGCAGGCTGTAACCCGCTGTCGACACAGGACGACGTGAGCGCGGCGCTGCACGCCGTCGACGGCGTCACCTCCTACGCCTCTCACGGGGTCGACACCGACGAGTATTACGACGCCATCGAGGCGGTCGTCGGCGTCGATCCGACGATCACCGTCGACGACGGCGCCGACATGGTCACACACATCCACGACGAACACCCGGAGCTGATTCCCCAGCTCAAGGGCGGGTGCGAGGAGACCACCACGGGCGTCCACCGCCTGCGGTCGATGGCCGACGACGGCGCCCTCGACTATCCGATGTTCGCGGTCAACGACACGCCGATGAAGACGCTGTTCGACAACGTCCATGGCACCGGCGAGTCGGCCCTCGCCAACATCGCCATGACGACGAACCTCTCGATCGCGGGCAAGACCGTCGTCGTCGCGGGATACGGCTACTGTGGCCGTGGCGTCGCGAAGAAGGCTGCGGGCATGAACGCCGACGTGATCGTCACCGAGGTCGACCCCCGGCGGGCGCTGGAGGCCCACATGGAGGGTTACGACGTGATGCCGATGCGCGAGGCCGCGAGCGAGGGAGACCTCTTCGTGACGACGACCGGCAACCGCGACGTCGTCACCCGCGCGGACTTCGAGCGGATGGCCGACGGCGCGCTCTTGGCCAACGCCGGCCACTTCGACGTCGAGATCAACCTCGAAGACCTCGACGAGATGGCCGTCTCGACCCGAGAGGTCCGCGACGGCGTCCAAGAGTACGAGCTATCGGACGGCCGCCGGCTGAACGTGCTCGCGGAGGGGCGGCTGGTGAACCTCGCCGGCCCGCTGTCGATGGGCCACCCCGTCGAGGTGATGGACCAGAGCTTCGGCGTTCAGGCGGTCTGTGCCCGCGAACTCGCGGCGAATCACGCGGACTACGACCCCGGTGTTCACGACGTTCCGGATCGGCTGGACAGGGAGATCGCGGAGGTGAAACTCGACGCCGAGGACATCGCTATCGACGGTCTCAGCGACGAGCAACGCGAGTACATGGACTCATGGGACCACGGAACCTGAGGGCGAGCGGTCCGGTAACTTAAGAGCCGCCGTCGCCCAATCGGACTCATGTCCGCGAATCGCAAGGGCGACCGTCGGGAGCGCGAACTCGTCAACGAACTCGACGCGGCGGGCTTTGCAGTGATGCGCGCCCCCGCGAGCGGGAGCGCCACGGAGCGTGACCTCCCCGACGTGTTGGCCGGCGACGGTGACCGTTTTTTCGCCATCGAGGCGAAATCCAGCGCCGGTGATCCGATCTATCTCTCGGGCGAGGAAGTGGAGTCACTGATCTACTTCGCGCGCAACTTCGGCGCCAACGCCCGGATCGCCGTCCGTTTCGACCGCGAGGACTGGTACTTCTTCCACCCCGACGACTGCTACGTCACCGACGGCGGCAACTACCGGGTCAAAAAGGAGACGGCGCTCGCCGACGGCGAGGATCTGGCGGCGCTCGCCGGCCAGTCGACGCAAGTGCGTCTCGACGACGCTTAGGCGGGGCTCAGCCGAGCGGCGGCGGCGGGCGAGAGGTCGGCCCCGGCACCCCCGTCGTCCCCCTCGGCCCGAGGCGGGCGCAGGCGGGACGCCGGGAAGGCGTATACGGACACCGGCCCGCCGCGCCGGAGGGCGTCGGCGTAGACGGCCCTGAAGACGGGTTCGTGACGGCCGTACTCGGCGTTCGACGGGTAGTCGGCGACGAGACGGCCCTCGTCGGTCTCGACGTGGTCGGCACGCGCCCCCGTGGCGGCGACGACGAGGAGTCGGTCGCCCGTCTCCCGGTCGACGACGGGACGGCCCGGACGGTGGGTGTGGCGCACACAGAGCGCCGGGCCGCGGGCGGTCGTGGGGACGAACGCCGGTCCGCCACAGACCGCACAGACGGCGGTCCGGCGGCCCGGCGGTGGGACGAGGCGGGCGGTCACTTCGAGGGCGACCCGACGGAGATGTTTACACCGACGACCCCGGATCTCGTGGTCCGGACAGGTGCAGGTCGTGGCGTCGAGGTCGACGGCGTACGTCTCGCCGTCGCCATCGGTTTCGACGGCGTACCGGCCGTCGCGGAGCGGCCGAACGGCCATGGGTTCGACGCGGGCGCGTCGGGCGCGACCGGTCGTGTCGGCGGCCGGCAGGGTGGTCTTCGAGCGGGTGGCTGGGAGTGACGCGGGTGTGTGTGCTGAGTGCGTCATGGTGGGTGAGAGCGGGTGACTGCGGGACGATCAGAGGCACCCTGACGCTGGTGGGAACCAAGGACCGTTCTCTCGCCTAAGGTAGGGACTCGAAGCACCTAACCCTTCGTCTCAGATGTTCTCGGCGCGGAATATCGAAATATCGCCGACGGCGCGAGCATCGAAGCTCTTTTGCCGGGGCCGATGGATGCCCGAACATGGAACTCGAAGAGGGGATGGTCCGGAAAATCGCCATCTCCGTCGGCGCAGTGGGCGTTTTCGTCGCGCTCGTCGTCGGCATCGGCACGATCTACAACGACGGTGGTCTGGGATCGACCGGCGGTCTGGCCCTCATCGCCACCATCGCCGTGTTCATCCTCGCGATGGCCGGCGTCGGCCTCCTTCTCGCGGACTGACGACGCCGAGGGAGTCAGTCGTCGCTCGTGGATCGCTCGGCGGCGGCCACCGCCGCCGCGTAGTACCGGCGCGGGTGGTCGATGGTCTCACAGCGCTCGTCGGGGTTCACGCAGTCCCCGAAGGTCTGCATCGTCGCACACGACGGGGCCGGATACTGGCTTCCACCCCCGCCGTCGTCGGCGAGGACGGTCGCCCGGTAGGAGAGGTTGCCGTCGTCGAGGCCGGGCCAGCGCTCGGCGATGGCGTCGGCGTCGAGGCCGAGCGAGACGAGGAAGGCGGTGACGGCGAACGCCGAGTGGGCGGGCAGGTCGTCGTCGGCCCGGTCGAGCAACGCCCGAATGCAGGGTGGGAACTGTTCTGGGGCGACCGTCTCGACCGACGGCAGGCGTTCGCGCTCGGCGAGGCGGTCTCGGAGCGCGGTCACGTCGTCGTCGAGGGCGGCCGCGAGGGCGTCGCCACCGGCACTCCCGCGGACCTCGAAGGGCAGGCCCGACGCGACCCGGCGGCGGACGGCCTCCCGGAGCAACCGGTGGAGTTCGTCTACCGCCACGGGCACCGCGCCGTCGACGAGGTCGCGGTTGACCAGTCGCCAGTCTGCCCCCCAGTCCGGATCGGCTAGACGGAGATAGGCCGTCACGTCGACGCGGAACGCGTCGGGGGCGGAGCCGCCGCGTTCGTCCGCGACCCGCCGGACGGCTCCGTCGAGGTCGAACTCGTCGAGAAACGTCGGCAGGTCGGCCCGCGGCGTCGAGACGCTCCGGAGTTCGGCGTCGTCGGCCGCGAAGTCCGTCCGGAGGCGCTCGAAGGCCGTCTCGGCTTCCGCGTCGGCGTACTTCTCGACGGCCGCGGGGACCTCGACCAGCGAGACGAGGATGCGGGCGATGGGATACGAGAGGAGTTCGTCCCGGTCGCTCCAGCGTTCGGGCGTCTCGGGGGCGACGGTCCCCGACATGAGCGCGCGTTCGACCCGTTCGCGGGCGCGGTCGACGGCGGGGTCGCCCTCGGTGACCAGTCGAGGCGGGGAGATGTCGGCCGCCTGCACCGCCGCCCGTGCCGCGTCGAGGAAGGGATACCGGGCGTAGAGCGGGTCGGGACGCATCGGCGGAGGCTTGTGTGGCGGGGTGGATAAGCGCGACGGTCGGGGGCGTGTTGGGCGGGGCTGGGCCTCGCCGTCCGAACGAACGGGAGGGGCGCCGCCGGACCACACGACCTAAGTTCGCGCCCGCACTGGAAGCGTTCGTGCCGACGTTCGACTACCCCTGTCCCGACTGCCGGACCACCAACAGCCTCCACGACACGGACTGCCGGTTCGAGGGGACGCCGTGGGCGGCGATGGAGGCTGCCTACGTCGACGTGGTGGCGGTGCTCTCGGGGGGCGTGACCGACGCGGACGACCTCCCGGAACTGGTCGAGGAGTGGGGCCCGCTCCGGCAGGCGGCCGTCGAGCGACTCCGCCGCGACGAGCGCGTCGACGACGCTAACGACCGACTCCGCCTCCTGCCCGCCGAGGAGTACCGCGAGGCGGTGTCGGTCCCCACCCGTGATCCGATCAAGACGGTCTACGAGCGCGGGAGCGTCCCCGGCTGTCACGACAACGCCGTCTTCGCCATGATCGCGTGGTACGAGATGGTCGGCCTCTCGTGGCCCGAAACAAAGGAGCACGTCGTCGAGTGGCTCCGCGAGAGCGGGGCGTGGGACCGCGGTGGGTTCGAGGAGGCCTCGCCCGGGGCGCTGGTCGAACAGAAGCGCCACGTCTACGAGTCGGGCTACGGGTGGAAAGAGAAGGCCACGGCGGCGAAACGCGTCATCGAGCGGAGCCTGTAAGGGCCGAAGAGGTTTTTTCGGCAGCCGTTCACCGCCAAGTATGGTCTCCGATTCAACCCTCCACGCACTGCTCGGCGCTATCGTGACCGTCGTTCTCTCTTTCGTCCCCTTCTCGCCCGTCCTCGGAGGTGGGGTGGCCGCCTACCTGAACGGGGCCGACGCCTCTCGGGGCCTCCGGGTGGGGGCGCTCTCGGGCGCCATCGCGACGGTCCCGCTGGTGCTTTTCGGCCTGCTTCTCGTCTCCTTTCTGGGCATCTTCGCCCTCGGCGTCGAAGGGGGTGTCGCCTTCGGGATTGGTAGCTTCCTCGTCGTCCTCGTGTTCGGGGTGATCGCCACCGCCTACACCGTCGGCCTGAGCGCACTCGGCGGCTATCTTGGGTCGTACCTAGTCGACGAGGTGTAACAAAGCGGTCGGCGGCGCGCCGCCGTCAGTCGTCGGCGAACGATCCGACGCCGGAGTTCGAGACGACCGATTCGTTGGCGGCGACCCACCGCAGCAGCAGGAACGAGAACACGTACTTCGCCAAGACGTCGAGCGCGGAGTATGCCCACGAGGTGAGTCCGACGGACTGCACGAGCGCGAAGCCCTCGACGCCGACGGCCCAGATGATGGGATATCCGAGCCACAACACGACCGTGAGCGCTCGAAGCGTCCCGAATATCTCACCCGTACCGGCCGCCGCTGCCGACTGCGGCCACTCGACCAACAGGGCGTACAGGACAACGGCGAAGAAGGCACAGCTGATCACGTAGAACAGCCAGCGCGACAGGTACGACGAGGTGACGAGCGCCGCGGCCAAGCCGGTCAGACACATTCCCACGTCCGCCGCGATGACCGCGAAGATGCTTCCGGTGTCGGCGTCGGCGAGCAGTCCCAGCGCGAGCAGGATCAACGGCGTCGACAGCGCCCACGTGAGATACCGACCCCACTGGCTCATCACTTCCTCTCCGGCCAGCGCGTGTCCCGCAGGCATCTCGATGAAGCCGACGGTCAACCCCGATAGCAGGCCGAGGTAGCTCGAAATCGAGACGAGCGGGATCATCAGCGTCGCGGCCCAGATGAGCCGCGGACGTCCCGCGGAGACGTTTCGGCCCATGTATACGAACAACAGCGCAGCGAGTCCCGCGAGGGCGATGTTGACCCAGAGCGAGGAACTGAGCAACACGTCGTTTTGTATCTGTGAGACCGCTTCTCCCTGTGTCTGGAGTAGCACGCCGAGTGAGTCGGTTGGGTTGGGCATCGTGATCCGCATACCATACGTTCTGTACGTATAAATACCTGAAGACGGTTCGACAATATTGTCCGGATCGGTTACCCGATCCGTCGTCGGCTGGACACGGGGGAGCGGGATTACCGTGGCCGCGAACGACCGACCGAGGCAAGTGCGACGTGTGACTGTGGTGGCTACGCGTCGCTTGCCGGCTGTCCTCCGCGACCAAGCAGCCAGCCGAGCGCGAACAGCGGGAGCGCCGGTAATCCACCGAAGACGAGGGCGCCTCGCACCGGGCCCATCGGAAACGGGCTGGTTTGTAGGATGGCTGTGACACCAATCGCGACCGTAGTTAGGGCGACGGTGCAGGCGGCCCACGCCCACCGCCGCCTGCGTAGGCAGACACCGAGCGGGTATCCCAAGAGGGCAACGGCGAGTGCGCCCACCGGAACCAGCGAGCGGCCGCGTCTCGTGCCGGCGAAGATGGCAGTCGTCCCAGCCAGCCAGAGAACGACGGCGAACCGGAGCGCCACCGGCGGCCCCGGACGCCCCGACAGGTGGACGGACGCCGCGGCCGCGAGCAAAACGAGCCCAGCGCCGACGAAGACGACCCCGGGAAGCGCCACGAGGAACGTGGGAAGCGAGAGCAGGAGCGCGCCGACGGCGGTCAGGAAGAGGCCCGCACCGCCGAGTCGCCGAACCGTCGCGGTCCGGTCGTCCGTCTCGGACTCCATATGGTCCCCCCTAGAGGACCGGGTCATTAACCCTACGCGTGCCGGTGCTTCGACCGACGGGAGCGAGTGGGACTGGATCGTACTCGCGAACGAGTGAAACGAGCGAGCGGGCACGATGGGATTTGAACCCACGACCGTCGGATGGCTTCCCCCGCGGGCCGTCGGGGTTAGAAGTCCGACGCTCTATCCGGACTGAGCTACGTGCCCTCATCGACGAGGAGGCGGGGAGAGTCAAAAAGCGGTTCGGCTCGGTCCGCGAGGCGAGACGACGGGCCGACACGACAGGGTATAAGGCCACGAGGCGGGTACGGACGGTCGATGAAGGTACTCGGCACCGTGGGGCTTCCCGGGAGCGGTAAAGGGGAGGCCGCTACGGTCGCGCGCGAGGCGGGCGTGCCGGTCGTGACGATGGGCGACGTGATCCGGGAGGCGTGCCGCGACCGGGGGCTCGATCCGGACGAACACCACGGAGCGGTGGCGACAGCGATCCGCGAGGAGGGGGGTGCGGCGGCCATCGCCGAGCGGTCGCTGCCGCGGATCGAGGCGGCACTGGCGGAGTCGGGGACGGTACTCGTCGACGGGTTGCGGTCGCCCGCGGAGGTCGACCGCTTCGAGGCGGCGTTCGGCGACGCGTTCGTCCTCGTGAGTGTCGAAGCACCGTTCGAGACCCGGGCGTCGCGACTGGCCGACCGCGGCCGCGACGGCTCCGACGTCGACCGGGACGCCCTCCGTGAGCGCGAACAGCGGGAACTCGGGTTCGGCATGGACGAGGTCATGGACCAAGCGGACGTGACCGTCGAGAACACGGGGTCGCTGACGGCGTTTCACGACCGGATTCGCGACCTACTGGCCGCGGAGGCCGAGCGATGATCCACCGAATCGACGTACGGGTGATCGCACCCGTCCGTGACACGGAGGTGACCGACCGGGTCGCCGACGCGGTCGACAACCTCTTTCCGAACGCCGAACTCGTGGCGGAGCCGGGACGGCTGGTGGCCGACGCACACTCGATGGAGCAGTTCTCCGAGCGCCTGCACGAACAGGAGATTCTCGACAGCGCCCGCAAGGCGTTCTTCCGGCGGGCCGACGACGACGGCTTCGCGTTCGCGCTCAAAAAGCAGGCGGCGTTCGAGGGCGTCATCAACTTCGCCGTCGGCAACCCGGACGAACTCGGTGACATCGAGGTGCAGGTGACGGTCCACGACCCCGACGTGGAGGCGTTCATCGACCACGTCGCGCCGCCGACCGAGGAGGGGCGACCGGTCGATCCCGACGACGGGTGAGAGCGGGACGGCTTTTTTGAACGCGTCGGCCGAGGGACGCGCATGGAGTTCACCGTCTCGACCGACGAGCGTCTCGACGTGGTGGACGTGACCGACCGGGTCGCCGACGCGGTACCAGCCGACGCCGCGGGCACCGTCACCGTCTTCGTGGAGCACACCACCGCGGGCGTCGTGGTCAACGAGGCCGAACCGAACCTGCTCGACGACGTAGAGACGTTCCTGTCGGAACTGGTGCCGGACGGAGGGTGGGAACACGACCAGTTGGACGACAACGCGGACTCGCACCTGCGGGCCTTACTGTTGGGTCCGGGCGAGACGGTCCCGGTCGTCGACGGCGCCCCCGCCCTCGGCCGGTGGCAGTCGATTCTCTTCGTCGAGTGTGACGGCCCCCGCGAGCGGACGGTGCAGGTCGTTTAGACGAACAGCAGGACGGCGAGGTAGAGCAACACGACTCCGAGGACGTCACAGACGTTGGTGACGACGGGAATCACCACGTCGTCGGGATCGAGTTCGAAGCGGTAGGCGGCGTAGGTGGCGACGACGGTGACGGCGACGGCGAGGACGGCGAGCGAGAGGCCGCTGGCGAGCGAGACGGCGAGCACGGTCGAGAGCGGCAGGGCGGTAGAGCCGGTGAGCGCGGTCAGTCCCCACGCGCCGAGGCCGACGAGCGGGAAGATAGAGGCCGCGAGCGCGACGGTGGCGACGGCGTTGCCGGCGAGTGTCTCGTCGTCGGCGGCGAACGAGAGTGTTCCGAGGTGGAAGGCCGTCGAGAGCCGGGCCGCGAGGATGCTCCCGAGATTGCCGGCGGTGCCGATGGTGACGGGGACGAGAACGAGGAGGGAGGGGTAGCGCAGGAGCGTCGCCTCGAAGCGCCCGAGGACGAGACCACTCCCGAGTTCGACGAGTGTCAGGACGAGAAGGACGGGGAGCATCGCACGGGTGATGGCGCGGACGGACCACGTCGTCGACATTCAGGCGACCCCCAACAGGAGCGCGACGGTTCGGACGGCGATCAGGAGAAAGAGGACACCGAAGACGTCGCCGGTGGTCGTCACGAGGGGCCCGACGAGCGTGTCGGGGTTGTGACCGCGGCGGTAGCCGGCGAAGACGACGGCGACCACGACGGCGGTGAGCGTGACCCCCGAGAGG
>ENA-ORCS01000604-ORCS01000604.1-marine-metagenome-genome-assembly--contig:-NODE-604-length-22072-cov-3.475335_pt1 | contig 22072 bp, 27 predicted proteins | sample MGYA00237781_ERZ508513 | MGnify/ENA primary metagenome ERZ508513 (study PRJEB26184, sample SAMN06268793) | marine metagenome | isolation source: Eden Landing Ponds, San Francisco, CA, USA | place...
CCCGAGCGAGTCGGCCTGGAGGAAGCCGATACAGCAGACCAGGTCGTAGTCGGGGTTCTGCGACTGCGCGAACCGGCGCTGGAACGTCGGGAACTCCTCGGCCGCCGAGGGCTGGGCCTCGTTGTACGCGACGCTCAGTTCCGACTGCGCGCGTTCGATACCGCGCTTTGCGGCGTCGTTGAACGACTTGTCGCCCAGACCGCCGAGCGCGTACACCATGCCGACGTTCGCGGCCGGTCCGCTCTCCTCGGTCGTCTCCTGCGTCGTCTCGCCGGACCCGCCGTCGGTCGTCTCGGCCTGACTCTCCGTCTCCGTCGAGTCGCCGCCGCCGGTCGGTCCGCCGCTACACCCTGCCAGTCCCGCGATACCGGCGACACCTGTCGCCTTCAAGAATTTGCGTCTATCCATGGCTGTGGACACCTATACGAGTAGCCAACGCGAGATGGCCATAAGTGCGTCGTTTCTATTCTCGATTCTGTGAATGAGACGGGTATATCCTGACGAACAGTTAGCGCGGACCGAAAGCGCTGAACGTTCTCGCAGTTAGTCGGCGGATTCGACGGCCATCCGCACGACGTCCGTCGCCTCCTCGACCAGTGCGTCCACGTCGAGTCCCGCGCGGTCGTAGATGTGCCCCGGATAGGGGTCGGGATAGAGCGTGAGAAAGAGGTCACCGGGCACTCGCTCGCGAGCCTCGGCGACGAACTCGGTGATGACCGACGCCCGCCACGCGCGCCAGTCGTCGAAATCGCTCTCGGCGAAGACACGCTCGCAGCGGTCGCAGTGACAGTACTCCTCCCGTGGGAACCCCACGTCGTCGAGGCGGAGGTCGGGTCTGACGGCTGCGGCCTCCTCGATGATCTCGAGGAGCCCCTCGCGGTAGCGCTCGTGGGTGGGACAGACGTAGTCCCAGTCGAAGTAGGGACGGTCACGCGTCGCTGACTCGCCTGCGTCGCTCTCGGGGACGAGGTCCGGGTTGCCCTCCGCGGCGGCGTTGTCCGCGAAACACGACACCATGTTGATCCCCTCGGCGACCGGCTCTGCGGCCCGTCCGGTGACGTCTTTGACCTCGTAGAACCCGACATCGAACTCCTCCCAGCCGAGTTCCTCCTCGTTACGGGTGACGACGCCGTACATACCACGGGATGGCCGTGAACGGGGGTAAGTCGTTCGAAAGTCAGACGCGTCGCGAGGTTCGCGACAGGACGGGAAAGCAGACTCGACGCAGTGTAGCGAGGCTTCGGCGCGACGCGGGCTGTGCTCTGAGCCCCGAGTGGGGCTGTGGTTTCCTGTTAGTCGCTCACGACCATCTTGTAGGTGATGGCCACGGCGATCACGAGGACGACCAGGAGGAGTACTTTCTTTGACATCACACCCACCTGCTCCCTGAACGATAAAAGGTTTTCCGGTGAAGGCAGACGACTGACCGATGTCGTCGGCGGGTGAAACGGGTCGGGGCCCGGGCCTGTGTCAGCCGACGTCGATGTGGTCGGCGATGTGTTCGCGGACGATCGTCTCGCAGTACTGACAGCGGATGCCGTCGTCGAGGACGTCGAAACGGGAATCGACCGGTTCGTCGCCGGTCGTGATGCAGTGACGATTGGGACAGGAGAGCACGCCGGTGACGACGTCGGGGCGCTCGACGCGGTGTTTTTCGACGACGTCGAAATCGCGGACGATGTTGATCGTCGCGGCGGGCGCGATCAGCGAGAGGACGTCCACCTCGTCCTGGCTCAGCTCGCGGCCCTCGACTTTGACGATGTCCTTGGTCCCGAGGCGGTCGCTGGGGACGCGCATCCCGACGCTGACCGTCTCGCCGCTGTCGGTGTCGATGCCGAGGATGGCGAGGACGTTCAGCGCCTGGCCGGCGGCGATGTGGTCGACCACGGTGCCGTTGCGGATCTTGCTGACACGGAGTTCGTGGTCGCTCATCGCTCACCCTCCAGGAGCAGGTCGAGCAACGCCATCCGCACGGGGACGCCGTTGTGAGCCTGCTGGAAGTACGCCGCGTGGTCGGTGTCGTCGACGTCGTGGGCGATCTCGTCCACGCGCGGGAGCGGGTGCATCACGGTGAGGTCGTCGCGACCGTCCTCGAGCGTCGCAGCGTCGATCTGGTACTCGCCGGCGATGGCGCGGTACTCGCTCTCGTCGGGGAATCGCTCGCGCTGGATGCGCGTGACGTAGAGCACGTCGAGTTCACTCAACACCGGGTCCAGGGTCCTGTGTTCTTTGATCGACGCCCCCTCCTCGTGGAGGTCGTAGCGAACGCTCCGCGGGAGTTCGAGGCTCTCGGGGCTGACGAAGTGCTGGCGGACGTCGAAGTTCGTCAGCGCGTGGGCCAGCGAGTGGACCGTCCGGCCGTACTTCAGGTCCCCCATGATGCCGACGGTGATGTCGTCCAGGCCCGCCGACTCCCGGATCGTGTAGAGGTCGAGTAGCGTCTGCGTGGGGTGTTGTCCGGCGCCGTCGCCCGCGTTGATAAGCGGTACGTCGACGAACTCGCTGGCCATCTTCGCCGAGCCCTCGCTGGGGTGGCGCAAGACGAGCGCGTCGGCGTAGCCCTCGACGACGCGGACGGTGTCGGCGAGGCTCTCACCTTTCTTCACGCTCGAAGACCCGACCGGTCCCATGTCGACGACGTCACCTCCGAGGCGCTTGGCTGCAGCGGTGAAACTCATCTTCGTGCGCGTGCTCGGTTCGAAGAAACACAGCCCCAGCAACGCCCCCTCGTGGCGGTGGCCCCACGCCGACGGGTCGGCCGCGATCTCGGCCGCGCGGTCGAGCACCTCCTCGATGCCCGCCCGCGAGAGCTGTTTCGCACTGATGACGTGGTCGTGGCGCATTACCGATATCCCCGCTCCCCGCGCTCTTGAATCCCCCGACACTCGGTTGCCCCCCGTGGCGCCGACCCGACGACTGCCGACAGCCGGCGCCTCGACGACGGGCAAAGGTTGAAACCGGAACGGGCACCCACCCCTGGCCATGCTCGCGATCGTCGGCGGCAAAGGCGGCTGTGGGAAGACGACGACCGCGCTCGGCCTCGCCCGGGCGCTCTCCCCGACGGGCGGCCGACCGGTCGTCGTCGACGCCGACTGTTCGATGCCGAACCTCCACACCAGGGCCGACACGGACCGGCGCCCGGGTGTCGGCGCTGTCGCCGACGGCGTCACACCGGAGCGGGTCTGCCACCGGAGCCGCGCGTATCCGGGCCTGGACGTCGTCCCCGCGGGAAACGAGGCGGGCGTACCCGGGAAGTCGACACTGCGTCGCCTCGACCGGACGGACGGACCGGTCGTCCTCGACTGTCCCGCGGGCGCCACGGAGGCAGTGGCAACACCACTCGCCGTGGCCGAGGGTGCGGTCGTCGTCTCGACGGCCGAGCGAGCGAGTCTCGCCGACGCGACCAAGACCGCCCGGATGGCGCGCGCTCTCGACACGCCGGTACTCGGTGCCGTCCTGACCCGCGTGCACAGTCCTGAACCGCCCGCCTGTCCCGAACTCGACGAACTGCGCCAGGAGTGTCCCGTCGTCGGGACGGTCCCGGAGATCGACAACCCGGACGTGCTCGCTACTCGAGCGGCCCGGGCAGCCTACGAGAGTGTCACGGACCGTCTCGACGAACGGAATATTTAATCTCTTGCAAATACGAATTCTCCCTACCATGGTCAACCGGCTGCACACGGGGATCGACGTGCTCGACCGCAAGCTCGGAGGTGGGATACCCGAGGGCAGCCTCGTAGCGCTCTGTGCCCAGCCGGCCAGTCAGGCGGAGCTATTCCTCTACGAATTGACCGCGACGCGTGGGACGCTGTACCTCTCGCTCGACCGCACCGCCCAGTCGGTCAACGCGAGCATCGAGCAGACCCCCGCCAACACTGGCGACCCGACCGTCCGTCACATCTCCGGGGAGGCACCCCTGGACAACGCGGGCAAACTCGTCAGCGCGCTCCCCGAGGCGTCGAATCTCATCGTCGACCCCCTCGACGTCCTCGAATCCCAGGAACCGCCCTCGCGGTTCCGCAGTTTCATGAACGACCTGCAGAACCACCTCGTCAATACCGGCAGTCTCGGCGTCATGCACTGTCTCGACGGCCGGAGTGTCCCGCCACTTCGTGACAGCACGGAGCACTTCGCCGACGTCATCTTCCAGCTCGAAACGACCACGACCAACGACGAGGTCGAGAACCGGCTGGCGATCCCCAAGTTCCGCGGTGGCCGCGCACCAAACGACATCATCAAACTCGACCTCGTCGAACAGGTCAGCATCGACACCAGCCGCGATATCGCGTAGAACGACCATCGTTCCTGTGAAACGTCGCGCTCGTCCCTGTCGAGTGGTTACTTTCAGCGGCGAACGTACCCCGTCGACGGTACCCATAGAAGGCCGTAGTGATCGCATACTAATGTCCCAAGCGGATGCAAGCACTCTTTATGCGACCCCGCCTGCTGCTTGGAGTGCTCGTCACGCTGGCCGTGTTCGGAGTCGCTTTGGCCCCGGCGACTGCGGCGAGCCACTTCCAGATAACGTCCGAAGACTCGCAACCGGTGCCCGAAGACTCCGTCGAGTTCCGAAACACCACCTACCAGTTGAACTCGGTCATCCTGGCCGACCCGGGTGACGAGATCAACGTCAGCGTCAGGGGCCCGGACGACGCCTACCGCGTCTACGTTTACAACAGCGACGAGCAGCTGGTCGACTCCAGAGCCGCCATCGGCAACGACACGTTCACCTTCGACCTCGCCGAGTACGAACAGGGCTCGTACACGATAACCGTGTACCAGGCCGGGGATTACGAAGCGTTCGAGCCGCTGGTCGTCGAGGGATACGACGTCAGCGTCGACACGTCCGAACGAACTGGGACCGACCGGAACCTGTCTATCGATATCGGCGTCGAACAGAGCGGTACCGACGAGGACCCGGCCGCGGTCAAAGCCGTCGTCTCCTCCGGCGAACGCGACGTCGTCGTCGTCAACGCCACGGGGTCGGACGGTGAGTACACCGCGACTGTGGAGGCGGGGGCACTGGAAGCCGGGAATTACACCGTTTACGGGGTCGTGCAGGGCGAGAAACAGGTGTTCAGTCGAAACGAGATACTGGGAGTGAGCGACCCCGTGTCGCTCTCCGTGCGGAACGCGACCACGACGCCGGCCGCCGAAACCGACGAGACGACGGTTTCGACATCGGAACCGAAGCCCACTCCCACGTCGACGGCGACCGCTGCCCGGACTGAAACGAGTCCGACAGCGACTCCGACGGCGGGCGAACCGACAGAGACAGCAGCGGCCGAAACCCAGGCGTCAGCGGCCGAGGAGTCGGGGATCACGCCGAACGTGGACACCCAACCGGAGACGACCAGCGGTTCGGGCCCCGGGTTTTCGATCGTCGTGACGGCCGTGGCGGTCGCCCTCGCAGTCGCGCTCCGAGGCCGGCGGGACTGAACTTCCATGGCTGCGTTCCATCCGATTGCCCACCGGTGGCAAACCGGAACGACGACCGACGGTTCTCTGGACCGCGGTGTCACGCTGGCACAGTACCTCCCCCGGCTACCGCATGTCGGAGGGGAGGGACCGCGGCGGTCTCTCGGGCGAAGGTTCCACACGACGTCCGTACCATCCCAACCCGGCGCGGGAGAATCAAATGGAGGGTGACATCTCAGACGAGACGTTCGACTCGTCGGTTATCGTCCGCGGACGGGACCTCGTTCGCGAATACGAGTGGGGGGGCACCAGGCTGTTCGGCGGCGACTCCTCGCCGTCGGTCCGTGCCGTCGACGGCGTCTCTATCGACGTCGAGTCGGGAGAACTGGTCGGCATCACGGGGCCGAGCGGCAGCGGGAAGTCGACGTTGCTTCACCTCCTCGGTGGACTGGACATCCCGACCACGGGAACGGTGACCATCGCGGGAATGGACACGTCAGACCTCGGGGAGCGGGGTCGGACACGACTCCGGCTCGAACACGTCGGCATCGTGTTCCAGCGGTTTCACCTCTTGCCGGCGCTGTCGGCGCGAGCCAACGTCGCACTCCCGCTGGTCGAGCTAGGTGAATCGAAATCACGGCGCCGCGAACGTGCGACCGAACTGCTGGAAGCGGTCGGACTCGGCGACCGCGTGGCGCACAAGCCGGGACGGCTGTCCGGCGGTGAACAACAGCGTGTGGCGATCGCTCGCTCACTGGCGACCGAACCGGACCTGGTCGTCGCGGACGAACCCACCGGCGAGCTTGATTCGGCGACGAGTGACCGGGTGCTGGCCACGCTCGGTGACGTCGCCGACGACCGTGCGGTCGTTCTCGCGTCTCACGACCCGCGTGCGCTGGCTGTCTGTGACCGCCAGGTCCCGCTTCGTGACGGCACCCGAACGAGCGGCGAGCACAGTCACGGACGGGACTGACAGATGGTACCCCCCCGTCGTCTCGGTGCGCTGGCTGGGCTGGCCGTCTGGCGCGTGATCGGCCGCCTCCGGACGTCGTCGGCTCAGATAACGCTGAGCGTGGTCGGCGTCGCTCTCGCAGTCGGACTCGTGGTCTCGGTGTGTGGCATCTCGCTCGGGCTCGCCTCGGAATCGGTCGTCGCCAGCGAGGAGACCGACTACTGGATCGTTCCCGAAGCGGCGAACGTCCAGTCGCTCGCCGTCCCGACGGGGAGCGTCAAACTCGGAGACGTTCACGACGCGAGCGCACACATCGCAACCGACGAGCGCGTCGAGTACGCGGTCCCGGTGTCGCTCGAACTCTTCCCCGTCGAAGACGCCGTCACCGGCGAGCGGACGTACGTGCTCGCTGTCGGCGTCGTCTCCCATCCGGAGGCAGAACTGCTGGGGCTGCCGCTCGGGCGACTCGCGCCCGGTGACCCGTATTACGCGAACGGCACTTACGACGGTACCTGGACAGGTGAGGCGGTCCTCAACGAAGCCGCGGCGACGTCGCTCAACGCGTCGACAGGGACTGCGCTCGAGTCCCCCCGGCTTTCGAACCGATCGTTTTCGGTGGTCGGCGTCTCGGCCGGTGGCAGGACCGCGACGGGAACCGTCCCCGTCGCGCTCGTCCACCTGAGCGAACTGCAGGCGGTGTCCGGCGGTGCAACCGGCGACCAGGCGGACCAGATACTCGTGAGCACCGACGACCGCAGCGTCAGGCCCTCGCTCGAGGGGCTGTATCCCCGGACGACCGTCGTCAGGCGCAGCGGTCTCCGCGCACAGCGGGTCTCGTCCTCGAACCTCCCGCTGGCGATAGCCGTCAGCGGTGCGGCGACGACAGTCGTCGTCGGCGTGCTGTTCGTGGCGACGCTGATGGGGTTGGCAGTGAGCGACGACAGCGAGTCGCTGGGCGCTCTCGCGGCGATCGGCCTGTCCCGGCGCTCCCGGTCGTTCGTCGTCGCGGTCGAGACGGTCACCGTCGCTCTGCTCGGGGGTGTATGTGGCCTGGTCCTCGGAGTGGTCGGGATCGCCGGGATCAACGCGGCAGGGGAGGCGGTACTCGGCGTGAACCCCGGCGCCAGGTTCGACCCGCTCCTGGTCGGATTCGCCGTGGCGGTCGCCCTGTTGATCGGAGTCCTCGGGGCCGTATATCCGGTGTGGCTGAGTCGACGGACGAACCCGCTGGAGGTGCTCTCGCGGTGAGGGCCCCCTCGAGAGTGCGGGCACTCGTCGCCGTCGCGGTCGCACAACTCCGCCACGAGCGGTTCCAGACCGCAGTCGCGGTCCTCGGCGTCGCTCTGGCCGTCCTCGCTGCCGTGTTGCTGGCCGGGATCGGGACCGGCGTCCTCGAGTTCGGGCAACAGAAGTTCCAGCAGTCCGGCCAGGACCTGTGGGTGACCGGTGGTCCGATGGAACTCCGTCCGGGAACCGTCGGGGGATTCCGGAATTCGGTCGTCGATTCTCACGAGGTCGCCGCGTCGATCGAACAGCGCGACTCGGTCGTGGCATCGGTTCCGATACTCTTCCAGACCGTCTACGCCGGGCGCAACACGTCCGATTTCCAGACGGTCGTCGGCGTGGGTACGACCGGGGGCGGTGGGCTGGTCACCATCTCCGAGGGGCGCGGGTTCAACGGCGGTGACGTCCACTACGCCAACGGGACCTACGACGGACCGATGACTCGCGAGGTGATCGTCGACAGGCGGACGGCCGAACTCCTCGAGGTCGGCGTCAACGACACGGTCCACCTCGGGGGGACGATCGCGACCGCCCGACGGAACGAATTCAGAGTCGTCGGTATTTCGTCGACGTTCTCCCGGTTCGTTGGGGCGCCGACGGTCGCCGTGCGACAGAGCGAGCTGCAGGAACTCACCGGCACGACGGCCAGCGACCGGGCGTCGGTTATCCTCGTCCGGGCGACCGAGGACGCAGACGTCACCGCCCTGGACTCGGACCTATCTGAGACCCACCCGGCGTACACGATCCGGACGAACGACGAGCAGTTGCGAGCGACGCTCCGTGACCAGGCTGTCGTGCTATTCAGCGGTGCGAGTCTCCTCGTTCTCGCCGCCGTCGCAGGCTTTCTCCTCGTGTTGAACATGCAGTTATCCTTCGTCTTCCGACACCGCGAGACGTTCGCAGCGGTCGCAGCGGTCGGGGTCTTCCGGTCGTCACTGGTGTGGATCGTCCTCGTCTACGCGCTGCTCGTCGGCGTCCTCGGTGGTCTCATCGGAACCGGCCTGGCGCTTCCGGCCATCGAACTCGTGAACGTAGCGACGGCGACGGTGACCGGTTTCGAAGGCGTTGGGAAGGTTACGCGACGAGTGCTCCTGGGGGGGTTCACACTCGCTGTCCTGGTCAGTGTAGCCGGCGGACTGGCCGCGGGCGTGTATCTCGCTCGCTCTAACCCACTCGAAGACTTGCGGTGAGGTGATCGAGCGCGGCGTTCCAGCCCGCAACGAGGGCGTCTCCGGCAGGTCATCGGCCGTTCTCGCACCGCTCGTAGACGGTTTCGATCAGGTCGGGATTGTAGACGTTCTCCGGTAGTCCGTCGAACCATCGGATGTCGAGTACCTCCTCGTCGTCGACGCTCGGGTCGCGGTCGGTTTCGGGAGAGTCGGCGACCGCTTCGTAGACGGCGAGGGTCCACCCAGCCGTCTCGCCCGTCGCTTCGTTCACGAAGGTGAACTCGTCGACGGCACGCGGCGCGACCGGCGACACCTCGACGCCGGTCTCCTCGCCGAGTTCGCGCACGGCCGCCTCCGCGAGCGTCTCGCCGGGCTGGTGTGCGCCGCCGGGCAGTATCCAGCCGTCGGCCCACGGCTGGTCGATCATGAGAACCCGACTGGCGGCGTCGAACGCGATGCCCAGGACGACCCACCCGGACTCGACCGGTTCCGAGTCCGCCGCGTCGGCGAACTCCTCGGGCGAGACAGTCTCGCGACTCTCCGTCTCGAGAAGGCCCTCGTGACTGTCGCGCGGGTCGACAGGCTCCATTACCGAACCCGAGGACGGTCGACGACAAATCTCCCCCGGACTCGGACTCCGTGGGACCTATCCTGTCGCTCTGGAAGCAACAGATATGGACGTGACACTGCTGGGTAGCGGCGAAGTCACCGGCGTGCCGCCGCTGTTTGCCGACCTCGACGGGGCGGACGCGAAGCGACGGCGACGCAGGCCGAGTCTCCACGTCGAGACGCGCGAGACGGCGCTCCTGCTGGACGTGAGTCCCGACGTGCGCGAGCGGGTGTGGGAGGCGGACGTCGAGGCGGTCGACGCGGCTTTCCTGACGCACTTTCACCACGACCACGCGGGCGGGGTGCGACGACCTCGCGCTCGTCGCACCCCATCTGGATATCGACGTCCACGCCACGGAGACTGGTCGCGAACACTTCCGCGAGGAACGGAGCCACCTCACCGACACCGTCGATTTCGCGACGTTCGACCACGGCGACGAAGTGACCGTCGGGGACCTGACCGTCGTCCCGTTCCCCGTCGAACACGGACGCCCGGCGTTCGACACGGTGGGGTTCGCCGTCTCGGAGGGCGATTCGACCGTCGTCTGGGCACCCGACATCGAACGGTTTCGTCCGGACATGGCAGGGGGAGGGGCCTACCGAGACGCCGACCTGCTCTTCATGGAGGGGTCGCCGCTGGTGCGCGAGGGACTGTTCGAGGAGGTGGAGTTCGAGAGAGAGAGATAGAGCGCGCGAACGCGGACCGCACAGTACTGGTCCACGTGAACGAGTATCTCGACGGCCCCACGGAGAAACTGCGGGCGGAAGCCGCCGAGCGCGGGTACGAACTCGGGCGGGACTTCGCGTCCTACCGGGTCTGATTACTCGCCCGCGCCTTCGAGTTCCTCGACGAGTTCGTCGGCGTCGATGTCCTCGTCCTCGAGGGCTTCCTCGATGTCGCCGCCGCCCATGCCGCCCATACCGCCCATCATGCCGCCGAGACCGCCCATGCCCATGCCCTCGCCGAGGGTCTCCTGGACGATGACGCGGTCGATACCGAGCTGTTCGACCAGCTGCTGGGCGATCTGCTGTTTGCCCATCATCCACTGCTGGTTCATCGTCAGCTGGGGTACCGCCTCGATGTAGAGCGTGTCCTTCTCGACCTCGACGGTCTCGTACTCGGGTTCGCTCTCCTCGTCTTCATCGTCCTCGTCGTCCGCTTCAGCCTCCTCGCCCTCGTCGGGTTCGACGAGCTGTTCTTCCTCCTCGACGTCGGTCTGGAACCACAGTTCCAGATCGATGTCGAGCATGGTGCCGAGCAGCGCCTGGGCCTTCGCCTCGCGGTCCTCGACCTGGTCGAGGATCTCGTACTCGTACTCGACGTCCTCGCCGGCGAGGGGGTGGTTGAAGTCGACGCGTGCGCGGCCGCCGATGACCGTCTCGACGTGGCCGTGCTCGCCGTCGATGTCGACGTGGGCGCCGGGGTAGCGGTCGTCCTCCGGGATGCGGTCGACGCTGATGGTCCGGACTTCGTCCTGGTCGAACTCGCCGAACGCCTCCGCGGCGTCGACGATGACGCTGCCCGAGTCGCCGACCTCCTTGCCGACGATGTCGTCCTCGACGGCGCCGAAGACGTGACCCTCGCCGATGACGACGGTTCGCGGGGCGAACTCCTGGTCCTCGCCGACGCCCTCTTCCTCGGCGACCTCGGGGTCGGTCGTGTCCACGAGCGTGCCGTCCTCGACGGTGCGAGCGGTGTAGGCGATGGTGACGAAGTCGCCGCGCTGCAGCCCGGTTGCTTCCTCGCTCTCGGCGACGTCCTCGGCGTCCGCAGCCTCGGTCTCGACGTCTTCAGCCGGTTCGGCCTCTGTCTCGGCCTCGTCGGCCTCGTCGTTGCTCATACCGGTACGGACTGGCGTTGCACTCTTAAGAACAACGTTTCGGGGGCGCGAGCGACCCGGTCGGACCCGGGGGGCGGCTGTCGGGGGCGCGATTATCGCCGTCGTGATTTGAACTCGACGGTGTACCCTGCCGTCGAAAGAGGATTCCGGTCCGGAGTCGGTCGTTTTTTGCCCGAACGGTCCGGCCACCGGATATGTACGAGGTCGAGATCAAGGTCAGGGCCGACCACGACGTGGTCCGCAATCACCTCCACGGACTCGACGCGATTCCCGGCGGGACGGTCAGGCAGGTCGACACGTACTACGACGCGCCCCACCGCGACTTCGCCGAGACCGACGAGGCACTCCGTGTCCGCGAGGAGGTCACCGAACACGACGAGTCGACGGCTATCACCTACAAAGGCCCGCTGATCGACGACGCCTCCAAATCCCGCGAGGAACACCAGACTCGCGTCCAGGATCGGGAAGCCATCGAGGGCATCCTCGACGGCCTGGGCTTCGAACCCGCCGAGACGGTCGAGAAAGACCGCGAACGCTTCGACCTGAACGGCTACACCGTCACGCTCGACACCGTCGACGGCCTCGGGGAGTTCGTCGAGGTCGAAACCGAGACCCCCGACGACGACATCGCCGACGCCCGAGAGGGGGCCGAGGGGATCCTCCAATCGCTCGGTCTCGACCCCGACGCCGGTATCCGTACTTCCTACCTCGGTCTGTTGCTCGACGCCGAAGAGTGACGAGGACTCCATCCCGTCCCGATTGCCGCGGCGTCGAACCCGTGAGGACGGACGCTGACGCAGGACGTGGTGTGATGCACTCGAGTAATTTTCGTAGCCGGAAAGGTTTCCGCAAGTTATAGGAAGGGGCGAAGCGAACCACGGGACAATGACCGAGCGGAACATCCGCGTTCAGCCGGCAGCGGGACGCGCAGTCGAAGACCAGGAAGTCGAGATCGTCGAACGAAAGGGACTGGGGCATCCGGATTCTATCTGTGATGGCGTCGCCGAGGCCGTCTCGCGGGCGCTCGCGAGCGAGTACATCGACCGGTATGGCACCGTCCTGCACTACAACACGGACGAGACGCAACTCGTCGCCGGCAAGTCGGCGCCGAAGTACGACGGCGGCGAGGTACTGAGCCCCATCTACCTGCTCATCGTCGGTCGTGCGACCAAAGAGTACGACGGCGAGACGTTCCCGGCCGAAACGATCGCACTCGATGCGGCCCGTGAGTACCTCCGCGAGCACTTCCCGCATCTCGACGTCGGGAGCGACGTCATCGTCGACGTCAAACTCGGCGAGGGGAGCGGGGATCTCCAGTCGGTGTTCGGCAAGAAGAGGAAGGTGCCGATGGCCAACGACACGAGCTACGGGGTCGGCCACGCACCGCTGACCGAGACCGAGGAGATCGTCCTCGACGTCGAACGGAGTCTCGTCGGTGAGTACGCCGAGGAGAACCCGGTAGTCGGCCAGGACGTCAAGGTGATGGGCAAACGCGAGGGCGACGAGATCGACGTCACCGTCGCGATGGCCGCCGTCGACCAGCACCTCTCGGGACTGGACGAGTACAGGGAGACGATCGAAACCGTCCGCGAGTACGTCCACGACGTCGCGACCGACCACACCGACCGCGACGTCGAGATCAGCGTCAACACCGCCGACGACTACGAGAGCGGGTCGGTCTATCTCACCACGACCGGGACCTCCGCGGAGAACGGCGACGACGGCTCCGTGGGGCGAGGGAACCGCGCCAACGGGCTCATCACGCCTAACCGACCGATGAGCATGGAGGCCACCAGCGGCAAGAACCCCGTCAACCACATCGGGAAGATCTACAACCTCCTCAGTACCGAGATCGCGCGGTCGGTGGTCGCCGAGGTCGACGGCATCCGCCAGTTGCAGGTCCGCCTGCTCTCGCAGATCGGTCGCCCGATAGACGAACCCCACGTCGCCGACGCGACGGTCGTCACCGAAGGGGACGTCTCCGTCTCGGACGTCGAGGGCGAGATCGAGGCCGCCATCGACGAGGAACTGGCGAACGTCACCGAGATCACGCGGCGGGTCATCGACGGGGAACTCTCGACGTTCTGAGATGGTATGCCCGGCGTCGGGCACACGACGACGGGAGGCGAAACCGCTTAGGGCCCTGCAGTTCTCGACGCGTCCATGACGCGGGTCTGTCTGGTCGGCAAGTCGGAGGTCAACCTCCAGTACGAACTGCTCTCGCGCGAGACGGCCCGCGAGGCGCTCTCGACCTACGACATCCGCGAACCCTACGAGAACGCGGTCGGCGTCGAGACGGTGAGTCTCGGCGCGGCCGTCGCCCTGCTCAACGACCTCGACTGGTATCTCGTGCGCTTCGTCGACGAGGCGATGGTCCTCGAACCCAGTGTGAGCGACGAGGAGTGGCTCTCACGCGGCCTCGCGGCCGCGGTCCGTGACGACGAGGTCGCTCCCGACGAGACCGGGCGGTTCCTCAAACTCTACGGACTCGAGAACCCCGACCCCGGGGAAGACGCGGACGGGGAGTCGACGGGCAGCGACCCACCCCGCAGACTCGTCGAACCGATGTACGTGACCCGGACCGGGTCTGACCTGCCGACCTACGACCTGCGGGAGGTCGAGGAGACGCTGGTCGAACGCGTGACGGAATCGGAATTCGGCGCCTGACTCACGTACGACGGGTCCTTCGTCGGTCTCGTCTCGACCGACTGCCGGGCACCGACCGAGGATTTATGCGCCAGTGTGACACACACTCATACAGTGTCGCCGGCTCGAACAGTCGTCCCGCTTGTCACCGTCCTGCTGGTGGTCGCTGGCCTGGCCCCGGTGACGGGTGTCGCGGGGGCGGGCACTGGGACCGGCGGGTTCGCCGTTCTCGGACCGGATCTCTCGAGCGGGGGCGTGCAGGGGACGCCCGACCGGCCGGCATCGAACCCCAGTATCGTCCAGCACGTCGAGTACCGACTGTTGCCGAACACGACCGGTCGTATCGGGATGACGCTCCGGTACGAACCGGGGGCCAACATCACGTCCATCGTCACCTATGGTGCCGGTTCACGGACGCTCGTTGATGCCGAGGGGTTCGACCGGCGGCGGAACGGTCGATGGGTGTGGACTGGCGGAACCCCGACCCCGTCGCTGTCCTTTCTCGTGACCGTGAACCGGAGCGGACCCGCCTACCACGGACTCGGGTGGGTCGACACCGGTGACTGGGCACTCGCTCGCCCGCGGACTGCGTTCGCCTACCGGAACGACGGAGACGCCTGGCGATACTCCTGGCAGGACCCCGAACGGATACAGAAGCGAGCGCAGGTCGACGGCGACGGCGTCGTGGGGTCGTCGATCGTCTACCTCGGCCCCCACCGGACGACGGAGCGTCAGATCTCCCACGGTACGCTCAGGGTCGTGAAACCGGATTCGTCGAACATGACGTCGGTCGACCCGGTGGTGGAGACGATACGGCAGGCGTCGACACAGCTCCGTGTCGGTGACGGTGACGAGCGCGTCACCGTCTTCGTCGGACCGCGGCCGTTGCGAGACGGTGGCGTCGCCATCAGCGAACACGACGGCAGCCAGGACGTGTGGGTGTCGGACCGGGAACCCATCGCACCTCCGCACAACACCTGGGTCCACGAGTACGTCCACACCCGACAGTCGTTCGAACTCGGGGAGGGGATGCGCTGGTTCACGGAGGCGAGCGCGACATACTACGCGGGACTGCTCTCCGTGCAGCAGGGACTCGACGGCCGCCAGGGCTACGAGGCGTTCCAGTCGACGCTCCAGCGCAACTACTCGGAGGGCGTCGTCCTCGCGAACCGGTCAGACTGGCACGGCGACTACACCCCCTACTCGCGAGGGACGAAGACGCTGGCCGCTCTCGACGGACGGATCCGGAACGATACCGGCGGGAACCGGACGTTACAGGACGTCTTCCGCCGGATGAACACCCACAACGGGACCGTCACATACGGCGATTTCAGCCGGATCGTCGCGAACGTCACCGGCACGGACCACGGCGCCTGGCTCGCCGCCCACGTCGCGGGGCCCGAACGAGTCGACGTCCCGACGGACCCGTTCGTCTACACGGTCCCGGGAGGGGGATACGACGCCGACGATGACGGGTTGCCGACGGCAGAGGAGCGCAGGGCCGGGACTCACCCCTTCGACGTCGACACGGACGGCGACGGCCTGCCCGACGGGTACGAGGTCTACGCCGGAACGGACCCGACCGACGCCGACACCGACGACGACGGCGTCCCGGACGGCGTCGAGGTGTCGCTGGGCACGAACCCGACGAACACCACGGGGTACGGCGGGCTCGGTCGGTGACACCGTGACTTTCCGTGGGTGATCGTCACGGAACGGCGGATTCAAGACGCTCTCGCCACGAGCGGAGGGTATGACCACAGTCGCGGTGCTCGCGGACCCGCCGGCACAGTCCGAGGCGCTGACCGGACTCGTCGAGAGCGACGTTCTTACCGCCGCAGCGGCGGAGACGCTCTACACTGCCACGCTCAGGGACGCCTGCGCCGCGGTCGAATCGAGTGGCGGCGAGTTGCTCGTGAACTACCGTCCGCTGGGGGAGTCCGATGACGCTGCGGAGGCGGCCGTCCAAGAGGCCGTCGGGCCTGCACTGTCGGACCCCGGGAGTGTGCGATACGAGGTGCAGGTGGGGTCGACGCGGTCGGCCCGGGTCGGGAACACGGTGACACACCTCCTCGAACGAGAGGGCGTACAGAGCGCTGCCGTCGTCGACCCGGCGGTCGCGCTCTTCGAACGACGGCACGTCGACAGCGCGGCGATGAAACTCCGGGGGGCCGAGGTCGTCCTGGGCCCGACGCCGGGCGGGGCGGTCTGGTACGCCGGCTTCACCGAACCCGTCGATTTCACCGACGCGCTCGCGCCTCCTTCCCTGCGGACGCTCACCGGACGAGCCACCGACGAAGGGTACGGGGTCGACCTCCTCGAATCGCTCCCGCTCGTGAGCGACGCAGACGGACTGGCGTCGGCGGTCGTCCTCGTACGGACGCGTGAGCAGGCGGGCCTGCCCGTGCCGGAGTACACGCGGGAAGCGGTCACGGACCTCGGTCTCGACGTGACGGACACCGGAGAGGGGCTGACCGTGACGACGGGGGACACCGACAGTTCTTAGAGGCGAGGCGGACAAGTCCGTGACGCGGTGGGATAGCGAAGTGGCCTAACGCGCCTGCCTTGAGAGCAGGTGTCCTCACGGACCCTGGGGTTCGAATCCCCATCCCACCGCGTTCTGTCGCGAGCATCTCGCGAGCGACGAAAGCGTTCATTTGGATTCGAACCAGGGAGGAGCTCCGCTCCGACTGTGGTTCGAATCCCCATCCCACCGCGTTCTGTCACGAACACCACGGCGAGCAGTTCGTGTGCTCGCCACCGTGAGTGACGTACGCAGCGCGGGGATTCGAATCCTGGAAGTCGCAGTTTGTGAGGGAGTGGAACGACCGGGCAAAAGCGTCTTCCTCCGGTTCGAATCCCCATCCCACCGCGTTCTGTTACGAACACCACGGCGAGGAGTTCGCGTGTTCGCCATCGTGGGCGAACAGTTTTGACCCGACGAGGAGACAGACCGGACGTGAGCGTGCTCGCAGACGCCGACCAGGAGAACCCCTGGTCACACGAGGGGAGTGGAACAGCTCGGGCGATACTCGTCGCGGTCGGCCTGACGGTGGCGGGGATCGTCGTCTCGCTGGTCGGCGGTGTAGCCTTCATCATCCCGCTGATAATCCTGGAGGTGGACGTCCAGAGTACGGGACCGTTCCTCGCGTTGACCGCCGTGGGGCAGGTGGGATTTCTGGCGGTCGGCTACCTCTACGCGCGGTACAGCGGGCTGATGGTCCACATCTCGCGACCGTCGCTACGAGAGGTCGCGGTCGCACTCGCCGGCGTACTGGCCGCACTCGTCGTCGTCACGGTCACGAGTGGGATTTTCGCCGTACTCGGACTCGTCCCGGGATCGGTTATCGGCGACGCGGCGTTCGAGGACCCGATGCTCTTGCTCGGACTCGCGGCGCTGTCGATCGCGCTCGTCGCACCGGCCGAGGAGTTCCTCTATCGGGGTGTGGTCCAGGGGCGACTCAGGTGGTCGTTCGGCCCCGTCGGTGCCGTGGTCGCGTCGAGTCTCCTTTTCGGGTCGATCCACCTGGGGAACTACACGGGGAACACCGCAGCGGTCGTCTCGGGTGCCGTGGTCATCGCCTGTGGTGGGCTGGTGTTCGGGACGCTCTACGAGCGGACGCGCAACCTCGCGGTGCCGATCGTGGCTCACGCCGTCTACAACACCCTGTTGCTCGTACTCGCCTTCCTCACGCTGTGAGGGCGGCGGGCCACGGCGCCGGCACGGCGGCGGAGAGTAACCCTTTTGCGTGATTCGTCCGGAGTGTCGATATGGACTGGCCGCACGACCCCGACGGCGACGAGGGGAGCGAGGGGCGACGGAAGTACGGACAGGCGGTGCTCGCGAAGAAACTCGACGAGGACGAGGACTTCCCGCTCGAACGGTCGGAGTTCGTCGCCGAGTTCGGCGACGACCCCGTCCGTATCGACTACGAGACCGTCGTCAGCGTCTCCGAGATCTTCGAGCATGTCGACCAGGACGAGTACGAGGACTTCCCCGACTTCCACAAGGCCGTGGGGAAGGGGCTCCGCGAGGCCGACTACTGGCCGTACCGACTCGAACACGCCTGAGTCCGGTCAGAGGGTCTTTTATTCCCCCGTCTCTACGTCCGTGCGATGAGTGAGTCCCCGGAAGCGAAGGCAGGCGTCGCCGACGCCGACCTCGCCGGAACGTCGATACTGGTGACGGGTTCGACCAGCGGCATCGGGCGCGAGGCGGCGCTCGCCTTCGGTCGCCTCGGCGCCGACGTGATAGTCCACGGCCGCGACCACGATGCGGGGCAGGCCGTCGTCACCGAACTCGAACAGGTCGGTGCCGAGGGACGGTTCGTCCGCGCCGACTTCGCAGACGTCGACGAGGTGCGTGACCTCGCGGCGACGGTTCGAGAAGCGACGGACGAACTCGACGTCCTCTGTCACAACGCGGGCGCGCTCTTGCGCCGCGGAGAACTGACCGACCTCGGGGTCGAGAAGACGTTCCACGTCAACCACCTCTCGGCGTACCTGCTGACCGCGGAGTTGCTCGACCACGTCGCCAGCGAGGGCCGGATCGTCACGACTGCCTCCGACGCCCATCGCGGTGCCGACCTCGACCTCGACTCGGTGACGAGTCTCCGGGGATTCTCGGCGGGGTCGGCCTACGGACGGTCCAAGCTCGCCAACGTACAGTTCGCGTTCGAACTGGCCCGCCGGCTGGAGTTCGCCGACCGGAACGTGCGCTCGAACGCGTTCCACCCCGGCGCCATCCCCGGCAGCGGCTTCACGCGATTTCTGCCCGGGCCGCTGTCGACCGGCGCGCGCCTGCTGGACCCGCTGCCGTTCGTCACGTCCGTCGACGAGGGTGCGGCGGCGCTCGTCTACCTCGCCGTCTCCGGCGACGTTTCCGATATCTCCGGCCGGTACTTCGACAGACAGGACCTGGCGACGGCGACGATGGCCGCCCGTGACCGGGACGCACAGCGGGCGCTGTGGGAGCACAGCGCCGAGTTGCTCGACATCGCGGAACCGCTGGCCGACTCGGCGGTCGACCCGGCTGTCGACGCCGCCGAAGCCGGCGAGGACTGAACGCGACTCGACGTATTACGCTCGCTCGGAAGAGTGCTCGGTCGGGGATTTGAACCACGGTCGGAGCGAAGCTCCTCCCTGATTCAAATCCCGCTCCCTGCGCTTCTGCTCGTCACTTTGTTCCTCGCAGAATGCTCGGTCGGGGATTTGAACCCCGGTCATCGGCTCGAAAGGCCGAAATGATTGGCCGGACTACACCAACCGAGCGCGTCGTCGCGTCGCATTCGGCGAATTGCACCGGCTATATTTAAACTCGTCTCTCTGGACCGAGTGTGTGGACGACTGCCTCACCGACTGACGGCGACCCACGATTCCATCGGGCCTGTCTGCGCAAGCAGTGTCCAGATGGCCGCGGCGGGCCGATCGGTAGATGCAATGTCGAGCACACTGTCAGACGACGTGATCGGCAACGACGTGGTAGACACACACGGCGATCGAGTAGGCGTCGTTACAGCGGTCGAGTACGGGACGCCCCTGGTGGACCCCGACCCGGGCCTCACCGACAAACTCAAAGCGAGACTCGGCTGGGAGGACGCCTCCGACGAGGACTTCCCGCTACAGGAGGCGGCCATCGACACCGTCACCGACGACGAAATCCGCCTCCGGTACGAACGATAGCCGTCACCACCCGACGGCGTTTTCCCCACGCTGCACGTTCAGGCAGCGGCGTCTGGTGTATCGGGAACGGACAACAGTTCGTGAACGAAAACGTACGACACTCGGACGGATCCCCGACAGTCGAAACGGGCGAGACCGTGTACAACGAGGCCGGTGAAGTGGTCGGGGTCGTGCGTGAAGTCGGAGATGGGGAGTTCACAACCCGGACACTGCCGGAGACGAGCATCGAAGAGTCCTACGACAGCGACGAGGACATTCCGGATGCGGGAATCGGTGAGGGATTTCTGATGTGGCGCTGTGGAGAGTGTGGAAAGATGGGCGAACGACACGACGGCGTTCCCGAACGGTGCCCCAGCTGCGACGCACCGAAGGAAGCGATCGCCAGAACTCGAGAGGACTGACCCGCCAGCCCGAGGGACCTCCGTGCCATCCCCCTCCCCCGGAGCAGACGCCGCCACGAGGTACTGGTCGATCACTCGTGCTCTCTGTCACCTCCCCCGGCCGTCTCCACCTGTCCAGAAACGTCGAAGTGCAGGCGGTGAACCCCAGCCGGCGCGTGCAAGCCCAGGCCGTTTGTCGCTCAGGCCCCGCATACAGACGCGAACGATGTCCACTACGACCCAGTTCTCCTGGAAGAACGCGAGCACGGTCACGACGTTGGTCGACGCCGCCCTGGCGTTCGCACGCGGCCGACCGAAGAGTGGCGTGATACTCCTGGCGGCCGCCGCTCTCTCGACCAGAATCGACGGCCTCGGAACGGTCGTCTCCGTACTGCTCCGACTGGTCCGACGCTTCCGGTGAGTCCGCCGGCCCGTTCGTGGTCCGCTGTGAGTCGGCTCGAACGACGAGGAAGCCATCCAGTTCGAAATCCGCTGGCCCGCCAAAGAGACGGGAGACGACAGCGACGTCGCGATCAGATAAACGACGGCAGACACCGCCTGTCTTCGTTCAAGCACGGGCCCGGCACGTGCCAGGTCAACCCACATTTTCGTCGCGCCCCGAGAACCGATATGCACGACGGCAGTCGCAGATACGGCGTCGAACTCGACGATCTCGCAGACGAACTGGACCGGATAGTCTATCCGATAGAGCGGGAGTCACTCCTCGAACGGTGCGGAGAGCGTGAACTCGACCTCGAGAACGGGACGACGACGGTCCGTGAGGTGCTGGAGCGAGAGCGTGTCCGGACGTACGAATCGAGGTCCGACGTCGAGCGTCGGATACTGATACTGGTCGAGACGGACGCAATCGGCCGCGAGGCGTACTCCGACAGGGGTGGAGCGGCACTGGGTATCGACCGCGAGGACGGCACCCGGTAGTCGTCAGTCCCCGGCAGGAATCGACTGGTCCTCGACCGGCCCCAGTTCCTCGACGAACTGCATGATGATCTTCTCCTCCGCGCGGTGGAGCGTCTCGCTACAGGTGGATTTGGCGATCCCCGACACCTCGGCGAGTTCGGTCAGCGTACAGTCGCGTGGCGTATCGTAGTACCCCTCCTCGACGGCCGTCGTGACCAGGTCTCGCTGTTTGGGCGTCAGCAGTTGCTCAGTCTCGACCTCCTGACGAACCGAGACCACGTCGAAGTCGATGTCGAACCGTCGCAACTGGTCGGCGAGCGTCGAGAGCCTGTCCCGGGGGGCCGTCACCTCCCAGTTGACGCTCCCGTCGACCACGGTGAAGGGCAACTCCAGCGGCGTCCCGGCGTTGCGAACTGGCAACAGGAGGACGGGGTTCGACGTCTCGAACTGGACGAGCACTGTGTCGTCCTCGCGCTGGAGTACCTCCGTCGAGATGACCTCCTCGGCGGCGTCCATCTCCCGGACGACCGCGGCGACGTCAGGCCCCGTGACCTCCGCCAGTGCGACGCCCCCCTCGTCTTTCGGGAAGGCTGTCAGTATCTCGAAACGTGCCTCCGGATACCGCCGCGACAGGGCGCCGATCCACACCGAGTCCGGGACCGTGACCGTCAGTCTCGCCCGTGGCATGCGTACATGTTAGGCTCTCCGATGCCTATCAGTGTTTCCGAACATGTTCGCTTGTCGGTACCGGGGTGTTCGGTCGCAGTCACACCGGCTCACGGAGTGCCCAGACGTCAATCTGGATGGCTTCCGCCGGATCGAGATTCGACGGTTCTGCCCCGCGAGAGGTTATAATCCCCGCGTGATAGAGCATCAGCGTTGAATTGGAAGACTGTCGGCGAGTGGTACGTGGATCCTTCGGAGAGTGGCGGGGTCTGCAACTCACCCTCAGTGTCGAGCACGCGACTCCGGACGTCGTCGTCACCGCGGACGAACAGTTCGACCGTCAGTGATGGGTGTAATTCGTGCAGATACTCGACGAGTTCCGGAAGTCTCGGTTCGGCGATCCCGTCGTCGTGCATCTATTGTAGCTCTTCGACCAGCAACCGCGTCACAGGATACCCGTAGACGACGCGCCGGGCGACCAGCCCCCACTTCGGGGCGAGATCACAG
>ENA-ORCS01000606-ORCS01000606.1-marine-metagenome-genome-assembly--contig:-NODE-606-length-21974-cov-3.632370_pt1 | contig 21974 bp, 22 predicted proteins | sample MGYA00237781_ERZ508513 | MGnify/ENA primary metagenome ERZ508513 (study PRJEB26184, sample SAMN06268793) | marine metagenome | isolation source: Eden Landing Ponds, San Francisco, CA, USA | place...
AGCGCGGATATCCCGCTTGGTTCGAGAGAGCGCAGCTCTCTCGTCATCCCGGAAATCTTCGATTTCCGGCGACAGCGACCGCGGGTGCGAGGCCGACCGAGAAGGGAGGCCTCGATGCGAACGGCGACCGTAGGGAGCCGTGAGCGAGCCCGTCGAGGGCTTCCATCACACGATCACGAGGGCGGTTGCGGGATTTCTCTCCTCTCGAACTGTTATCGCTACATCTGACCCTATCGCGGGACAGCGATCCGACGAGCGGTCGTGAGCGACAGTGGGGCACGACTTAGAAGACGTTTCCGGCGAGGTACCCGACGCCGAGTCCGACGAGGAAGACGACGATCAGACCGGCGATCAACAGGCGGGGGTCGACACGACGCATATTCGAGGATGCTCCTGCCGGGACAAAAGCGTACCCCCGACGACACTGCCGTTCTTGATGCTGAGTTTGCTGCCCGTTCGTTGCCCGCGCGCTACTCCAGCGTGATGTCGTCCTGCGCGGTGTTTCGGAGCGCGTCCGAACGGCCGTACTCGCCGGGGGCGATGGCGACGGTCCCGAGGCCGCGCTCGGCGGCGGCCTCCAGCACGGGCTTGAAGTCGGTGTCCCGGGAGGCGATAGCGAGGATGTCGATGTCGTCTTCGACGGCCGCGGCGGTCGCGTCGACGCCGAGTTTCACGTCGACGTCGCCGCTGGTCGTGACGACCTCGAACCCGTGCGCTTCGGCGGCCTGGACCAGCCCCGAACTCGCGTTCTCGTCGAGGTAGAGTCGGACGATGGCCAGTCGACCGTACTCCCGCCCGGCCGCGCTGACGTCGTCGAACTCGACGTCGAACTCGCTCCTGAAGACGTTGGGGCCGTCGACGAACAGTCCCACTCGCGTCTCGCCGTGACCGCGGCTCCCACCCCTGCTGTCGTCGGTGTCGGCGCCACCACCCTCGCCCCCGTCTAACAACCGGTCCAGCCAGGACATGCCCGCGGGTACCCCGCCACCGGCTATAGTCGTGGCGTTCCCGTTCGCTTCGATACTGTGTGGCGCTCGCCCTGGTCGACGGCCCGTAGCGAGATCCGACGGGTCGGCACACTTCAGTCGACATACCTCAGTCGGCATACCTCAATCGACACACCCCGACTTTACGTATCGGCGCTCGTAGGCCGGCCCATGCAACAGGCAGGGATCGACGTCGCGGTGCTCGCCGACTTGCTCTCGGTGTTCATCATCGCCGCCGCGGTCGGCATCCTCGTCGCCAAAGTCGGCGATTTCCCCTACACGATCGCGCTCCTGCTGGCTGGTTTCGGCGCCTCCGTCGCCGGCGTCTCCGTCGCCATCGAACTCTCACACGACCTCATCCTCCTGGTACTGCTCCCGCCCCTGCTGTTCGAGGGCGCGGCGACGACGGACCTCGAACGACTCCGGCGGGACTTCACGCCGATCATCGTACTGGCGGTGGTCGGACTCTTGCTGTCCGTGCTCGCACTCGGGTTCGCCGGCCAGTACGCCTTCGGCTTCGACCTGCTCGTCGCCCTCCTCTTTGCCGCGATGATCCTCCCGACCGACCCCGTCTCGGTGCTGGCGCTGTTCGAGGAACTCGGCGCACCCGAACGCCTCTCGGTGCTCGTCGAAGGTGAGAGTCTCATCAACGACGGGGTGGGGGTCGTGCTCTTCTCGGCGCTGCTCGCCCGCGTCGGCGCCGAGAACGCGGGCGGTCACGGCGGTGGCCCGCCCCTCCTCTCCGTGGCGGGTGGCGTCGACCTCCTTCTGAACATCGCTGTCGTCGCCGGGGGCGGCCTGCTCGTCGGGGCGGCGGGCGGCTATCTCGTCTACCGGACCATGGTCAACGTCGACGAACACATGACCGAGATCATCCTGACTATCATCCTCGCCTACGGCGTCTTCCTCGTCGCCGAGCACTACGTCGAAGTGCTGCTGGGCATCCACTTCAGCGGCGTCATCGCCACCGTCGCGGCGGGGCTGTTCATCGGCAACCGTGGTGCCGAGTTCGCGATGAGCCCCCAGACCAAGATATCGGTCTTCAACACCTGGGAGACCGGCGCGTTCATCGTCAACACGTTCATCTTCCTGATGGTCGGCGTCACGACGCCGGTCGGCGACCTGCTCGCCAACTGGCGGCTCATCGGGCTGGCGATCGTCCTCGTCGTGGCCGCACGGGCGCTCGTCGTCTACCCGATCACCGCCGTCGTCAACCGCCTCTCGGAACCGACGGTCCCCTTTCACTACCAGCACGTCATGGTCTGGGGTGGCCTCCACGGCTCGATCCCGATCGCGCTGGTGCTCGGTCTTTCGGGAGAGACCGGACTCTCGCCGGAACTCCGGACGACGTTGCGCGCGATGGTGTTCGGCGTCGCCGCCTTCTCGCTCGTGGTGCAGGGGTTGACGATGTCGACGCTGTTGAACCGACTGGGGATCGTCACCCGCTCGGACGCCGAGGAACTCTACGAGTTGCTCGTCGGGCGTGCCCGCGCCGTCGACGCCGCCATCGAGGCCGCCGACCGCCTCCACCAGCGGGGGGAACTCGCCGGTGAGGTCTTCGACGACTTCACCGCGGAGTACGAGCGCGAGAAGACGCAATTGAACGAGGCCATCGGCGAACTGGTCCACGAGAACCCGGATCTACGGCGCGAACAGTTACTCGCCGGCGAGCGTCGACTCCTCCAGCGCGAGAAGACCGCGCTGATGGACGCGATGCGCTCGGGCGTGATCGGCGACGACGTCGGCGAGCGCCTCATCGAAGAGACGAACCTGAAACTCGACTACGTCCGCGACGGCGTCTCGACCGTCGAACGACACGAGGAGGGGTTCGAGGAGTTCTGGCGGCGCCGCGCTACCGAGTTCGGACTCGACACAGTCGACGCCGACGGAGATGGTGACGTATCGGGCGACTCGGCGACCGGGGACGTGGACTGAATCGGCCGGTCCCGGTTCACCTGTCACCGGGCAGCGGACGGTACCGACTCGCGCGTGCGGTGTGGTACCACTCTTTGTCACACCTTTACCAGCACCCGGCCCCTCGACCGTATACGATGACTTTCGAACGGCCCACGTAATGCGAGTCCGGCCGCTGGAACGCCCGTTCCGCCGGCGGGGCTCACCGACGCACTGCCCTCCGACTGTACCCCGACCCCGCCACCAATGTACGACAGTCCATCCCCACACGCATCGCCCGCACACACGACCGCGTCAGTCACGCCGCGCAGTCTGGTCGCGACGCTGGCCATCGCCGCCGTCGTCCCGGTCGCCCTCGTCGTCGCCGCCTACCCCCTGACGGCGGCCGTCGTCGTCGCAACGAACGCGCTCACGCTCTGGGCGTCCCAACGGACCGGTGACGACGGCAGGGTCCCGACTCGCCGCCCCGCGGTTCTCCGGCACATCTCTGCCGTCGAGTAAGCCCACCGATCGTCCCGTCGACTTGGTCTCCCGCCTCGCTGGCGCGCTCTCGACTCGTCGCCGCTTGGCCCGACGGAGTCGTAACGTTCGTAACCCCCAGAGTCGGAGTAGGGGTCGATGGGTCGAGTCTCCGCGCTGGTCCTCTGTACCGCCGTCCTCGTCCTCGCGCCGGTCGGCACCGTCGCCGGCACCGCGGGGAGCGGGGGGACCACAACCGCCTCCGTCGCACAGTCCGGACCCAACCCTTGTGTCGGGACAGTCACCGAGGAACCCGACCGCGCGACGGTCCTGTCGATCCAGGGCGCCCGCGGCAGCGACAAGACGGACGCGATGCTCGTCAGTTTCGCTCCCTCCGGCGAGATCATCGGCGTCCACGACGACAGTTCCTACGGGCGCTGGTGGTCCTACGACGTCGACCGCCTCGGGAGCGGTAACTTCCTGCTCTCGGTGACCCAGAACCGCCACACCGTCATCGAAGAGATCGACGACGAAAACGGCGCACACGTCTCGGCTCTCGACTTTCCGGAGGTGCGCGACACCCACGACGTCGACCTGATCAACGGCGACGAGTTGGTCATGAACGACATGAGCCAGGACGGCGAGGACCGCGTGCTCGTCTACAACCTCACCCGCGAGGAGATAACCTGGGAGTACTGGTTCGCCAACCACACCGACCAGTTCCCCCGGGACGCCGGCGGTGAGTTCGGCGGCGACTGGACGCATAACAACGACGTCGAGGAGATCCGCCCCGGCGTGTTCATGGTCTCGCTCAAGAACTTCAACCAGATCGTCGCGATCAACCGCTCGACGAAAGAGGTCGTCTGGACGCTCGGCGAACCCGGTAACAGCGATATCGTCAACCGCCAGCACAACCCCGACTACCTGATCAACGACGCCGGTCAGCCGACCGTGATAGTTTCCGACAGCGCCAACGACCGCGTCGCCGAGTACACCCGTGAGGACGGAACGTGGAACCTGACGTGGTCACTTCGCGGTGGCGACCTCAACGAACCGCGGGACGCCGACCGCCTGCCGAACGGCAACACCCTCGTCTCCGACCGCCGGGGCGACCGCCTGCTCGAAGTCACGCCCACAGGGGAGGTCGTCTGGGAAGTGTACGCGCCCTGGCAGCCCTACGACGCCGAGCGGCTGGGCACCGTCGACGAGTCCAGCGGCCCGACGATGGTCGACGAAGGCGTCACCGGTCCCCAGGAGATGACCGGCAGTGCCTCGCCCGACGAGGCGGCCAAAGAAGACTGTTACAACTACATCCAGAACGTCACGGGTTCGCGCCTCGTCCCCGAAGACGACCCCGGGCCGGTCACTGCCCCGCGGATGGGCGAGGACGGGAACGTGAGCGGGAACGTCACTGACGGAAGCGACGGGAACGGCACTGACAGCGGCAGTGAAACCGGGACGGACGGAACGGACAGTCCGAACGGCGACGAAGGTATCCTCGGGACGACCGAGGGTGGTTCTTCGGCGTTCGGCCCGACCGCGCTGTCCGCTCTGCTCGCGGTACTGGCCATCGCTCTCGGCGCGGCAGCCGTCGCCAGTCGAGTGCGGCGGTGACATCGTGAGGGTTTCTTTCGGGCGTCTCTCGTCGAACTGGCCACTGGATGTGCGTACTGATCAGCTGATTTCGTAGAATTGGTCCTGAAAGAAACACCGACCGCAGACAGCACCGCACTCACAAATGAGAGTTGAAAGCCCTCGGCCCGCTGGCGGTCGCTGCGCGACATATCCTCCCTCCGGTCGGATAGGGGTCGCGCAGACGACTACACAAGCGCCAGCGGCCCTCGCCCTCCCATCTCACGAGCACAAGTGCGGTCGCGGGAGCTGTTCTCTCTTGAACTGTTATCCCTGTACCCTCTACTGAGCGCTCGTGGACGAGCATGGGCGATTTAATAATTTAAATTACACGTTAACTCAGTCCAGTCTTCCCTTTTCACAGTGGTGTTGCCGTCGGGTACCCCCGGACCAGGAGATGGTCCGAGCGCCCGGAAAAGGTGGCCGTTTATTGTCCAGCGTGTCCGTTTCGCGAGTGATGACCGACCACGCGGCGCTGGTGCGGCGGGCGCTCTCCCGGGAAGCCGCCGAGGAGTTCGACCGCCGGGTCAGCGAGCAGGGCGACCGCCTCGCCGACGCCATCGAGGCTGGCGCGTTCGACAACGACGCGCTCACGCTGGGGATGGAACTGGAAGCCTACGCCGTCGACGAGGACTGCCGACTGGCCGAACTCCCGACGGACGTCTTCGACCCGGCCGCCAAGGAACTGGGGCTGCACAACGCCGAGATCAACGCCGATCCGACGCCGCTTACCGGCGACGGCATCGCCGACCAGGCCGAGACGCTCGCGGCCGACCTCGAAACCGCCCGCGAGCGAGCCCGGGAGCACGGCCTCGACGTCGTCCTCGACGCGATGTGGACGGTCGCGCCCGCCGAGGGCACCGTCGAGTACCTGAACGACGTCGAGATCGACCGGGGGGAGCCGGTCGAGGCGGGGACAGCCACCGCGGAACCGCCGGTCGTGCCCGGTCCCGACCCCGACGACCCGGTCGTGGTCGCGCGAAACATGCGTCGTGACCCCAGATACGGCGCGCTCGACAACGAGGCGCTCCGGCGAGCGGAGGGCGTGCTCCCGTTCGACGTGCCCGGCGCGACCGTCGACTTTCACAGTATCCTCTTCGAGTCGTTCGCGACGTCGATCCAGCCCCACGTTCAGGTGCCCGACGTCGACGCCTTCCCGCGGTATCACGACCTGGCGACGCGGACGCTCGGGCCGTTGCTCGCACTGTCGGCGAACTCGCCGTTTCTGCCCGCCGACTGTTATGGCGAGGACGTCGACCCCGAGCGAGTGGTCGCGGACACGCACCACGAACTCCGGATCGCCGCCTTCGAGCAGTCGATGAATCAGGCCTGTCGCAAAGTCCGCGTGCCAGACGACCTCGACGACCCGACGGACGCGGTCGAACACGTCGTCGCCGACGACACCTACGCACCGTTTCTCGCGGAGTGGGTCGGTGAGGGCTCGACCGACCCGGGCTCGGGGACTGCCCCCGACCCGGTCGACGCGGAGGGAGCGGTCGACATTGAGGACTGCTGGGAGTTCGACTACAAGCGTGGCACCTTCTGGCGGTGGGTCCGCGGCGTCGTCTGTGGGGACCCGGTGGCCGGGGCCTGCGACGAGCGGTCGCTCCGCATCGAGTATCGTCCGCTCCCCACCCAGCCGACAGTGCGAGATATCGTGGGAATGCAGGTGCTCACGGCGGGGCTCCTCCACGGGCTCGCCGTCTCGGAACACCCGCTCCGGGAGTTGCCCCACGCGGCCGCCGAGCGGAGTTTCTACGCCGCGGTCGAGGCGGGACTCGACGCCGACCTCGCGTGGCTGACCGCCGACGGTGAGCGCACGGCCGACCGCGAGGAGATCTTCGCGGAGGTCTTCGAGTTCGCCCGTCGCGGCCTCGATGAACAGGGGATCGACCGCGAGACCCGAGAGCAGTATCTCGGCCCCATCGAGGCCCGCGTCGAGCACGGCGTGACGCCGAGTGGGTGGAAGAAACGGCGGGTGCGGGCGGCACTCGACGACGGCGCGACGTTCGAGGCGGCACTCACCGCGATGCAACGGGAGTACGTCCGCCTGAGTCGCGAGCACGAGACGTTTGTCGACTGGCTGGATTGATTCGGGAGCGTCACTCCTCGACCGCGCCCGTTCCGGCCCGGTCGAGCGTCGACAGGTCCGCCTCGTTCCCATCCATCGGGATGCCGTCGACGGGGTCGTCGGCGAGCAACAGGGACCCGTCGAGGTCGGCGTACTCGAAGAGAGGCGCACAGTGCCACGCCGCGGCGATCGAGGCGTTCGACTCGACCATACAGCCCAGCATCGCCTCGCAGTCGTGGGCGTGAGCGACGTGTGCGACCCGGCGTGTCTCCCGCAGACTCCCGCATTTCATCACCTTCGCGACGACGATGTCGACGGCGTCGGCCACCGGAGGGACGTCGCTCGCGGTGACGACCGATTCGTCGGCCGCGACCGGGACCGCACCGCGCTCGCGGACGAACCGCAACCCGTCGAGATCCGTCGCCGCGACGGGCTGTTCGAGGAACTCGACGCCGTGGTCGGCCAGTGTCTCCGAGTGTGCGACGGCCTGCTGGGGCGTCCAGGCGGCGTTGGCGTCGACCCGGACCCGGGCGTCCGGTGCCCCCTCGCGGACCGCCGCGATCCGTTCCCGGTCCCGGCCGTCACCCCCACCGAGTTTCACCTTCAGGACACCGAACCCACGCGCCACGGCATTTTCTGCCTTCGTGCGCATTTCTTCCGGTGAAGCCATCCCGACGGTGAAGGAGGTCCGCGGCGCCGCTTCGGGGTCGAGGCCCCACTGCCGATAGAGCGGGGCGCCGAGACGCTTGCCGGCCAGGTCGGCGAGGGCGACCGACACGGCGGCGCGAGCCGCCGGATTACCGCCCAGACGCTCGCGCATGCGACGCTCGACCCGCTCGCGTGCGTGGTGGTCGTCGATGTCCTCGACCACTGTGAGCAATTCCGGGAGGACGGCTTCGACGGTATCGGCCGTCTCCCCGTAGTACGCCGAAGGCGCGGCGTTGCCGAGGCCGAGGTGTCCCTCGTCGTCTTCGACCCGGACGAGGACGTTCTCGGCGGTTTCGGTGGTTCCACGGGCAATGGTGAACGCGTCAGCGAGGGGTAACTCGACGCGCTCGAAATCGGTCTGAAGGGTCATGGGTCCTGGTTTCTGGGTCCTTGTTCTTGGCTTCTGGTCCCTGACTCACTCCAGTACCGCGTCGAGGATCTCGTCGGCGCCGAAGCGGACGGGGTCGGTCGCCGGCGCGTCGATAGCCGTGGCGTACTCCTCGACGGCCGCTCGCGCCGCTTCGTCGTGCTCGACGGCCTGGGTGTTGAGCGCGCCGGCTGCCACGGTAGTCGGCGCGACCGGGTTCGCGACCGACTCGTAGATCCCGGCGTACTCGCCGGGCGGGGGGATCGGGACGTGTTCGTAGCCGTGGACGGCCTCGCGGCCGGCGACGTGACAGAGCACGAGCGCGTCGGGCATCGACCCGTGGAGGATACTCGTCGTGACGCCCGAGTAGGCGGGGTGACAGAGTGCACCCTGGCCCTCGACGACGAGCAGGTCGTGGTCGCGGGCGCGCTCTTCGACCATGCGCTCGACCGCCCCGGCGGCGAAGTCCGCGACGACGCGGTCGACGGCGATGCCGTAGTCGGCTATCAGGATCCCCGTCTGGCCCGTCGGAACCGCCGCGGCGTCGATCCCGCGTTCTCGGGCCGCCTCGACGAGTTCGAACGTGGTGGTCATCTTCCCCGACGAGCAGTCTGTACCCACTGTCAGGACGACGTCGGCGTCGACCTCGCCCGCAGTCCCGTCGCTGACGGTCAGGTCGTCGGGCGGGCGGCGCAGATCTCGCAGTTCGCCGCCGTGTTCGTCCGCGAGACGGGCGAACTCCTCGTCGTCGGCGAGGAAGTAGTGGAGGCCGGCGACGACGTCACACCCGCGCCGGAGGGCGGCACGGACGTCCGGGCCCCAGGTCTCGTCGAAGCCGCCACCGATGGGGGCGATACCGACCAGGAGGGCGTCGATCTCGTCGACGTCGTCGACGGACTCGACGATGGGGGCGTCGGGCACGTCGGGGACGTGGTCGTGGACGCGCTCGCCCGCCAGCGTCCGGTCGACGACCGCCGCCACCTCGTGGTCGCCGTAGCGGAGGACTCCCACCGCGGTCTTCGCCCGGTCGGGGAACTGCTCGTGGGCGAGGATGGCGATTCGCATACCCGTTCTTCCACCGGGGTGGATTTAGTTTTCGGGACTGCGGAATCCCGACCTGACCCAGCGGCATCTCGCTCAGAACACCCGCAGTCGAACCGTCCAGAACTCGCGGAACGCGTCGTCGAGCGCGGCTTCGGGTTCGCCCGTCGCGTCGACCGTCGCCGTCACGTCGGCGCGCTCCTCGAACTCGTCTAACACCGTACGCTCGCCGACGACGTACAGTCGGTCCGCGTCGACGTCTTCCAGTGCGGCCCGACACCGGTCGACGTGGTCGTCGATCTGCGCGTCGCGCAACCGTTCGAACCGGGCCTGCGAGAAGCCCCCCTTCGAGTGTTTGCTCTTCAACTCGGAATCGAACCCCTGGAACGCGACCCGTTCGTCGCCCTCGTGCACGCCGAGAGCGAACAGGTCCGAGCGCACGAGCGCGAGCGCGAACCGGCCGGTGGGCTCGAAGCGCTCGCGCTCGACCCGGAACGACGCCCCCCACTCGGTGAACGGCGCGGGCGGGTCGGGCACGGAGAGGCAGGCGCTCGTCAGGCCGGCGTCGTCGGTGACGGCGAGACATGGCGCGGCTCGCCCGACGAGCGCCGCGCGGTCGCCGAAGGCCTCGCGGACGTCCTCGGAGAGGTCGTGTCCGTCTGGAACGTACGCCGTGAAGGCCCCTTCGGCGTCGGTCGCGACCGATTCCAGCCGGTCGAGGATTTCCGTGCGGCGCTGGCCCCCGAGTCGCTCGGCCCGGGCGAGCGAGCGCTCGCCCTCGGCTTCCTCCCGGAGTCGCTCGACCGTCCCCTCCAGTTCGGCGATACGGTCCTCCAGTCGATTCACGCGTTCCTCGGCGGCCTGGCGTTCGCTCGCCGCCTCGGAACGGCGCTCGCGTTCGGCCTCGAGTTCGCGCTCGCGGTGGTGGAGTTCCTCCTCGAGTTCCTCGATCCGTGACTTGAGTTCGGCGCGGCCGAGCAACTCGTCGAGCATCACTCGACGGTGGGGGCCCCGGCGGGCTTAAATTCCCGTGGGTCCCCCGCCGGGACCGAACTCGAACCCACCGTAGCTGTCGCCGTGGCCGTCGTCGGTCCTGTCACGCTCGCCGGCTGGCCCGTCCCCGCGGACCCCCGCCTCGCTGTCGCTGCCGGCCGCGGGCAGTCCCTCGGCGACCGAGAGCAACTGGCGCGCGCGGTCGGCCTTCGCGAGGAACACCTCTCTGAGCGCCGGCGGGTTCCTGATGTCGGTCTCCTCCACGAGTTGCTCGGGCACGACCAGGGTGTCGGCGGGGACGTCGTCTTCGCCGCCGACTGTGAAGTGTGTGTTGCCGAGTTTCATCACCAGCGGGAGGTCCGTCCGTGCGACGCCCTCGCCGGTGTAGAGTTGCTCGTTGACCTGCTCGTGCTGGGCGCGCGCCATCGCCGCACGCCCCTCCCTCCCGGGCTCGACGTAGAGTCGACCCAGGTAATACCCGCTCGAGAACCGTTCGAACATGCTGTGCGTGTCAACCTCTGACATGGCCACTGATAAACCTTCCCCGGAATCCTTTTGCCGTCGTGCATTTTCACCGCAATTCCTGCCGGTCGGTCAGGGTGACGGGGGGCGTCCCGTGTGCCGCGAGGGGCGCGCCGTCTCGCCGTCGGTCGGTGGGGCTTAGTGCTCGCGTCGCCGACGGGCGGGTATGGACGCCTTCGGCGACGGGCGGCGGAGTCCGATCCCCCGGAAGTGGGCGCGCTACTACCTGGAGAACGCGCCCAGTCTCGTCTGGTTGATCGTCGCCAACGTCGCCGCCGTCTTCGTCGGGATCTACTTCTACCTGCCCGATCTCCCCGGTATCGACACGTTCCTCTGGCCCGCACATATGGACTCGCCGGTCGCCGTCGGCCTGATGGCGCTCTCGCTGGCGACGCTCCTCCCGAATCTCGGGGATCGACTCGACGACGCACCACAGAATCGCGTGCTCGCCTATCTGCACACCATCGCGTTCGTCTGGCTGGTCAAGATGGGCCTGTGGACGGCGCTCGCGCTCAATCTGGAGGTCTCGCTGTACTTCCCCGACGCCTGGAACTACTTCGGCGTGCTCGTCACGCATCTCCTCTTCGTCCCCGAGGCGTACCTCGCACCGCACTACGGCGCGACCACGAGGGGTGCGCTCGCCACCGCGCTGGTCCTCGCGTTCGGCAACGACGTCTTCGACTACGCCGGACTCTTTCTGGACGGCGTCCAGCCGTATCACCCACGACTCCTGTACGAACCCGGACTGGTGCTGGTCGTCGGGACCGTCCTGATATCGCTCGCGTCGGTGGCACTGGCCGCTCGCGCGTTCCCCAGACTGGAGGCGTGACCGGTTCCCGGCGACTCGCCGTCGGTCCGGCGCCGGGACCGACTGGCACTGACCTCGTGTCGCCGGCCGAGTGACCCCACGTCTCGGGGCCCTCGTTCCCTACGCTTGCCGACACTTTTGTGTCCGCACGTCGTAGTCGAGGCCGATGACGTTCGCTCCCCGTCACCGCACCCTCTCGCTCGTCGCCGGTGTCCTCCCGGCCGCCGCGATCTGGTAAGCCGTCCGCGACCCGGCACTCGCGCTCTCGGCCGGGTTCTCGGTGCTCGTCGCCGCACTGCTGTGGTTCCGGATCTCGCGGTGCCACGGCGAGCGCTTCGAGGGCGAAACCTGGCAGGACCGCAAATGGCTCTCGCTCATGACCGGTGTCGTCTACCTCGTCGGGTTCAACGGGACCCTCCTGCTCCCGCTGTCGCTGTCCTACCGGGTCGGCATCCAGGCGCTCGTCGTCGGCGAGAGGAGAGCGGACGGCGACCGGTCGAGAGACGACCCGGGCGGTGCCGACGACTGACCGAGCCTGGCACGCCACGACACCAGCCGCCTCCATCTTTATTCGCTCGCGCCGAGAACGCCGGCCCATGACCAGAACCCCCCAGTTGTTCCGCGACGAGCGGTGGCTCCGCCAGCACGCTCTCAGACTGCTGAACTTCTACTACCCCGACTGCATGGATCACCGTTTCGGCGGCTATATCGCCCAGTTGAGCGACCGCGACGGACACGTCTACGACGCCAAGTCGAAACATCTCGTCGCCCACTGCCGACTCGTCTTCAACTTCAGTGTGGGCCACCTGCTCGACGGCCCTGACTGGTGTCGTTCGGCGGCGACCCACGGCGTCACCGGCCTCCGGGAGTGGCGCGAACCCGACGGCGGCTACCCCTGGGTCCGATCGGGCCGCGAGGTGGCCGACCCCCAGCGGACCTGTTACGGGCACGCGTTCGTCCTGCTGGCCTACGCCACCGCGGCCAAAGCGGGAATTCCCGAAACCGAGGCCGACGTCCACGAGACCGCCGACCTGATCGTCGAGCGCTTCTGGGAGGACGAGTACGGCCTCTGCCGGGGCAAACTGAACGCCGACTGGTCTCCGAGAGAGGAGTACCGGGGCCAGAACGCCAACATGCACACCTGCGAGGCGTTCATCGCCGCCCACGAGGCGACGGGAGAACGCGAGTACCTCGACCGCGCCTACACCGTCGCCGAGAACCTGGCCCGTGACCTCGCGGACGAAGGGGACGGCCTGCTGTGGGAACACTACACGACGGACTGGGAACTGGACTGGGAGTACAACCGCGACCAGCCGGCGCACCTGTTCCGGCCGTGGGGCTACCAGCCCGGCCACCTCCTGGAGTGGGCGAAACTCCTGTGTACGCTCGCGGAGTACCGCGAGGACGAGTGGCTGGTCGACCGCGCCGCGCACTTCTTCGACGCCGCCGTCGAACACGGCTGGGACGACGACCACGGGGGACTGGTCTACAACTTCGACCGCGACGGCGAGCACATCACCGCGGACAAGTACTACTGGCCGCCCTGCGAGGGGATGGGCGCGGCTGCCCGCCTCGCCACGCTCACCGGCGACGACGACTACTGGACCTGGTACGACCGCTTCTGGGAGTACTCCTGGGACGATCTCGTCAACCCACGCTACGGCAACTGGTACTTCAAACTCACGCCGGACAACGAGGTCCACGACGACATCGACGACACGCCGAAGGTCACGCCCGGCTACCACCCGATCGGCGCGTGTTTCGACGTGCGCCGCGTGACCGGGGAGTGAGCGCGAGGCGTACCCCGAGGAGACTACCACGACCGGGTCGGCAGGAGGTCGATAGCCTGGACCACCCGCTCCTCGCCGTCGACGGGGGTGATCACGCGCATCGCCGGATTGCAATCGGCGAGTAACTCCCGACAGCTGCCACAGGGTGGGATCACCCGCGTCGGATGCTTCTCGTGGTCGGGCAGGGGATACGAGACGGCGACGCAGGTCTCGATCTCGTCGTGGGTGTGGCCGTCGGCGATCGCTGCCCCGACCGCCACGGGTTCGCCGTGGGTCGAGGCGCGGCCGATAGTCGTCGGGAGGCTCACCCCCTCGTAGACCGCGCCGTCGGTCGTCCGGACCGCCGCGGCGACGACGTGTGCGCCGTCGTCGAACTCCGGGTCGAAGGCCCGCTCGTTGCACGCGACGGCGTGGTCGATCAACTCGCGGTCGGCGTCGGTGAGCGGGGCCGTGTCCATACCCGGAGTCCGGACGACCGACGGGAATCTCTTGTGGCCGCTCCCCTCAGTACGTCTCGACCGTCACGTCCGGCAACCGCTCGAAGTGTTCGACGTTGCGGGTCAACACCGGTTCGTCGACGACTGCCGCCGTCGCGCCGATGATCACGTCGCCGTCGTCTATCGGCTCGCCGTCGGCCGCCAGTTCACCGGCCAGTCGGCCCGCCTTGCGCATCACGGCCGCGTCCGCGGGATGGACCGGTTTCGATGCGAGGACCGTCTCGATCCGTTCGCGCTCCTCGTCCGACCGGTCGGTCCGGCCGACACCGTAGTACAACTCGAACAGCGTCATCGAGGAGATCCGCTGCTGGACGAGGTCCGATTCGAGTTCCTCGGCCGTCCGAACCGCGCCCTCGTCGCCGTTCAACAGGTCGATGAGAAAGGCGGTATCGAGGAGCACGCTACGCTCCTCGCATCTCCTCGGCGGTCTCGTCGAGGTCGGCCTGTCGGCGCTCGCGGCGCTCCTCGACGGCCGCCCGGAGCGCGTCGGCCTCCTCGTCCGAGAGCAACCCGGCCAGTTCGAGCAGGGACCGTTCGCCGGCCAACCGGAGGACAACGTCCGAGAACGTCTCGTCCTCGCGCTTGTGGGCCGCGAGACGCTCGTAGGCCTCCTCCGAGAGCCGGATACTCTTCGACATGTGCATACGGTCGTATGCAGACCGGAAAGTATCTTTCGCCCGTCACTCCTGCCGGTCGACCATCGAGTGATACTGGTCCCGGAGCCCTTTCAGATAGCCGATGGCGAACAGGCGACCCTTGTCGTGATAGCCCGGGTGCTCGTTGTCCTCGCCGGCCATCGTCGGGCAGTGGTCGGGACGCATCGGCCCGTCGAATCCGATCTCTTCGTAGGCCCGCAGCGCCGCGCCCACGTCCGTCGGCCCCTCGTCGTGCCACACCTCGGTGAAGTACTCGGCGTCGCCCTCGACGTCGCGGACGTGTGCGAAGTGGATGCGTTCGTCGAACTCGCGGATCGTCGCCGGGATGTCGGCGCCCATCGCCGCGAAGTTGCCCTGGCAGAACGTGATGCCGTGGTACTCGCTGTCGGACAGGTCGAGGATCCGCCGGTAGTTCTCGACGCTCGTGACGATGCGGTCGACCCCCCTGACCGGACCCAGCGGCGGGTCGTCCGGGTGCAGCGCGAGTTTCACGCCCGCCTCCTCGGCGACGGGGACGACCTCGTCGAGGAAGTACTCGAAACTCTGCCAGAGTTCGGCCTCGGTCGCGCCGTCGAGTTCGGGACCCTGCTGCATCTGGCCGTGGTCGTAGCGCGTCACGAGCGAGTCGCCGCGACCCCGCACCGAGCGCGACGTTCTGAGCACCTTGAGGGGTGCCATCCAGACGTAACACCAGACGTCGATGCCGACGCGGCCCATGTTCCGCAGGAGCGTCTTGACCGTCTCGATCTGTTCGTCGCGACCCTCGCGACCCAGGATCGCGTCGTCCAGCGGCGGGCGGTCCTCGATGACGTCCAGTTCCAGGCCCGCGTCGGCAAACCTGTTTTTCTGTTCCAGGAGCGGTTCGAACGCCCAGGGGTCTCCGTCGGCGTCGCGGGGCAGCCCGGAGACGGCATGTGTGACGCCCATCTGTTTCGCCAGGTCCCAGCGCTCGGTCGGGTGTGTCGAGGTGAACAGCGCGAAGTCCATACCCCGGGGTGTCGCGCGCCCGGCAAAACGGTTGGCGTCGCCACCGTCGCTGGCCGGCTTTCCGACGGTCTCGTGACCACGAACCCCGAAATCCGTCCGGCGACGACTTTCCGCCAGGTGACAGTGGCGCGCGCTGTCGCTCGCGTTCATGCGAGCGACGAAACCGTGCGAGGGATGAGCGAGTGAGCGGAGCGAACGAGGGAATCGGTTGGGGAGGTGTGTGGCCCGCGGTGGCGGTGCTGTGTGGTTGCGAACCTGGCGGATTGAAAGGGCGAGGCGCGCTCGCGTTCAGTTCAGTCGCTGCGTCGGCTCTATCGAGCGACCGAAGGGAGCGACGATATCCGACGCAGCGACCGCGAGCGGGTCGAGGGCTTTCGGCGCACACTGCGAGTAGCGGTCGATGCCACGGCTAGCGAGCGGGTCGAGGGCTTTCGGCGCACACTGCGAGTAGCGGTCGATGCCACGGCTAGCGAGCGGGTCGAGGGCGTTCGGCGCACACTGCGAGTAGCGGTCGATGCCGCGGCTAGCGAGCGGGTCGAGGGCGTTCGGCGCACAGCCAAGAGCGCGGTACTGCGATACGCAGAAACCCCACCACCCGCCGAAACCGGAAACCCGAGAATCTATACCGGAGACTCACACTACCACAGGCCGTGCAGAACGCGCTGGTGGTCGCAGACGACCTGACGGGAGCGATAGACACGGGCCACGGGTTCGCCGCACGCGGCAGGGGCGTCCGGGTTCGGTTGCGTGGCGAGCGCCGCGACGCGCCCGGACAGGCAGTCGAGCGAGACGTGCTCGCGGTCGACACCGACAGCCGCGAGGCCGCCCCCGCGGTCGCCGCCGAAGCAGTCACGCGCGCCATCGACGCCTACCCCGCGGATCTGGTCTACAAGAAAGTCGACTCCACGCTCAGGGGCAACGTCGTGAGCGAGGTGGACGCCGCCGTCGCCGCAACGGACGCCGATCTCGCGGTCGTCGCGCCGGCGTTCCCGGCGACGGGACGAACTACCGAGGACGGCACCCACTTCGTCGACGGCGCCCCACTCGCCGAGGCGGGCTACGGGGTCGACGAGTCCGACCTGCCGACGTTCTTCGCACCCTCCCGATACGTCGTCGAACACCTCTCGCTCGACACGGTCGCGAGTGGGGCCGAAGCGATCCACGACGCGCTGTCGGCGTTCCCGGGCGACCAGCCAGTACTCGCCGTGTGTGACGCGACGACCGACGACCACCTCGCCGCGGTCGCGAGCGGCGCGGCGGCGGTCGCCGACGAAGGCGGGGCGGACGACAACCAGGGGAACCGAGACGTCTTGTTCGTCGGCAGTGGTGGGCTGGCGAAACACGTCGCGGTTCCCGGGGAGGCGCGGCCGACGACCGTCGGCGCAGTGGGTCGTCCGAAGACGCTCGGCGTCGTCGGAAGCACGAACGAGCGGACGCTCGTGCAACTCGCGGCGATACCAGACGAGTTCGTCGTCAAACTCGACCCCGCTGCGGCGGCCCGTGACCCCGAGGAGACCGGACAGCGCGGCGCCGTCCGACTCAAGCGCCTCTTCGAGCGGAGCGACCGCGCGGTCGTCACCGCGGCGACGAGCGTGGCCGACGTCGAGCGGGCGCGGACCGTCGCCGGGGAGACGGGCGCCGACGCCGGCGAACGGGTCGCGACGGCGCTGGCTGCGGCCGCGAGTGGCGCGGTGGCGGCGAGCCAACCCGGCGGACTCGTGCTCACCGGCGGGGCGGTCGCCCGGGCGGTCCTCACCGAACTCGAAGCGCCGGAACTCGCGCTCACCGGGCGTGCCGTCGCCGACGGCGTCCCCGAGAGCGTGGTCGCGCGCGGGCCCGCCCAGGGGATGCGGGTCGTCACCAAGGCCGGCGGGTTCGGGTCCGAACGGACCATCCTCGACTGTCTGGACGCCGTCTGATCGATCCGGAAAGAGCCATACTCAACTGTCTGGACGCCGTCTGATCGATCCGGAAAGAGCCATACTCAACTGTCTGGACGCCGTCCGAGCGGGCATGGACACACCGACAGTCGCCGTGACGATGGGCGACCCTGCGGGGATCGGCCCCGAGGTCGTCGTCGCGGCCTATCCCGACCTGCTGGCCGACGCCCGCCCGGTCGTCGTCGGCGACGCCGACGTGCTCCGGCGCGCAGTCGAGGTCGTCGGGGGCGACCTCACCGTGTCGGCGGTCGAGACGGTCGCCGACGCACCGGCGGACCCGGACCCAGGCGTCCTCCCCGTCCTCGACCTCGACAACGTCGACGCCGCCGACCTCGCGTACGGCGAGGTCTGCGAGGCGTACGGCGCGGCGGCGCTCGCCTACATCGAGCGGACGATCGAACTCGCCACCGACGGGGACGTGGACGCCATCGCCACCGCACCGATCAACAAGCAGGCGACCCGACTGGCGGGCAGCGAGTACGCCGGCCACACCGGGATGCTCGCGGACTACACCGACACCGAGACCTACGCGATGATGCTCGTCGAAGAGGACCTGCGTGTCACGCACGTCAGCACGCACGTTCCGCTCGTGGAGGCCTGTGACCTCGTGAGTACGGGTGCCGTCCTCGACACCATCGAGGTCACAGTGGAGGGCCTCCGGGACCTGGGCGTCGACGACCCGACCGTGGCGGTGGCGGGGCTGAACCCCCACGCCAGCGACGGCGGCCTGCTGGGCACGACCGAGAACTCGGAGATCCGACCGGCCGTCCAGCGCGCACAGGAGGCAGGCTACGACGTCGTCGGCCCGGAGTCCCCGGACACGGTCTTCGCCCGCGCGGCGGGCGGCGCGGCCGACTGCGTCGTCGCCATGTACCACGACCAGGGCCACATCCCGATCAAGATGCTCGGGTTCGCCAGCGACGACGCGGTGTCGGGCGTCAACGTCACCGTCGGCCTCCCCATCGTCCGCACGAGCGTCGACCACGGCACCGCCTTCGACATCGCCGGCGAAGGGAAAGCGAGTCCCGCCAGCATGATCGACGCCGTCGCACTCGCGGCGCGTATCGCCCGGAACCGGGCCCAGCGCGACGAGACTGTCACCGACCGTCGCTCGGCAGACGACCCCGCAGCGGGTCCCAGGGGCGACTCCACCGCGGGCCCCGGGGGCCGATGAACCTCGACTTCCCGGACGCCGAGCGTCTGCAGGCGGCGACCGACCACTCCGTCGACGACCTCCCCCGCTTCGCCGTCGCCCACCGCGAGCGCGACATCGACTCCGTCGACGACCCCGAGCGAGCGGGTCGCGATGCAGTCGGCGAGATCGCGGCCTTCGAGTCCGGGGAAACGGAGACACTTCCTGAGGGCGCCACGGTCGCCGTCACCGCCGGGAGTCGAGGCATCCACGACATGCCCGCGGTCATCGCCGGCGTCGTCGCCGAACTCCAGTCGCGGGGCTACGGGCCGTTCGTGGTACCCGCGATGGGGAGTCACGGCGGTGCGACCGCCGAGGGCCAGCGCGAAACCCTCGAATCGCTCGGGGTCACCGAGGAGCGACTCGGCTGCGAGATACGGTCGTCGATGGCCGTCACCGAGGTGGGGACGGACGCGCTCGACAGGCCAGTGTACGCTGCCGACGACGCTCTCGCTGCGGACGCCGTCCTGCTGGCAAACCGCGTGAAGCCCCACACGGACTTCCGGGGCGACGTCGAGAGCGGGCTCGCGAAGATGGCCGTCGTCGGGCTGGGGAAACACCGCGGCGCGGCCTCGCTGCACGACGCCGCCATCGCCACCGACTTCTCGACGGTCATCCAGGACCGCTTCGACGTCCTCCGCACGGAGACGCCCATCGTTGGCGGGGTCGCACTCGTCGAGAACGCGGCCGACCACGCCGTCCACGTCGAGGGGATCGACGCCGACGCCATCCCCGAGCGCGAACCCGCACTGCTCGACCTGGCCCGCGAACACCTCCCGATGCTCCCGGTCGACGACCTCGACCTGTTGATCGTCGACGAACAGGGCAAGGACAAATCCGGGACCGGGATGGACACGAACGTCCTCGGGCGCTACGACTTCCACGGCGAGGCTGAACCCGACAGCCCCCGCGTAACGCGAGTCTACGCGCGGTCGCTCACGGCGCCCTCTCACGGCAACGCGCTCGGGATGGGGCTGGCCGACTTCGTCCACCGGGATCTGGTCGCCGACGTCGACTTCGGCGACACCTACGTCAACATCGCCACCAGCGGCGAGACCCGTCGCGGGAAACTCCCGCTGGTCGTCCCCGACGACGAGACGGCGCTCGTACTAGCCTGTGGGACGACCGGCGTCGCCGATCCGTCCGAACTGCGAGTCGCCCGTATCCCCAGTACGATGGATCCGGACTCGCTGGTCGTCTCCGAACCCGTCGCCGAGGAGGTACGCGAACGCGACGACGTGACCGACGGTCCGCTCGAACCCCTGACGTTCATCGACGGGCAGTTGCCTCCCGACCCGTACTGAGACCGGTCAGCGGGGTCTGATCGGGTCCGGTTCAGTTCCGTGAGAGCAGTTCTCCCGGCGGGACGATCTCGCATTCGGGCATCTCTGCGAGTTGCTGCTCGGGACCGGGCGGTGCGTAGACGGCCAGCAGCGTCAGCGGCGTCCAGTTCGTGTTGACGGTGCCGTGTTCGACACCTTCGGGGATGAATATCATCTCCCCGGCCGAGATCTCGCGCGTGTCGCCTGCGACGGTCTGTTCGCCCTCGCCGCTTACAACGTAGAGGATCTCGTCGCTCTCGGGATGGGTGTGAAGTTCGTGACCCTTCCCCGGTTCTAACTGGACGACGCCGGCACTGAACCGCCCGGAGTCGTTGTGGTCGGGCGTCGCCATCCACTTCAGCGTCCCCCAGTCGAACAGCTGTGTCTCGACGTCCGCACTGTCCACGAAGTACTCGTCTGTCATGTGTCGCGTGAACGTTTCACACGGCTGCCCGATAACTGTTCGTGCCCGACCCGGTCGAAGCGCTCGGGAAACCGGCGAGCGACCACGGGTCTGCAAATCTTGATTACGCAGTTGTGTGTATGCTAACACGAACCATGAAATTCAGTCGCGAGGAGACACTCGACAGACTCGAATCGGTCGTCGAGAGCGGCGACCCGGTGATCGGCGCGGGCGCCGGCACCGGGATCTCGGCGAAGTTCGCCGAGCGCGGCGGCGTCGACCTGCTCATCATCTACAACTCCGGGCGCTACCGGATGAACGGGCGCGGGTCGCTGGCCGGCCTGCTCCCCTACGGCGACGCCAACGAGATCGTCGTCGAGATGGGTCACGAGGTGATCCCGGTCGTCGAGGACACACCCGTGCTCGCCGGCGTCAACGGCACCGACCCGTTCCGCGAGATGGCGGTCTTCATCGAGGACCTGCGCAGGCGTGGGTTCTCCGGGGTGCAGAACTTCCCGACCGTCGGTCTCATCGACGAGGACAGTAGCTTCCGGCAGAACCTCGAGGAGACGGGGATGGGCTACGACAGGGAAGTGGAGATGATCCGCGAGGCCAGCGAGCAGGGGATGCTCACCTGTCCGTACGTCTTCTCGGAAGCGCAGGCTCGCGACATGACCGAGGCCGGCGCGGACGTCGTCGTCTCGCACATGGGACTGACCACGTCGGGCGACATCGGCGCGGAGACCGCACTGGACCTCGAGACGGCGGCCGAGCGCGTCCAGGCACACTGCGACGCCGCGAAAGACGTGAACGAGGACGTCATGGTCATCTGTCACGGCGGCCCCATCGCCTGGCCGGACGACGCCGCGTACGTCCTCGAAAACACCGATGACGTCGTCGGCTTCTTCGGCGCTTCGAGCATCGAACGCCTGCCCACCGAGGAGGCCATCCAGAACCAGGCCCGCGACTTCAAGGAGATCGAGTTCTGATGGCGCCGACGCAACAGCGGCGGCCGGCGACGACCGCGCCGCGCGACGGGAGGCAACTATGAGCGTCGTCGTCGGCACGCTCGACGGGAGGCGACTGTGAGCGTCGTCATCGTCGGCACGCTCGACACGAAAGGCGAGGAGATCGATTTCGCGCGGGACGTGTTGCTCGCCCAGGGCGTCGACGTCCACCTCGTCGACGTCGGCGTCATGGGCGACCCCGAGATCGAACCCGACACGCCCGCGAGCGAGGTGGCCGAGGCCGCGGGCGAGAGTCTGGAAGCGCTCCGCGAGGCGGGCGACCGCGGCCGGGCGATGGAAGCGATGGGCGAGGGCGCGGCCGCCGTCGTGACCCGCCTCCACGACCAGGGTCGCCTCGACGGGGTCCTCGGCCTCGGCGGGTCGGGCAACACCTCGATCGCGACCGAGGCCATGCGCGCGCTGCCCGTCGGCGTGCCCAAGTTGATGGTCTCGACGATGGCCTCGGGGGATACGGAGCCGTATGTCGGGTCCCGGGACGTCGCGATGATGTACTCCGTCGCGGACATCGAGGGGCTCAACCAGCTCTCCCGGCAGGTGATCGCCAACGCCGCCCTCGCGATGGTCGGCATGGTCTCGAACGACCCCGACGTCGAGGTCGAGGAGCGCCCGACGATCGGCATCACGATGTTCGGCGTCACGACGCCGTGCGTGCAGGTCG
>ENA-ORCS01000607-ORCS01000607.1-marine-metagenome-genome-assembly--contig:-NODE-607-length-21920-cov-4.862931_pt1 | contig 21920 bp, 20 predicted proteins | sample MGYA00237781_ERZ508513 | MGnify/ENA primary metagenome ERZ508513 (study PRJEB26184, sample SAMN06268793) | marine metagenome | isolation source: Eden Landing Ponds, San Francisco, CA, USA | place...
CCGACGTGGATCTGCTCATCGAGTGCCACGGCCGATTCACCGCTGGACAGGCCGTCGACATCGCCCGAAAACTCGACGAGTTCGAACCCACCTGGTTCGAGGAGCCGTGCCCGCCGGACTCGATCAACAGCCTCGCCGAAGTCGCCGACAAGTCCCCGATTCCGGTGGCGACCGGCGAACGCCACATGACCAAACACGACTTCTTCGAGCTGGTCACGCGGACCGACGTCGACGTCTTCCAGCCGGATCTGATGAACACCGGCGGGATCACCGAGGGGAAGAAAATCGCCGGATTGGCCGAGGCCGACCACGTCAGCATCGCCCCCCACAACCCGCAGGGGCCGGTCGCGGGCGCCATCTACTCCCACTTCTGTACGTCGACGCCGAACTTCATGATCCAGGAGATGTTCCAGACCTACGACGTGGACTGGGTCGACAACCTACTCGTCGATCCGTTGGAGGTCGAGGACGGCTACGTCACGGTCCCCGAGGGGCCGGGCTTCGGGATCGAACTCGATCACGACGTGATCGCGGACCACGCCTACACCGAGGACAAGGTCCACACGATCAACCTCTTCGAGAAAGACTGGGAAAAGCGGGCGGTCGAGAAGCGGTAGGCGGCCAGCGACTCACTCCGGAACGCCGTACACGTCCCGCGACCAGTCCCGCGTGAGGGTGTCGTACACCGGTTCATCCCGGTCGAGGTCGTCGATCCGCCGGTGATCCTCGGGGTCCAGTTCCCACCCGAAGAGGTCGATATTCTCCGCGACGTGGGTGGCCGAACTCGACTTCGGGAGGACGACGATGTCCTTCTCGACGGCCCACCGGAGTACGATCTGTGCGGGCGTCCGGTCGTACGCCTCGGCGAGTTCGAGGACGGTATCGTCGTCGAGACACGCCGTGCGGGCCAGCGGGGCGGCGGCCTCGACGGCGACGCCCTCGGACTGGCAGTACTCGACGAGGTCGTGTCGCTGGAACTGAGGATTGAACTCGATCTGGTTGACCGCGATTGGAACGTCACTGATATGCAGTGCGTTGCTGAGTTGGTAGCCGGTGAAGTTCGACACGCCGACGTTGCGGATCTTCCCCTGTTCGTGGAGGGTCGCCATCGCGTCCAGCGTCTCGCGCAGCGAGATGGCGGGGTTCGGCCAGTGGATCAGGTAGAGGTCGAGGTAGTCGGTGCCGAGTCGGTCGAGAGTGCGCTCGCAGGCCCGGATCACCCCGCCGTAGCTGAGATTCTTGGGCAGGACCTTCGAGGTGAGAAACAGGTCGTCGCGGTTCGTGTCGGTCAACGCCTCGCCGATGGCGGATTCGTTGTGGTAGCCCTCGGCCGTATCGACGTGCGTGTAGTCGCCGTCGAGGGCCGCGCGGACGGACCCGCGGACGGCGTCGTCGTCGAGGTCCCACGTGCCGAGACCGACGACAGGCAGTTCGTCTCCGCTCGGGAGGGTCAGCGATGGTACGGACATCCGTTCGGCGTCTCGCCGGCGGGGACATTAATCGTGCGGGACGCGGCACACGACGGCGTCGGGCGCGCCCAGTCGACCGCCCGCTACGCCGACGCCAACAGGTCGAGGTCGGCCATCACCGCACGCAACGACTCCCGTTCGGACTCCGAGAAGCCACGGATCGGCGGTCGGGGCACGCCGAGATCCCGCCCGGCGAGTCTGGCGGCTTCCTTGAACCCGGCGGGGAAGGTCCCACCCATGAGCGCATCGGCGAGCGGCGTGACCGTCTCGAGTTGGGTCGTTCGGGCGCGGTCAAGCTCCCCGGCCCGGTAGGCGTCGTAGACATCGAGCAGAGGATCCGGCGCGACGTTCGCCGTCCCGGTGACACCGCCGTCGGCCCCGAGGACGAGACTGGGCAAGAGCAGGGAGCCGAGTCCTTGGAGGTAGGCGAACTCGTCGGGCGTGGCCCCGATGACGCGAGACCCCCACGTGAGGTCACCGCTGCTGTCCTTCAGTCCGACCACGTTGTCGAGCGTGGTAGCCAACTCGGCCACGGTGTCGACCGCGAGCGTCTGTCCGGTCATATCGGGAAGGTGATAGAGAATGATGGGGAGGTCGGTCGCGTCGGCGATGCGGGCGTAGTGGTCGCGCATGCCGGCCTGATCCGTTTCGAGGAAGAAGGGGGTGATGGCGACGAGTCCGTCGGCCCCGGCGGCGTCCGCCCGTCGCGCCCGTTCGACGGCTTCGAGCGTCCCGCTGGCACCGACGCCGGCGTAGACCGGTACCGCTCCGTCGGATCGGTCGACGACGGCCTCGGTGACCCGTTCGAGTTCGTCGGTGTTCAGATTCGACAGTTCGCCGATGGACGCGCCGGGAAAGAGGCCGTGAACGCCCGCCTCGATCAGGAAGTCGACGTGCTCACGGAGTCGCTCGTCGGCGATGCTGCCGTCCTCGGCAAACGGCGTCAGAAGAGGGGGAATAATCCCTCGGACGTCGGTCATGGGTGCGCCAACCCATCCCCGCACCGATGATAAACCTTGTCCCCGGACGGCGACGGCGGCTCACAGCCGCGGCGCCCGCGGCGTCAACCCGGCGTAGCAGACGACGGCGACGGCGGTGATGCCGCCGAGAGCGAGGAACGCGGCGTCGAATCGGTCGGCGTCGGCCATCGCCCCGACGAACACGGAGCCGGTCGAGCCGACGAGAAACAGGCAGGTTCGGAGGAGACCCCAAGCGGCCCCCCGAACGTCGGGCGGGAGTCGTGCCACGACGTAGGCGTTCGTGACGGGAGCGATAGCCATGCGGGTGCCGAGCAAGAAGACGAGCCCAACCCAGACGGGACGGCCGTCGGCGACGGGGACGGCCAGCAGAGTGAGGACGCCGACGGCCGCCACGACGACGAGCGTTGGCCGGGCGCCGTACCGGTCGGCGGCCGACCCGACCGCGAGTTGGCTGACCGCCCCGCCCACGAACAGCACCGCGAAGATGCCGCCGGCGACGCTCTGATCGATTCCCTCCTGTGCCACGAGGTAGGTGGGAAGGAAGGCGGTCAGTCCCTGAAACGCGAACAGGTAGAAGGTGAGGCCCAAGCCGGCGAGGATGACGTTCCGATTCCGGAGCGCGCGGGGGAGTCCACGGAGCACCTCCGGGAGCGACGGTGACCGCTCGGTCGCCGGGTCGCCGCCGTCGGGGCTGACCCCCGCGTCGATGGGGTCGGGCAGCGTCGTCCACGCGAGGACGGCGACGAACAGGAACGCGGGAATCGTGCCGCCGACGAGGAGACGCCACCCGACGACACCGACGGCGGTCCCCGCGACGAGTGGAATGATCGCGGAGCCGAGACTTCCAGCGGCGAGCGTGATGCCGAAGGCGGCGCCATCGTTCCGGGGGAACGCCTTCGACAGCGACGTACCGCGGGCGGGACCGTAGAGACCGGACCCGACGCCGAAGGCGGCGGCACCGGCAAGGAAGACGACGAACAGCGGCGCGACGGCGAGAAGCGCGAGGCTCCCCGCGCTGAGCGCGAGGCTCGCAGCGAGGACGGTTCGCTCCCCGACCCGGTCGGCGAGCAGTCCCGCGGGGAACTGCATCAGCGCGTAACACCCCCAGATGACCGTCACCGCGAGGCCAGCGCCGGCGTTATCGAGGTGGAATGTGTCCTTGACCTGCGGCAGTAAGGCGGGGACGAGAAAGCGCAGACCGAGCGTGAACAGCCAGCCGACTGCGACGGTCAGGAGGACCCACCCACGGCCGCCACCCCGAAGCGGCGCGACGGCGTCGGTGAGCGCGCGACGAACACGGGACACGGTCCAACTCGATAGGAGAGCAGATAAGAACGGCGCGGAGGGCGGCGCATTTGCCGGTTGCTCGACGCCGATAGCGTGACCTGGTCGCTGTTACCAACACCGATAATTTGATCGGGAGTATCAAAACTCGTCGCGAGTAACAGTCAGTAGGAGGATATATGCGAACCCAATGCCCGTTCTGTGGAAACCGCGTCGAAACCCTCCCCGAACATCTCGAGGACTGTCAGGAGGCGCCCCGTGACGACCCACGGACAGACTGAGGGCAGCGCGGGGAACGGCGCGCTCCCGTCGGCCGGAACGCGCCGGATAGCGCCCGTTATGAACCTACGGCCCGGACACAGTGACTGATGACCGACCCGCCGGACTCACTCGTATCGTTCATCGAGAAAGAGACAGTCGCGGATCGGTCGCTGGCGGTCGTGAATCGGACGCGTCCGCGGCCCATCCAGGATATGCTGGAGGAGTTGTTCGCCGAACAGTCCGTCGGAGTCAGAGAGTTCGACGTGCCGGGCACCGAGGAGGACATGGTGTTGCTCCTCGACGGCGCGGGCGAGGTGATCGCCTCGTCGCCGCTACGGGAACTCGAAGAGGAGTTGCTCCTAGTCAACTCCGATCTCTACGTGACGGGCGCGAAGGGACTCGACGACGTGAGCCTGCCGGCGGTCCTCGAAGGACTCTCCGAGACGCCGTTCAGGGTTCGTGGCTATCCGGCCGCACACTCGGAGAAACTGCCGCTCATCGCGATGTCGCGGTATATCGAGCGACTCGCTTGGGAGCACGGCTCCGGGCGACTTCGGTCGTCGTTCCAGCGACTCTCCAGACTCGACGACGAACGTGGAACCCGAGAGGTGTATCGTCAGTTGGGAGCGACCGACGTCGATGTCCACGTCTACGGCGTGCCGGACTGGCTCCCGCCGGAATCGTTCTCCGGCATCGTCCACGCGGGGTACACCGGGGAGTTTCGTACCTCTTGGTTCGTCGTCCACCATCCGGACGAGGAGGACACGGCGGGGGCGGCGCTCGTTGCCGAACGGGTCGACGACGGCGCGTGGGAGGCGGTCTGGACGTTCCGTCAAGAGCGTGTGCGTGCAGTCAACCGGTACATCGAGCGCACGCTGTGAGTCGGCACCGGCACGCACGTCCCGGCACCGCCTAGCGGACGGCCGCCGTTCACCGCCTCCGGACACACTCATCGAGCACCACGCCACCGCCTAAGCAGGCCAACAGTCCGGCGTACCAGACCAAGTGAGCCGGGCTGTCGGGCGCGGAGACGACACGGATTGCTACCATCCCAACGACGTACGCTGGGATCCCACCGCCGAGGAACCGCCAGACACGGATCCCCGTCACGCGGCCGAAGGCGACACCGAGGGCGACGGCCGAGAACACGACCAGTCCGATTGTGGGAATCTCACCGACCGCCGCCGCTACACTGGTCCAGTAGACGGCGCCTGGCGGCCACAGCACCACCCCCGACAGCAGCGCGAACGCGCCGCTGACGACGACATCGCGAGGAAGTCGTGTCATCGCGAAGCGTTCCACCCGCGCGGCTCAAAAGAGTGGTGACCGGTCCGACACTCCGGTTGTCGGACGGCCGAGTCGTCGCCACTCGTCGGGAACGTGCGAGGGCTATTTATCTCGGCTGAACTATCCGACGGCATGATCGAGACGACCGAACCTGGTCGTGTCCTTCACGTCGCCGACGACTCGTCGGCCCAGTTCGAGGCCCTAGCCGACTGGACGGTCGAAAGGGTCGCGAACGGCGCGGACGCCCGCGCCCGACTCGACGAGTCGACGTTCGACTGCCTCGTCGTCGAGGGCGACGACTCCGCGTCCCTGACGACGGTGCGAGCGGCGCCGGACGGCCTTCCAGTGCTCGTCCTCTCGGCGGCGCCATCCGGCACCGTCGCCGACGGGACGGCCACCGGCGTCGAGTACGTCCGCACGGACCCGTCGGACCCGGACGTGGCGTCGCTCGCCGCTCGGGTGGGTGGCGCCGTCGGACGACGACAGGCGGCGCGGCAGGCGGCAAGCGTCGAACGAGCCTGTCGCCTCGTCGAGTCCGTCGGCCGGACGGTCGCGGCGGCCGAGACGCGGGCGGCGGTCGAACGCCGCGTCTGCGAAACGGTCGCGGACGCCGGGCCGTACGACGCCGTCGGGATCGACGACTACGACCCCGACCGGGGCGTCGTCACGCGGCGGGCAGCGGCCGGCGACGCGCCGAGCGACCCCGAAGACGGGATGTCGGCCACGGGGGCGGCCGAGCGGGCGATCCGAACCGGCGACGTCGCGGTCGCGTGTGACGGTGCGAGCGCGTGGAGCGACGGCCGTGCGGCGGCGACCGTTCCCCTGTGCGACGACGGGGCGGCGGTGGGCGTCCTCCGCGTGGCCACCGACCGGGCGGACGCCTTCGACGAGCGGGTGATCGAGGCCCTGACCACGGTGGGGACCGTCGTCGCCGACGCCATCACGCGGGCCGAGACCCGAAGCCAGTGCGCGCGACGCCACCGCCAGTTCCGGAGCGCCGTCGAACACGCCGGCCACGTCGTGTTACTCACCGACGCCGACGGCCGGATAACCTACGTCAACGACGCTTTCGAGTCCGTCACCGGCTACACCGAGGAGGAGGCGCTCGGCCACAGTCCGGCGCTGCTCCAGTCTGGAACACACGACGGGACGTTCTATCGCGACCTCTGGGAGACGATCTCGTCGGGAGAGACTTGGGAAGGCGAGGTCATCAACGAGCGCAAGGACGGCACCGAGTACATCATCGACCAGACCATCGCCCCGATCAGCGACGACGACGACGGGATCGTCGGCTACATCGCGATCAACCGGGACATCACGGCGCGCAAGGAGCGCGAACTGAACCTCGCGTTTCTCAAGCGCGCCATCGACCAAGCCGGGATCGGCATCGGGACCTACGGCTCCGACGGCTACGCGACCTACGTCAACGAACGCCTCGCCGAACAGTTCGGAACGAGCCGTGACGACCTCCGGGAACGGCATATGTGTTCGCTGGACCCGACGCTCGACGAGTCACGCTTCCAGTCGTACTGGTCGTCATTCGAGGACGGCGAACGGCGGATCTGCGACGCGCGGATCGAGCGCCTCGACACCGGCGAGCGCGTGCCCGTCGAAGTCGTCACCTCACGGGTCCGTATCGACGGCGAACCCTATCAGGTGAACACGCTCCGTGACGCGACCGAGCGCAAGCGACAGGAGCGAGACCTCGAACGCTTCCGGAGCGCGGTGGACCACGCGGGACACAGCATCCTCATCACCGACGCCGAGGGGCGGATCGAGTACGTCAACGACGCCTTCGAATCCATCACCGGCTACTCGGCGGCGGAAGTCATCGGCCAAACGCCCGCGCTGCTTCGCTCCGGCGAACACGACGCGGCGTTCTACGACGACCTCTGGGAGACGATCCTCGACGGTGACGTCTGGCAGGGAGAGGTCGTCAACGAGCGCAAGGACGGAGAGCAGTACGTCGTCGATCAGACCATCGCCCCGATCAGCGACGACGACGGTGACGGCGACGACGGAATCACCGGCTTCGTCGCGATCAACCGCGACGTGAGCGAACTCAGGGCCTACGAACGCGAACTGGAGGCACAGAACGACCGGCTCAAGCAGTACGGGGAGACGGTCGCACACGACCTTCGAAACCCGCTTGCCGCGCTCGATGCCGACCTCAAGCGGTTCCGTGCGGCCATCGACCGCGGCGAGTCGACGGCCGGCGACGCCCCCGCGGACACGGTCGACGCCGAGGCCGTCCGAACGCTCTGTACGAGCATCGACGACACCGTCGACCGGATGGAGGCGCTGATCGAAGATCTGCTGACGATGGCCGAACACGGGCGGCGGGTGATCGACGCCCACCCCGTCTCCGTAGAGGCGGTCGCGGCCGAGGCGTGGGAGGGCATCGACACTCCGGACGCCGAACTGTCGGTGCAGGACGTGGAAGTCGATGCCGACCCCGACCGAGTTCGGGAACTGCTCGCTAACTTGTTTCGGAACAGCGTCGAACACGGTTCGACGAGCAGTCGGACGGAGTCCGACGACAGCGTGGAGCACGGCTCCACGGGTAACCGGACGGAGTCCGGAGACAGCGTCGAAGACGGCGCCACCGACGAGTCCGGCGTCCACGTGCGTGTCAGTCCACTCGATTTCTCCCCTGGCTTCGCCGTCGAGGACGACGGCCCCGGCATCCCCGAGGACGAACGCGACGATGTCTTCGACCGCGGATTCACCACCGCCGCGGACGGCACCGGCTTCGGACTGGCCATCGTCGAACGGATCGCCGACGCACACGGCTGGTCCGTCTCCGTGACGGAGAGTCGGACGGGCGGTGCGCGCTTCGAGTTCCGGACGGACGACGGCGCGTAACCCGGAGTCGAGGCCGCACTGCTCACGAGGCTGTTCCAGCAGGATAGTCCCGGGCGGATTCGAACCGCCGTCCTGGGCTCCAAAGGCCCAGATGATTGGCCACTACACCACGGGACTGCACCCCATTCGTCTCGCGAGCGGCGGGGTCGCTACACTCGCACGGAGCTGTGGTCGACGTTCTGTGGCCGTCCCGTATAAATCCAGCCGTTCAGTCCGCCGTGGGTTCGCACTCGACTTCGAGTTCCCGACAGGCGTCGGTGTCGGCGTCGAAGCAGTCCGGACAGTTGGGGTTGCGGTTGATGATGGTGTCGAGACGGTCGGCCACCGTATCGTCGATGACGGCTTCGAGTTCGCGGGCCTCGCCGCGGAAGTCCTCGACGTCGAGGACGTTCGCGAGGAACCGCTCGATGATGCAGTAGGTCTGGATGGCGTCGCGGGCGCGGGTGATCCCCTCGTCGGTGAGGCGAACGCCCTTGTACTTCTCGTGTTCCGCGAGCCCCCGGCTCTCGAGTTTGCCGATCATCTCGTTGGCGCTGGCGGGGCTCACATCGAGCATGTCCGCGAGCGCCCCCGTCGCCGCCGGGCCGTCCTCCATCTCTTGGATCAGGTAGATCGCCTTGAGATACTGGTCTGCCGTGTTCATCGCTAATCGCGTGTCTCCATGATCTTCGTTACGTCCTCGACGCCGTCGGCCTCGTCTTCCTTGATGGATCGCAGGGTGTCGAGAAGTCGGGCACGGTCCACCGAAAACCGGGCGTCGCTGGCCTCGATTGCCGACACGAGGTCGTCGTAGAACTTGTACGCCGTCTCCTCGTTGCAGAGCTGATCGTAGAGAACGCCGTCGAAGTCCTCGGGTTTGGTCTGGGCGTACTGGGCCTCGACCAGCGTCTCGATGTCCTCGAAGGGAATCGACTCGGCGTCGAGGTCGGCGATCACCGCCTCCAGTCGCTCTCGGTGGGCCGCCGACTCCTCGGCGGCGTCGGCCAGCAACGCCTCGATCTCGGGATCGAGGTCGCGCTCCGCGTCGAGTGACTGGTAGTGGTGGTGTGCTCGCGCCTCGACGACCTCCTCGAGGACGATTCCGATCTGGAGGAGGCGGGCGAGTTGGTGGTCGGAGCCGACCCGATGGCTGACGCTCATCGGAACGACTGCCACCTCCGAACGTGCGTGGTCGGGACGGTCATACGATCAAGTCGGGGCGAGGGGAACTTAAGGCGTTCCCTGCGACCTGCGGTCGCCTACTCGCGCAGACGGGCCGTGACCTGCGCCTCGAGATCCTCGCGGAGTTCGTCGACCGCGATTTCTTCGAGAACGGGCACGAAGAAGCCCTCGACGAGCATGTTTCGGGCGTCCCGTTCCGAGATCGTCCGCGACGTGAGGTAAAACAGGTCCTCGCGGTCGACCTGTCCGACCGTCGCGGAGTGGGAAGCCTCGGTGTCGTGGTTGTTGATGATGAGCTTCGGCGAGGCGTCGGCCTCACTGTCGTCGCTCAGCATGAGCGTGTTCTCGCGCTGGTAGGAGTTGGTGTCCCACGCCTCACGACCCACGTCTTGGACGCCCTCGTACACCGACCGCGCGGTGTCGTCGAGGACGCCGCGGGTGACGAGGTCGGCCGTCGTGTGTTCGGCGTTGTGCCAGACCCGCGCGTTCACGTCGAAGTGCTGGTCGTCGTGCCCGAAGAAGGCGCCGACGATCTGAGTCTCGGAGCTGTCGCCGTTGAGCTCCGTCTCGATGTCAGAGCGGGTGAGCCGCGAGCCGATGTTGCCCTCGATCCAGTCGATCTTCGAGTAGACGCCCGCGTCGCCGCGCTTGAGCGTGACGTTGTAGGTGTCCTCGTCGAGCGTCTGGAGCGAGCCGTACTGGACGTAGCTGTTCTCGCCGGCGTCGACCTCGACGAGGTTGCTGTAGTAGCGCGCGCCCTCGACGTCGTCACCGGAGTCGATCCGTTCGAGAATCGTCACCGACGAGGAGTCCTCGGTGACGACGAGGGTCTGACTGAACAGCGACCGGGAGTTCATCTCCGTCCGGATCGTCACGTCTTCGGCGTCGACGCCCTCGGGCACGTAGACGAACGTGCCGGTGGTGAACAGGGCCACCGACAGCGCCGTCAGATAGTTGCTCTCGGGATCGACGACCGAGCCGAACTTCGCTTCGAGGAGCTCCGGGTGCTCCGCCACCGCCTCGGTGAACGAGAGCACCTCGACGCCCTCGTCGGTGACCCGCTCGGTGTCGTCGGACTGGGTCAATGGATCGGCCAGTTCGGCGAAGTCGAGCTGTTCGAGGTCGGTCCACCGGCGCCCGGGCGTCTGGATGACGTCGGGCATCTCGAGGTGGTCGAGGGCCTTGAGCGCCTTCAGGCGCGTCTCGCGGAGCCAGTCCGGCTCGTCTCGGCTGTCGGCTATCTCGTGGACTGTCGCCTCCGAGAGGTCTGCTGGTACCTGTGCACTCATGATTATCCGAGGCTCCCCTCCATCTCGAGTTCGACGAGACGGTTGAGTTCGACCGCGTACTCGATGGGCAGTTCCTCCGTGATCGGCTCGATGAAGCCGGAGACGATCATCTGCTTGGCGTCGTCGTCGTCGAGGCCACGGCTCTGGAGGTAGAACACGTCCTCGTCACCGATCTTGCCGACTGTCGCTTCGTGGGCCACGTCCACCGCCGACTCGTTGATCTCCATGTACGGCATGGTGTCGCTGGTGGACTCGTTGTCGAACATCAGCGCGTCACACTCGACGCTGGTCGAGGAGTTTGCCGCGCCGTCGGCGATGTGGACCAAGCCGCGGTAGTTCGTGCGGCCGCCGTCCTTGCTGATCGACTTGGACTCGATAGTCGATTTCGTGTCCGGCGCGTTGTGGTAGACCTTCGCGCCGGTGTCGATGTCCTGACCCTCGCCCGCGAAGGCGATGGTGATGTGGTTGTCGGAGGCGCCACGACCCTTGAGCACCGTCGAGGGGTACAGCATCGTCGCCTTCGACCCCATCGACCCGGAGATCCACTCCATCCGGCCGTCGCCTTCGACGAGCGCACGCTTCGTGTTCAGGTTGTAGGTGTTTTTCGACCAGTTCTGTACCGTGGAGTACTGGACGTGTGCGTCATCGCCGACGAACACCTCGACGCCGCCGGAGTGAAGGTTGAACGCGGAGTATTTGGGCGCCGAACAGCCCTCGATGTAGTGAACCTCCGAGCTCTCCTCGGCGATGATGAGCGTATGCTCGAACTGGCCCATCCCCTCGGAGTTCATCCGGAAGTACGCCTGCACCGGCATCTCGACGGTGGTGTCCTCGGGGACGTAGACGAACGACCCGCCGGACCAGATGGCGCCGTGGAGCGCCGCGAACTTGTTGTCGCTCGGCGGCACGCACTTCGTCATGAAGTGCTCGCGGACCAGCTCTTCGTGTTCTTGGACCGCCTCGTCCATGTTACAGAAGATGACGCCCTTCTCTTCCCACTGTTCTTGCATGTTCTGATAGACGACCTCGGACTCGTACTGAGCGCCGACGCCCGAGAGGGCGTTTTTCTCGGCCTCGGGGATGCCCAGTTTGTCGAAGGTGTCTTTGATGTCGTCGGGGAGGTCCGTCCAGTCGTCGACGCTCTCTCGCGTCTCGACGTCCGGGCGGATGTAGGGGACGATCTCGTCGACGTCGACCTCGGAGAGGTCTGGCTGGCCCGGCCACTCGGTCGGCATGGGCATCTCTTGGAAGTGTTCCAAGGCGCGGAGCCGGCGTTTCAGCATCCACTCGGGTTCACCCTTGTCCTCCGAGATGACGCGGATCGTCTCCTCGGTCAGGCCTTTCTCGGCTTGGAAGGAGGAACGCTCCTCCTTTTTGAATTCGAAGCGAGCCTCGGTGTCGGTCTCTTTGAGATGATCTTGATCTGAACTCATGGTGTTGTGTTGTGGGTGTAGCCGTATTACGCTGTCCCGTAAACCTGCTCGCGGACCCAGTCGTAGCCCTCGTCTTCGAGCTTCCGGGCCAAGTCCGCACCGCCGCTCTCGGCGATCTCGCCGTCGATCATCACGTGGACGTGATCCGGCTCGACGTAATCGAGGATGCGCTGGTAGTGTGTGATCTGGAGGATGCCGGTGCCCTGTTCGTCACGGAGGGCGTTGATCCCCTCGGAGACGTCTTGGAGCCGGTCGATGTCCAGCCCCGAGTCGATCTCGTCGAGCACCGCGACCGACGGCTCGAGGATCGCCGCTTGGAGCACCTCGTTCTGTTTTTTCTCGCCGCCGGAGAACCCGGCGTTGAGGTAGCGCTGTGCGAACTTCTCGTCCATGTCCAGCAGGTCCATCTTCTCTTTCAGGAGCTGCTGGAACTCGGCGACACCGATCTCGCCGTCGGCGGCCTCGCCCTCCATCGGGGAGGTGTCGTAGCCGGCGTCGTCTTCCTCGTCCGCTGTCTCTTCCTCGTCCTCGAAGAGTTCCTCGCGCTCCTCGTGTTTGGCGTTGAGCGCCTGTCGGAGGAAGTTCGTCATCGTCACGCCCTCGATCTCCGCCGGATACTGGAATCCGAGGAAGATGCCGAGCGCGGCGCGTTCGTTGGGTTCGAGGTCGAGCAGGTCCCACTCTCGCTTTTCTGGGGGTACCTCCTCGTCGATGTCGGAGAGATCCGCGTCGTCGAGGACGAGGGTGATCTCGCCGTCGGTGACCTCGTAGGCCGGGTGGCCGGCGATTACCTTCGCTGTCGTCGACTTGCCCGATCCGTTCGGTCCCATCAGGGCGTGAATCTCGCCCGACTCGACCGTGAGATCGACGCCACGAAGGATACTCTCGCCGCCCTCTTCTGCGACTTTTGCGTGAAGGTTGTTGATCTGTAGTGTAGCCATGTCCCTGCCAGTGACTAGGGTGTAACACGCATAATGCTTACGCATTCTCCCCCTTCGAGTTTCGACAACAGCAACTATTGTTTCGAGATATAGAAATCAGCTTTCAGAACTGGCCGAGACCGGTCTGTCGCTGTCCGCTTTTCACCTCGTCCCACGAGAGGCCGAGCGCCTCGATGATCCGGGCGATAGGACCTTTGAGCGTCTTTTCCAGCATCTTGTCCCAGTCGATCTCGAAGGCGTCGGGGATCTGATCGGCGTACTCGAAACAGATCACGTCCGGATCGCGCTTGAACTCGCCGTAGAGGGGGTCGGTCTGTGGGTCGAACTCCTCCGTCGCCTCTAGTTGCCGGAAGAACTCGGGGTGGACCTTCTTCAGGTAGAGGCGCTTTGGCTTGCTGCCGCGCTGGAAGTTGGTGCCGAGCAGGTGGTTGGCGTACTTCGCCCCGCGGACCTGTGCGGTGTCGGTGTCGTAGGCGGTCAGGCGCTTGCCGATGCCACCCGGGATTCCCACGTCGTCGAGGTCGACGTTCCCGGCCTCGAAGTCCTCGATGACGTCGTGGACGTACTCCTCGACGTCGTCGACGTCCTCGCCCGTGACGATCATCTCGATGACGCGCCGCTGGACCTTCTTCGTGATCGGGGCGATGTCCGAGCGCTTGTACTCGAAGCCCGTGATGTCGATGTCGTCGACGTGTTTGCCTTCCTTCCAGACGATGTGGCCGGCGTAGCGTTTCTTCTTGCCGGCTTGGAAGAACCGGCGGTAGAGCTTCTCGAACTCGATCTGGAAGCGGTGTTCGTGGGCGTTGAGTTCCTCACGGGCGAACGCGTCGTAGGACTCGTTGATGCTCTCTTCGAGTTCGTAGCCCGTCTCGATGGCGCCGGCGATTCGGCGGAGGTTCGCCTCGTCGGCGTCGGGGTGGGCCTCCCTGATCTCCTCGGGGACCGTCTCGGCTGCCGTCTCCTCGCCCAACTCCAGCATGACGCTGTCGGTGTCGCCGTAGGCAACCTCGTACCCCACGTCGTTGGCCGCGGTCTGGGTGTGTTCGATGACGTCCCGACCGGTGGCGGTGACCGCCGCCCCCATCTCCCGGTCGTAGAGGCGGAAGCGGTCCCACCCCAGAACGCCGTACAGCGAGTTCATGATGACCTTGACCGCCTGTTGCTGTCGGTCGTACTGCTCGTAGGCCTGGCTGCCGGGGTCGTGGTCGTTTCGCTCAGCTTTCTTCTGTTCGCGCTCCTCCAGCAACTCGTCGACCATCTCCCGGATGACGCCGTCCGGTTCCTTCCGAAAGTGGGTGCCATTCGGCGCGTGGTAGGTGTCGCCCTCGTAGTTCTCGGGGTCGACTTTCGTCTCCGGCGACGCGTTGATCGTCACCATACACATCGGATAGAGCGACTTCAGGTCGAGGACGCTGACGTTCTCTTTGATCCCCGTGATCGGGTCGAACACCGCGCCGCCTTCGTAATCCTCGGCGTCGGCCCGCCCCTTCGAGGGGAGCGCGAAGTCGCCGTGGACCTTGTGCAGGACGTAGACGTCGACGGCGTCGCCGGGTGTCGGGGCGTCCTCGAGCTTACAGCCGACGAACGTCCGCACCTCGTCCCAGAAGGAGATGATGTCGCGCTTGCAGTCGAGTTCCACGCAGAGTTCCACGTCGCGGAGGTTGTACTCCAACAGGCGCTCGGGGTCGTCCTCCCAGAGGTCACCGATGTCGCCAGCGTAGCGTTCCTTGCCCGCGCCGAGTTCCATCTCGCCGACGGCGTCCAGCCGGTAGGACTCCAGTTCGGTGAACTGGGTCCGCTTGTAGGCATAGAGTAGGTCGAAGACGGCCCGTCCCTTGATCGTGGGGCCGCCCCAGTCGCTCCGCCAGACCTCACCGATCCGCGAGAGGCGGTCGGGGTTCAGATTCCGGTCTACGTCCGGTCGCTTGCCAACCGTCTCCAAGCGGTCGATGAGGTATGGCGCGTCGAAGTCCTCGAAGTTCCACCCCGTGAGCACGTCTGGGTCCGTCTCCTCGATGTAGGTGAGGAAGGCGTCGAGCATCGCCGCCTCGGACTCGAAGGCCCGAATCTCGGCGTGCAGGTCGTCCGCCAGCCCGTCGTAGTCGTCGAAGGACGCCGGACCCGTCTCCGATCCGTCCGGAGCCTCGTACAGCCACGCAATATACTCGTCACGGCGGGAGTCGTGGCTCGTGAGACAGACGACCGGCTCCTCGCCGTCCTCCGGGAAGCCAGAGCGGTCGTCAACCTCGATGTCGAAGGTGTTTACCCGCAGGTCCGTCGGAACGTCGACGGGTGCGAGTTCGTCGTGTGGCACCTGAATCGTCCCGCTCTCTAGTCGACGGGCGGGCACGCGGACGCCGCTCCCGATGTCCTTGTCGATCAGCAACCGGTTGGGAAAGAGGATGTCCGCCTCGAAGTGGTCGAACTCGTCGCGGATCGCCCCCACGTCGCGGGGTGTCCGCGTACAGATCTTCGTCAGATCCTCGCCGCGGATGCTCTCGTAACCCGTCTCGGTGCGCGTGATCACGTCCCGATCTAGGTCGCCGTCGTCGAGGCTCGCCGTCGGCGCGTAGAAGTACGGCTCGAACCCGAGGACCCGGACGTGTTCGGGGTCGCCGTCCGGCGTCCGGCCGAACACGTGCACCACGGGATACTCGTCGGCACCTTGGCCCTCAATCGTGTAGTCGACTTGGGTGACCGCAAGATCGACCGCCCCGTCTGGGTCCGGAAACTTCAGGTCCGCGGCGTCGACGACTTCGGTGACCGACTGGCCGACATCGCCGGCGACAGCCATCGCCTCCGCTTCCGGCCGACCGGCGTCGTCGGTCCCCCAAGCCCCTGTAAGCTCCGCCTGTTCCATGTCGCTCACTTCGGGACTTCCCGGTAAAAACCCAGCCACTCCGGAGCGGAAACACTGCCACGACGGAAAGACCTATACCATGTGATTTCATACCAAGCGGCGTGACGATGTCCGACCACGTCGACGCAGGCCGGTGGGACAGTGCGGCCGAACACCGTCCGGATCCCGACGGGATCGATACCGTCGAGGCGTACGAGATCGAGGACGGGACGGTGCTCTACGACGCCGAGAACCCCCTCGCGTGGGTAGAGTCGTCGACAGCCGTGCCGCTCAACGAACTCGCCTGATCAGACAAACGAACCCTTTTGTCGCCACGTTCGCTCTCTGAGAGCGTGCCGTCCGATCCGTGGGGCGACGACGACGCGTGGGACGACGACGCCGAGAAGGCACCCGCCGAGAAGCGTGCGTCGAATCTCGGTCCCGACCCGCCGACTGCGCCGGCCGCGCCGACACCGGATATCGATCCGAGCGACATCGACCCCGAGGTCCGGGGACTGTTCTGGCGGAGCGTCCTCATGGCCAACGTGGCGGTGTTCTGTCTCGCCTTCGGGCCCATGCTCATCGGCTTCCGCGGACAGTGGCGAACCGGTCTCGGCCTCGTCTTGATCGGGGCCGTCGCCGGACTCCGCGTCTATCACCTGTATCGGACCTTCCAGCGGCGAAGCGACGCCGACAGGTCGGACGCCGGGACTGACGAACACAACCCCTAACCCCGGCGGCCGCCTCGTACGCCCCATGCGAAGCGTCCGCGACGACGAGGGCAACCGATACCTGCTCGTAAAGCGGTCGGCCGAGTCGAGTCTCGTCCGCGATCCGGCGACCGGGACGGAGCGTTACCTCCCCAACGCCGACCTGCACGCCGAGGACGAGACCGACCCACTCCAGACCGCCGCCGAGGCGGTGCCCGTGCCGGTGCGACGCGTCCTCACCGCGGCACCGAACGACCAAGCACTCGGCCTTCTCGTCGAGTTCGTGGACCGCGGTCCTCTCGCGGTCCGAACGCTCCTCGACACCTACGACCTCTGTGAGAGCGACCTACACGGCCTGCTGGCGGAGTTCCGAGCGGCCGGGCTGATCGCCGAGGAACGCGTCGCCGGCGAGCGTGGCTACGAGGCGACCGAGACGACCCGCGAGGCGGTGCGAGCACTCCGCGGGACTGACGAGTAAGACGGGACAGCATTCCGTCTCACTCCCCGAGGACGGCCGCCGGTTGCGACCGCGACACCGTCGACTGATTCGTCCGAGGATCCTTTTCGACGCGGACGAGGTCGTCGGCCGCACCGACGAGTTCCTCGTCGTGGCTGACGATCACGATCTGGGCCACGCCCATCTCGCGCATCTCCTCGACGAGGTCGACCAGCCGCGAGACGTGTCCCGCATCGAGGAAGACGGTGGGTTCATCGAGGATGAGCGGCGGCATCGGCGCCGCGCCGTCGATGCCTTCCGCCAAGAGTCGGTAGATGGCACAGCGCAGGCTGAGGTTGAACAGCGCCCGCTCGCCGCCCGACAGTTGGGCGGGGTCGAGTTCGCTTCCGTCCTTCTGGACGACCGAGAGTTCGTAGTCGCCGTCGAGACGCAGGTGCGCGTAGGCGTCGTTGCCGTAGACGAGGTCGAAGGTCTCGTTCAGGAGTCGTTCGAGCGTCTCGACGTTCCGCTGGCGGAGTTCCGCCCGCAGGTCGCCGTACATGGCCTCCAATCGCTCGGCCTCCGCGTGGAGGTCGTCTAGCGCCGCCACCCGTTCGGCGAGGGCGTCACGCTCCGCTCGGAGCGCCTCCAGCGCGTCGAGTTCGGTTCGCACCCCGCCGATGTTCGTCTGCAGATCGTCGCGTCGCTCCGCCAGCCGACCGAGTTCCTCGTCGACCTCCGCGAGATACGACTCGGCTTTCTCCTTGTTCTCCCGGGCCGCCTCGATGGCCGCCTCGTCGACCGCCTCGCGCAACTCGTCGCGGCGTTCCCGCTTCTCGGCCAGCCGTTCCCGGCGCTCGTCGTTCGTCTCCTCGATCCGCGTGGCCTCGCCGCGCAGGCGCTCGATCTCGTCCTCGTGGTCGGCGATGCGGTCGAGTCGGGAGGCCACCGCGTCGACGGCTGCCCGGGTCTCGGCGACGGCTTCCAAGTCGGTACGTGCCTCTTCGACGCGCTCCTCGGCTTCGGCGGCCTCCTCGCGTTTTTCGGCCGCCACCTCTCGGGTCTCGGTCGCCTGCGTCCGCAGGTCGGCCGCCTCGGACGCGTGCTCGTCGGCCGCCTCGCGTCGCTCCGCTGCCGCCTCGCGTTTCTCGGCCGCACGGTCGGCGAGGCGGTCGCGCTTCTCGGCGATCTCGTCGAGTCGCGTCTCCGCCTCCGAGAGGTTCGACAGCGTCTCGATCCGGTCGTCCAACGCCGCGACCTGCTCGCGGGCGGTCGCCAGTTTGTCGTCCAACTCCGCGACCCGCTCGCGGTCCGCGTCGATCCGGTCGGCGTGAGGCGACTCCTCGACCGGCTGTCCACACTCGGGGCATTTGCCGGCCGCCAGCAACTCCTCCGCCTCGGCGACCCGCTCTGCGGTCGCCTCACGTTTGGCTTCGAGTTCGGCGATCCGCTCCCGGATCTCGCCGCGCCGGTCGCGAAGCGCCGACCGGCGGTCGGCCGCCTCACCCTCGTCGACCGGCGCGTCCGCGAATCGCGCGCGCAGGTCGGCCGCCTCGCCGTCCAACCGCTCGATCCTCGCCTCGTGGTCCGCTGCTTCCTCCGCGGCCGCGTCCGCCGCCTCACGACGCTCCGTGGCCCGCTCCTCGGCGCGGTCGGCCCGGTCGGCGAGGTCGTCGGCCTTCTCCGCGAGGTTCGTCGCTTGATTTCGCAACCCCGTCGCCGACGCGTTCGCCTCGCTTTTCGCCTCGCGGATGGACGCCTCGCGCTCGTCGAGGGCCACCCGCCGCTGTTCGACCGCGTCCGCTGTCGCCTCATCCAGCCCCGCGGCGTCGAGGTGCTCCTCGATATCGGCTTCGAGGTCGGCGATCCGTTCGCGAGCCTCGCGGATCGACTCTCGGGTCGACTCGCGTTCGTCTTCGGCCGCCGTGATCGCCGCTTCGAGGTCCGCGATATCCCCCTCGACGGCGTCGAGTCGCTCCCGCTTTTCTTCGTGTTCCTCGAGGACCGCGGTCGCCTCGCTTTTCGTCTGTTCGGCCTTCTCGCGCTGGCGTTCGTAATGTTCGATCCGCTCGGTCACGTCGGCAAGTTCACCCTCTAGGTCGTCGAGGCGAGCGTGGAGGTTCCGATCTTCCTTCTGTTCGATCTGTGATTCCACCTTCTCGAGTTCGCCTCGCTTGCCCGAACGGACGTCCTCGACGCCCAAGCGGGCGGTCGCGGCGCGCTCGCGGTACTCCTCCAGCCGACCCAGTTGCAGGAGGTCGTCGATGACGTCGCGCCGCTGGTCCGGGGAGGCGTTGATGAGTTGGTTCACCTCGCCCTGTCGGACGTACGCGCAGTTGACGAACGCCTCGGCGTCCATCCGGAGCAGGTCGGCGACGAAACCGCGGACGTCGCGTGCACCCTCGACGGTCACGTCGGGGCCGTCTAGAGTACAGTCCGCGGTCGAGGTTCGGTCACCGGACTGGCGGAGTCGGCGGTGGACGTGGTAGGCGGCGTCGTCGTGGGTGAACCACAGGTCGATCTCCGCGTCCGTCTCGCCGTTTCGCACCACCTCGTCGAGAGTGCCCTCCAGCGCCTTCGACCCATAGAGCGCGAAGAAACACGCCTCCAGCAGCGAGGACTTCCCGCTCCCGTTGAGACCGTGGATCACCGTCACGCCGTCCCGGAGGTCGAGGTCGGCGTCGGCGTAGGGACGAAAGTTTCGCAGGCGGACCCGGTCGAATCTCATTGGAAGTCCTCCATGGAAACCTGATTGTCGGGCGTGTTCTCGGGGTCGGAGGCCTGCGCTCCGTCGTCGCCACCCTCGCTCGTGGTCTCGCCGTCGGGGAGTACACCCTCGTCGACGGCGTCCGCGACGAGCGAGGCGACGCGGTCGCGGACGTTCGAGTCCGGGAGCCCGTTGTCACGCACCGTCTCGTCGAGGCGGCGGGCGGTCGTCGAGAGGTCCATCTCGCGGACGCGCTCGCGGACGGCGGCGTCGGGGTCCCCGAACTCGACGTCGGTGTCGGCCGCGTCGGCGTCGCCGCCGACGGCGCGGTGGTCGGTGATCCGAGCGAGGAGAGCGCCCGCCGCCAGTGCCGCCTCCTCGACCGCGGCAGGGGTGACGGGGTCGCCCTCGCCGGTGATCGACACCACGACGACGGCATCGGTCAGATCGTGTTGGCGTACCTGCTCGCGGACCCGGTCGACCCCCTCGCCGGGGGCGAGTTCGACGTCGACGAAGACGAACGGGCGGGTGTCGAGCGAGCGCCGGCGGACGTCGACGACGGCGTCGCCACCCGCATCGGCTCCGAACTCGACGAGGTTGTAGCCGCGGGCGTCGCGTTCGTCGGCGCTGGCCCGCTCGGTCGACCCGCAGTAGGTCACCCACGTGCCGTCGACGCGCGCGGTGTCGGCGACGTGATTGTCGCCGAGCAACACGGCGTCGAAGTCGGTCGTCGCCTCGTCGAGGAGCGTCTCGGTGTCCCAGTCGGCGTGTGGAAACGGAGTGAACAGCCCGTGAGCCACCAGCGCGGCCGCGTCGGCGTCGTGTGGCGCGAAGTCGTAGTCGAGTTCGTCGCGTCGGGACCGAGGGACGTGATCGAGACCGTAAAACGCCGTGTCGCCGACGACGGTCGGCTCGGGACCCAGACGAGTCGCCAGCCCGAGATCCGAGAAGAGATCGAGCCACTGGCTCCCACGGGTCGCCTCGTGGTTGCCGACGACGGCGAGGAAGGGCACGTCGGCGGCCGCGAGGCGGCGGAGCGCGGAGAGGACGCCGAGGAGGTCGGGGAGGTCCGGCCGGCGGTCGTGAAAGAGGTCACCGGCGTGGAGCACGGCGTCGACGTCGCCGTCCCCCGACTGTGAGTCGACGGCGTCGTCGATCACCGCCTCGAAGGCGTCGAGGAAGTCCTGCCGGCGTTCCGGCGAGTGGTACTGGCGGTAACCGACGTGGGTGTCGCCGGTGTGGATCACCCGTGTCATCGCTCCGGAGGTTGATCGTCGGCACTCAAAACCGTTCCGTGACCGGAGTGAAAGTGTTCCGCCGCGGCCGTCCGACAGCGGTCGATGGCCGCGAGCGTCCGCCGTCCCCGGCGAGCGGTCGCGGTGTCCCCGTCCCGTTCCGCGGCCGCGACCGCTTGGCGGAGCCGTTCGGGCCCGTCGTCGTCGACGAACGTTGCGAGGGCGCGCACGTCTGTGAGTGCCGCCGCCGCCTCGGCGACCGTTGCCGCCGGGGCGGAAGGCTCGTCGGTCGCCAGCGAACGAAGCGCATCGCGAATCTCCTCGGTCACAGGCGGCGGTTGGCGCCCACTCGGGGTTAAACCTTCAGCGAGTAGAGGCGCTTTCGCGCGTCCGAAAAGGAGAACCGCGACTCGACGACGTCCGCGTCCTCGAGTCGCGTGAGGGCGTAGCGAACCGTCCGCGGTGGGAGAAGCGTCTCCTCCGCCAGTTGACTCTGACTCAGCGTCTCGTTGTAATCCAGCACCTTCGCGACGAGTTTCGCACTCGGCGGCAGGTCGCGGACGTCCGCCCACCGATCCGACTCCGCGTCACGGGTAACTGCCTCGGTCGTACTCATCTTGAGTTACCTTGTGGCATACAGAGTGATAATATTTGTTATCAAGAGTAATTCTTGTGGGTAATATTCCGAGGCCGAAGAGAGGAGTCGTTTCGCCGTCGAGTCACGGCGAAGCCCGCACGCACCCGAAGTCTCTTATGAGTCAGTGCCTTAAATGAAGTGATGACCGACACTGTGGACGATGTCGACCTCCCGTACGAGGAGGAGGCGGCGTCGCAGCAGGAAAAAATAGCGGCCCTCCGCGAACGCCTCGACGTATTGGAGGGTCAAAACGAGGAGATGCGCGACAAGCTGCTGGACGCGAACGCCGAGAACAACAAGTACCAGCAGAAACTGGAGCGACTGACCCACGAGAACAAGAAGCTCAAGCAGTCGCCGCTGTTCGTCGAGATCGGAAGAGCGTCGTG